>Ga0209718_1002799_pt1 | contig 16373 bp, 9 predicted proteins | sample AD_JPNAS1_MetaG_FD_184420 | JGI IMG/M metagenome (GOLD analysis project Ga0209718, IMG submission 184420) | Active sludge microbial communities of municipal wastewater-treating anaerobic digesters from Japan - AD_JPNAS1_MetaG (SPAdes) (version 2) | ecosystem: Engineered > Bioreactor > Anaerobic >... | reverse complement strand
TCGCGCCGTCTGCTGCTGACGCACCTGACCGATGTTCAGAACAGCGGCATCCGCTACGCGCAGCAGTCGCGCAAGGTTCTGTTGGCGTGGGGCGGTCTGCCGCATCTGGCGCGCAACGGTAAGGCAGAGATCCGGCTGGCGGTCAAGCCGGCGGATGCGTTCAAAGTGTACGCGCTATCGACCAGCGGGCGGCGCGTAGCTGAGGTTCCCGCGCACGTGGTCAAGGGACGGCTCGCCTTCACGGCGGCGGTCGACGCGCAACCCGAGTCGGCGACGCTGCTCTACGAAATCGTGCGCGAATAACAGGAGGCTCTTGCAAAACCCCTCGTGACATGGGCGTCTCGCCCATGAAACACGGGCAAGATGCCCGTGCCACACCTGCAAACAAAGGGTTTTGCAAGAGTCTCATAGGAGAATGGACGGTATGAAACTCGGAGCAACAGGCGTAATCATAGCGTTCGCGGCATTGGCCGTGCAGGCGGACGTGGCGTTCGGACCGGTAAAAAACTATCCGAACCTCGGCTTTATGATGCCTGGCCTGGCGCGTGCCGTCTCCGAGCCACTGCCGATGCCGCGCGCCCGTGCCTTTCTGCTGACGGATGGCGAGATGTTGGCGCGCGAGGATCGTTTCGACCCCTACGAGCTGTGGTACGCCAGCCAGTGTTGCGGACGCTGGCGCGATGATGCCGGCAACCGTCTGATCCTCGGGCGCGTGGCGCAGCGCCTGCCGGTGTTCGACGACGAACTGGTGTCGCGCGCCCGCTTCGGCCTGCGGCTGCGCGATGCGGCGTACGAGGTCGATCCGCGTGAGCGCGCACAGATCAACGAGTGGGTGGCGACCTTCGCGGGTGTCCCCGTCTACGAGCCGGAGACGGTTAAGCTCAACCTGTTTTCTCTGGACGAGGTGCTGGCCTATCCGTGCGGCGAAGCGGGCACACTGGTCTACGCCTTCCGTCCGCGGCGAGTCGGCAATGCGCCGTCGACCGGCTGGTTCGCAGTGGTGCTACACGCCGCCGGTGCGCCGGATGAGGTGGTGCTGCGCAAAGTGTTCGAGGAGGGTTTCATGGCGGCGCTGGCCTTGCCCTCGCGGCTGAACAAAGAGAAGGGCGTAACGGCGACAGAGGTTTCGGTGTTGAGTACCGGCGAGAAGGCACCCGACCAGCCCAACCACCCGGTGCGCGTCGAAGCGCGTCGGAGCGTTGAGAATTATGATGACTGGTGGTTCGCCGAGACCGACGGATACATTATTCTGTCGGATGTCCGCACCGAGGTGGGCAAGTCGCTGATCCTCGAGTTGAAGGAGATGTTGCCGGCGTTGCGCCGCGCTTATGAGCGGCTGGTGCCGCCGCTGACTCATGAGCCGGACGTGGCGCTGTTGCGGCTGTTTGCGGGGCGCGACGATTACGTGCGCTATGTCGGCGAGGCGTATGCGTGGTCGTCAGGAATGTGGATGCCGGCCCGGCGTGAACTGGTGCTCTACCAGCAGGTAAACCGGGAAGCTATCATGCAGATCGTCCGTCACGAGTCCTTTCACCAATACCTCTCCCACGCCACCTGCATGCTGGGGGCCGCGCCTTGGCTGAACGAGGGGCATGCCTGCCTGTTCGAGCATGCGCAGGTTGACAGCAAAGGCCGCGTAACGCTGCCTGAAGATCCTGTGCGGACGCCGATCCTGATGGACAATCTTGAGACTGCGGTCGCACTGCTTCCCTTTCTGCTGCAAACCGATTACGAGATGTTTTACGATGGCACGCCGGCCGGGCGACGCCTGAAATACGCAATGGCGTGGGGGTTGGTCTACTACCTACACAAGGGCGTGCCGCTGGAACGCGACCCGCCGCATGCGCGGGTGCTGAGCGACTATCTGGCGGCGCTGAGCGTGTCGCACGATCAGCACGCGGCCACGCAGATCGCCTTTGCCGAAGTGGAGATGGAAAAGTTTCAGGCGGCGTTCCGCGATTTCTGGCTGCGGCGGCGCGAAGCGGCGCTGCGGGTGGATCCGCTGGAGTGAAAGAGCCGCTTTGTTTTTCCGCCAGACTTTCACCCGTCTCGCGGAGCACCGCCATGCTCTGTGCTTCTGCCCGGAAAGCGGCGTCGCGCGGGACACCGTTTGCCGCCGCACTCCAAATTTTGCGTCCGAGATCTGGAGTGCGGTGACAAGAGCCGCGCTGTGCGCGGGTCGCGGCACCGCTTTTCCTCCGCGCACAGCGCGGAGGGCGGCTCGTGGGGACACTCGCCCTCCAGTTCCATGACCGGTCTCGCGAAGCGCCGCCACTATTACACTCGCCGTTGCGAACCACTGCGTGGTCGCAACAATCGGCTCAGTTCACCTTGCGGATCTTGAAGAACGCCCTTTGCGTATTGCGCGGAATTTTCACGGTGGTCGTAGCGCCGGTGGCCGTGAAGGGCTCCGAGGTGTAATCCTCCTCGCCCCCGTCGACTGGGATGTAGATCACGGTGGGCACCCACTCGCTGGCGGTCAGACTCTCCGCGCTGATGACCTGATAGCTCCTGCCCGCCTCGGTGTTGAAGGTAACGACCATCACATCGGGCTCCATCACGACGCTCTCCATCTTGATCGTCTTGATCGCAACCGAATCCAGATTATGCGGATTACTGAGTTCGTCGATCACTTGGAACGCATAGGACTGGCCGACCTGCAACGGGCAGGGAGAGTCGGCAAGGAATTCGTAGTGGCCCGAGCCCTTGGACTCAACGCTACCGACTTTAACCCACGCACCGTTTATGTAAGCCTTGACGATGAAGGTGCCCGAGCCCCGCTCATCGACGGGATCCAGAATGAACAGGATGCCATCGGCCGTCGCATAGACGCTGAAGCCGATTGCGGAAGAGAGCGGGCCGACCACACCGGAAGCGGAGGCGACACTCTCGAGTCCGCCCACACCCATCAGGCTGACACCACTTATGCGGTCTTCGTCAACCATGGGCAGGCTGGTCACGGCTGTGGAGGCGACCTGATCGTTCGGCTCCGGACCGATAAAGACCTGATACTTATCATCGGTGTAGTTGAAGGCGAACGTGATGTAGTTGGTCGAACCATCGGTCACCGTGAACGTCGTTACACCGTCCGACTTGTAAAGCGGCAACCACTCCATCGCGGGGTTGACAGTGTTGGTGGAACCCCAGACATAAAAGGTTCCGTTGGTGGAGTCCGGCGCACTCCGCAGCGCGGCGACCGCGCCTTGAGCGTCGGCACCGACCCCGTCCGTGGCGGGCAGTTCGTCGAAGAGCTTGATCTGGGCGAGCAGCCGTACCGAAGCGAGATCGCAGCTATTGGAACCTTGCGCGGCAGCCACCGTCATGTCGGAGTCCAACCGCCCTTCGAAGACGATCATCGTCCCCTCATTTGTGGCTGTCCCGAGAGAGTTGGTGAAGATGACTTCGGCACTCGTAATCTCATTGGTCAGAACATACGCACCCTGAGCCCGGACGACCGAACAACACAGCACAGCAACGATCACAAAAACCCACTTGTTCACACGCATCATGAGCACCTCGCTTCCGGAAAAACAAACCGTATCCGTGTTCGGGCGGCATTATAGCAAAAAAGAGCGAGAGATGTGTAGTGTAAACATGCAAATTCAAATTTTTTTTCAAATTTTTCAAATTCAAAATTTTTTCAGTTCAACCAGAAACCGTTGACGACGCGGGGTGGGCGCGTTTACACTGGAGCCTCCAAACCGGACACTCTCTATCATCCAGTCATGAGCCTCAACACTACCCCACAAGGTGAGCGCGTGCACATCGCGCTCTTCGGTCGACGCAATGTCGGCAAGTCGAGCCTGATCAACGCACTCACCGGCCAAGAGGTCGCCATCGTTTCGGAGGTCAAGGGCACGACCACCGATCCGGTCTCCAAGGCGATGGAACTCTTGCCGCTCGGTCCGGTCGTGATCTTCGACACGCCCGGTCTGGACGACGAAGGCGTGTTGGGCGCATTGCGTGTCGAACGCACACGCGATGTGCTCAACAAGACCGATGTGGCAATTCTGGTGCTGGAGGCAGAGTCCGGGATCGACGCATGCGAGCGTGACATCCTCGCGTTGGTGCGCGCCAAGGGCATCCCGCTGCTGACGGTCTTCAATAAGGCTGACCTCCAGACTCCTTCGCCTGATGCGTTGCGCCAAGTCGCCGAAATGAGCGGGGCGCCGGTGCTGACGGTCTCGTCCACTACCCGCGCGGGTATCGAGGCACTCAAGCTGGCGCTGGCGGAGGCCGCGCCGGACGACATCGACGACGCCCGGCTGATCGGCGACCTGCTACATCCGGGGGACGTGGTCGTGCTGGTCACGCCGATCGACGCCGCCGCGCCCAAGGGTCGTATGATCCTGCCGCAGCAGCAGACCGTGCGCGATATCCTGGAGACCGGCGCGCTGGCGCTGGTCACGCGCGAGGTCGAGCTGCGTACGACGCTCGCCGCGCTCGCCCATCCGCCGCGGATGGTGGTTACCGACTCGCAGGTGTTCGCCAAGGTTGCGGCTGAGACTCCGCGTGAGGTGCCGCTGACTTCGTTCTCGATGCTCTTCTCGCGTTACAAGGGTGATCTTGCGGAACAGGTGCGCGGCACACGAGCGGTCGCGGCGCTAAAGGACGGCGACCGCATCCTGATTGCCGAAGGCTGTACGCACCATCGGCAGTGCGATGACATCGGTACGGTCAAGATCCCGCGCTGGCTACGCCAGCATATCGGTCGTGACCTCGTCTTCGAGCACACCAGCGGCATGACCTATCCACGTGACCTGTCGCGCTTTGCGCTCATCATCCATTGCGGCGGCTGCATGCTCAATCGCCGCGAGATGCGCTACCGCATCCATCAGGCTAAGGCCGCAGGCGTGCCGATCGTCAATTACGGTGTGCTGATCGCCTACATGCAGGGCATTCTGGAACGCTGCTTGGAACCGTTCAACGTCAATTCATCAGGCTATGAATGGGCGCGGGAATCTGTCCGCCGCGATTGACAAAGGTTTCCGCGCCCTCCGGACTGGCGGGTTGCGTGACCACGCCCGAGCCGAAGAGGCCGCCGAAGTCCACGAACTCACCGGGCTGCGCGCCCGGCACGGGGATCACGCGCACGCCGGTGGTCTTGCGGTTGGTGATGCCGATCGCCGCTTCGTCCAGAATGATGCCTGCCAGCGTCTCGGCTGTGGTGCTGCCCGGCAGCAGGATCATGTCGAGGCCCACCGAGCAGACCGCCGTCATCGCCTCTAGCTTCTCCAGCGTCAACGTGCCATCGGCCACTGCCTTGGAGAGCGCATGATCCTCCATGACAGGGATAAAGGCACCGGAGAGCCCGCCGACCGCGCTGGAGGCAAAGGAGCCGCCCTTCTTGACCGCGTCGTTGAGCAGCATCACGGCGGCGGTGGTGCCCGGCGCACCGATGCGGCTCACACCCATGCTCTGGTAGATCTCGCCGACCGAGTCGCCCACGCGCGGTGTTGGCGCGAGCGAGAGATCGACCACGCCGAACGGGACGCCCAGACGGTCGGCCACCTCGTGTCCGATCAACTCGCCTGTGCGCGTCACGCGAAACGCCGTGTGTTTGATCTCCTCGGCGATCTCGTCCAACGTCGCGGCAGGGTCGTGCTGCACCAAGCGGTCGATCGCGCGCTTGACCACGCCGGGTCCGCTGACGCCGACATTGATGACGCACTCCGGCTGGCCCGCTCCGAGCATTGCGCCCGCCATGAAGGGGTTGTCCTCCGGCATATTGGCGAAAACCACGACCTTGGCGCAGCCGAAGCCGCGCGTCGTGCGCGTCATCTCGGCGGTTTCGATCAATTTGCGCGCGATCAGGTTCACCGCATCGACATGGATGCCGGCTTTGGTAGTGCCTACATTAAAGGAGGAGCAGACGCGGTGCGTAGCGGCCAATGCCTGCGGCAGCGACTCGATCAAAGTGCGTTCGCCCGGCGTGATGCCGCGTTGTACCAGTGCGGTGAAGCCGCCCAGCAGGTCGATCTCGACCTTCTCTGCAGCGGCGTCGAGTGCCTGACAGAGGCGCACGGCGGTCTCAACGCTGTGGCCCTCCAGCAACTGGCTGGCGGGCGAGACGGCGATACGCTTATTGACGATCGGCAGGCCGTATTTGTCGCTGACCTCATCGCAGAAACGCACAAGGCTGCCGGCCTTGTCGACGATGCGCACGTAAACCGCCTCAACGAGACGGTCGGGATCGGGATTAGCGCAGACATTCAGGTTGATGCCGAGCGTGACGGTGCGCACGTCGAGGTTTTCCTCGCGCACCATGCGGATGGTTGAAAGGACAGCTTGTCGGGCGAGCATAGGGGGCTTGGTTTCAGGGTTTCTGGGTTTCAGGTTTCAGGGTTTCGGGGGATGGGGGTCAAGGTTTCATTCCATCGGGATCGGTATCGAAATCGGGATCGGTATCGCTTATGGTGGACTCTGTGGACATTGTTGATTTTATGGACAATTCACTTGCCGCTCCTTTCGCACGAGGGCATGGGAGTGGCTTTTGCGTTGGGCGTTTCTTCGATCAGGGCTTTGATCGGGCCGATTTCATTGGTGGCTCTAAAGATGTTTTCGTGGCAAAGGAGCGCGGTCAGACCGTGCGTTGCCATGGCATCGCGGAACGCCTCTTGCAGCAGGCGAAAGTCTTCGGTCTCGGGCACTACGACTTGCGCGATGTAGACAATTTTACCGTCCTCTTCCTCAACCATCCAATCCTCGATGTTGATGTTGTGGTCGACCAGAAAAGAGGTAATGGCGAAAATCGTGCCGGGCTTGTCCGCGCCGCGCGTCGTCACCACGAACCGCGCGCCTTGGGGCACGGCGGTCGGCACCACCTCGGGGCTGTCGAGTACGGTCACGACCGCCTCCGACTCCAAGGTTGAATCCAGCAGCGCACGCAAGGCCTCGGGCGTTATTTGGGACGGGTGCTCCGAGGTGAAGACCAAGTTAAAAAAGCCGTCGACAACAGTCTGGCGGATACCGCCGATGTTGCCTTCCAGCGAAAAGACGCCTCGCGTGACATCGCGCAGCAGGCCCACGCGGTCAGGCACGAGCACAGAAGTAATGAAGCGCCGCCGCTCTGGCGGACAGGGTGCGTGCATGGTAGTGGCCCCCGAAACAGAAAAACCCCGAAAACAACAACCACCGGTTTTCGAGGTTAAAAATGGAGCCAACGATCCGGATCGAACGGACGACCTGATCATTACGAATGATCTGCTCTACCAGCTGAGCTACGTTGGCTTCAGAAACGGGTGTCACTATAGCGAGTTACCGAGGGGGAAGTCAAGTGCCCAAGGCGAAAAAAAGATGCGGGGGGGTTGACGGCATGAGGGGGTTTTGGCATACTTCTCACCCTATTCGCACCCGTGGTGGAATTGGCAGACACGTAAGATTCAGGTTCTTATGCCGAGAGGTGTGGGGGTTCAAATCCCTCCGGGTGCACCATAGTTTGTTTTTAGGCACTGCCCCCTTCGTCTATCGGCTAGGACATCAGGTTCTCATCCTGGAAAGAGGGGTTCGATTCCCCTAGGGGGTGCCACTTAATCGGATACGCCAGCGGTCATAAAAGCCGCTGGTTTTCTAGTTTCTGTTTTTTTATTTCACACTTGGTCGAAAACACTTAGTCTCTCCCACACTTAGTCCCCAAAACTTAATCGACTGCGCCAGCGACGAAGTGTTTGGACTGGGTGGTAACGACTGGGTGTAGGAACTAAGTGTAAACGACGAAGTGTGGCGACTAAGCGTAAGCGACGAAGTGTTTGGACGTAGAAACTCGTGTATAGCGATGTGGGGACTAAGGAGTTGCACGATGCGCGATAAAAAAACAGTTTGGCTCGGGTTGGCGGTCGTTGCGTTGGTGGCGGCCGTTATTGCGTTTGTGGCTCTGCGCTCGAAAACGGCAGAGTCGGAGGCGGTCGTCACGGAGCAGCCCATCGCCAAGGCGCTTACTCCGACCGATCCGAAAAAGCCGTCCGGACGGAAGATGCCGTCGGCGCGCGTGTCGCCGCCCCAGCGACCGGCGGGAAGACGCACGGAGCGTGTGCGGGCGGGACAGGGCGCGCCAACACCAGGGGCGGCCGCTCCGACCCCTCAAGCGGAGGAGATGACGGAAGATCGCATTAAGGTCATCGAGACTTGGGAAAACTTTATCGACACGCTGTCTGAAAAGACCAGTGCGCCCACCGCCGAGGAAGCCATCGCCTTTAAGCGCGAGTTTGCCAAACTTGATAAGAAGGATCAAATGGACGGCATCCAGACGGCACTGCACCTGTTGCCGGAAGAGCAGTTCCCGATCTTGTATCCGATTCTTTTTGACAAAACCATCGACCCGGACATTCTCGATGAGATTTTTTCTGACGGGCTGAACCACGACGAGGACATCAAGGTGCCGATGATGAAAGAGATCTACAAGGACAAGGAGCACCCGATGTATATCGAGGCCGCGCGTATCTTGGATGCGACCGGCGAACTGGACGAAGAGGGCGGGGACGCGGAGAAAGAGTGACAGACGACTAAGAGGTAATAGGTAAGAGGTAGTAGGTAATAGGTCTTCTTCAACTCTCAAGTGGCTGCGGCTCGCGGGGACGCTCGCCCTCCAGCCCATGATCCGGCTCGCGGAGCGCCGGGAGGGACGAGCGTCGCTCGTCCGGCGGCGTAAACGCCGCCCACAGAACGGGAGAACGTCGAACGCCGAAGTGAAAAAACTCCTAACTCCTAAATCCTAAATTCAAACTCCGCGCGTAGCGCGGAAAGCCCATTCTAACTCGCGCACCAAACTGTCAACCACTGTCGGGGCGCGCAGGTCGGGCGGCAGAACATCAAAGGTGTAGGTCTCGACTTCAAGCGGGATGCGGCGCGCCCGGACGTGCTCAAAGAAAGCCGGTGTGAGGTCGGTGTGGGTCGAGGCCAGCACGCCGTCGCCCTCGAAGTAGAGCGGCACATGAAAGTGCGTGCGCAGTTCGCAGTCGGTCTGTTCGCGCGCGGCGTCCAGCGTGGCCTCGGTCAGGTCGGGGTACGCTGCGATCTGGCCACGCGGCAGTCGGATCTTGGTCTGGTGCAGATAGACCGGATCGATGAAGGCGCGCAAGCGTTGTAGGGCGTCTTCTGAAACGGTGGTGCGCAGCGCGGCGCTGAGCTGAATGCGCGCGACGCGCAGACCGGCGGATTCGAAACGGGTCAGCGCGGTCAGCGGATCCTCGAAGGCCACCGCGAAGTGGCAGGTGTCCAGGCAGATGCCGATGTGGCGGCGCAACAACGCTTCAGCCTCATCGCTCGTGCGTTGGCGATTGTTGCTGAGCCAGCGGGTTCCTTGGTACAGCAGTTCGTCTTCGAACCAGTGAATGACATCGTCCGTGGTTTCCAACAGACAGTCAGGCTCGGGTTCCAGCGCGAGAACGATTTCACAGTTTTTACGAATAGATAGATCATCGAGGAACTCCGCCATAACGGCGAAATGCCGCACACTCACTACCATCCGCTGGCCTTCGACGTCCACCCTCTTTTGGATTTCTGTCGGGCTCGGATTCTGGTAGCCGACCGGCACGGTCGAAATGTTGCCGGTCGCGCCTTCAGGCAATAGGACCGCAAGAATCTCGGCGAGTCGGCCGGTGTAGATGAGCCGCTCAGGTTTCGACCAGTCAGGCTCGTAAACGGCGGTCTTGACGGCGGTGCCGTGGAATGCGCCATACGGGAACCCATTGATGCAGGAGACCGTCAGGTCGTGCTGGGCGAGCAGCTCTGCGAAGTCATCCAGCGACGCGGGGGAAGCGTGCAGTTCTTGGGCTGCAGCGGCGGAGAGGCGCAGGCCGAGTGGATACGCATGGGCGGGGGAGATGCGCGTCTTGACCGCGACCGCGTGCGTCGTGATGGCATCACGAACAGCGGCGAGACTCTCGCCGGGGTGGATGTTCAGGCAATAGGGAAGCGCTTGCATGGGAGAGAGTGTAACATAACCGCCCGTGAAAGCGCTCGTTCCAAACCAAAAAAGGGTTGCGTCTTCAAGGTTTTTCATGTCTAATGCCGATACTGTAATTCTAAGCGTTTGCGTCGGTGCGTAGAATGTGTTTCGGGGTGTATTCGTGAGTACCGGAAAGGGCATACAGATGAAACGTTCACTCTTCTGTTTCGTAATGGCGGTCGCGGCGTGCGGATTGTCGGCGGCCGAGCGGGTTTGGCAAGCGGCGGGCGGCGGTGTATGGTCCGATCCCGCGAACTGGGCGGGCGGTGTTTTGCCTGGCGCTTCAGACACGGCACTTTTCGGTGCGGCGTTGTCGGCGGATGCGGTGGTCACGATGGACGGTACCGAACCGCTCGTGGGGGCCATAAAAGTAGACGGCTCGGAGAATGCGTTCACGCGCGTGTTCGACGGTGAGCAAGCCGTGCGTAGCAATGAGTTTGTCAAGGGGCGGGCCGAGTTGCGCGGAATCTGGACATCGGCATACAAGGAGATCACCGGTGTGGGTACGGCAGCGGGAAAGACGGCTTGGCTTGATCTTACCGGCGAGGCAGTTTTTGCGGCCACGAATCGGCATGCGCTTTATGTCGGCAACGTCAACAATGCGCGCGGTCGCGTGACGGTGAGCGATCAAGCCCGGCTGTTGCTCAGCACGGTCGACACGGATCTCGGCATTTCGCTGGGGCGTAATACCGGTTCTGTCGGATCGTTCGTGCAGGAGGGTGGTCGGGTGGAAGCGACGGGACGCTTTCTGCCCGGTTACTACGGATACGGCGCGTACGAATTGTTGGGCGGTGAACTGCGACTTCCTTATGGTGCGAACAACACACGGTATCGGCTGGCCGTGCAGGCGAATTCGACAGGGTTGTTCTACCAGCGCGGCGGCGATCTGCTGGTGACGACGAACGAACAGGCTGTCGGGTGTCATTTTGAGATCGGCAGCGGTAATAATAATGCCGAGGCGGTGTATTATGCGGACGGCGGAACGGCGCGTTTCGGAACGCAGATCCGGTTGCTTTCGGGCGCGGGCGGATCGGGTGTTAACTGTTACGCAGAACTGACGGTGGCGGATGCCGCCGTGGTCGAGACGGATTCCGTCATCTACCTGAGTTCACCGACCATCACTTCGGGCGGGCACTCGGCGCTGAATCTGAATCGGGGCGGGACGTTGCGGGCTCTCGCGTTGCGGCCGGGCAAGAGCGGAGATACCGATTTGAACGGTGACGGAGGCACGTTGGAACTGATGCGAAGTACTGAACATGGGACGCTGTTCGAGGGTTTGCGTACGGTGACGCTGTTCGAAGGCGGCTTGGGACTCCGTTTTCCCGGAACGGCTGGGGCTGTCATGACCGGCATGTTGCGCGGGCCGGGAGGCTGGGGCGTTGCGGCTGTGACGTTGACCGGCGGTGGTAGCGGATATTTGGCGCCGCCGCGCGTGACGCTCACAGGTGGCAGCGGCAGTAATGCGACGGCAGTCGCCTTGATCGATCATGCGTCGGGTGTCGTGACCGGCGCAATGGTGACCTGTCGGGGAGAGGGATACGCTGCGGACGATGTGCTGACGGTCAATGCCACCGGCGGAGGTGGCAGCGGCTGCACGGCGGTTGCTACGCTCACAAAGAACAAGATTGGACCATTGGTCAAGGATGGCGCGCCACGGCTGGTCGTCTACGGCCAGCCTGACTTTGACGGTGAGTATGAGGTGCGCGGTGGCCTTCTCCTGCATTCCAGCCGTGACGCGGGATCACTCCGCATGCGGGGGGTCCGTATAAGCGGTCCCGAAGCAGTGTTTCAAAACGGCTCTGGATCGGTCGGCGACAACACGCCGGATAAATGGGACTTGGTGAACCCGGCGGCCTTGCTGACGCTCGGTGGTGACTGGGGCGGTGGCGAATTGGCCCTGCCGTGCGGTGCCGAGGGAACGGTGTATCGGCAGCACTACAGCGCGCTGGAAATGGCCTTTGGGCGGAACCGGCTCTCCACGATGGGATACACGCCGACAAACGGTGCCGCACTGATTTTTGGAACAATCAACAGGCGCCCTGGCGGCGCTTTGACAAAGACTATAGTCACCAATCTGGATGTAACCGTCAGTGGCGATCCATCGGGATTCGCTTTTGGCGCGGTGCGCCCGATTGTTCCGGCAGTCAACATCGGCATCACAACGGAACTGGCCACGCTTGACGCAGAAGGACGGATCGTGTCCCTTTTCGAATATGATGACGGGTTCGGAACGGACAGCAATCTCTATCTCACGGCTTCGGCGTCGGCTGATGGGTTTGCGGTGAACAGTGTGCGCTTGGACGATGGCGCGGTTCTGACCCTTCAAGATGGCGGCACGACCGTGGTCGGCAGCGGTGTGGTGCTGGCGTGCGGTGGTGCCAGCGGTTTTACGACTCTCAGCGGCGGATCGCTGACTAGCGGCAACGGTACCGATCTGGTTCTGACGGATTTCCACGGTGCCATCGAACGGCGAAACGTGAGCAATGGCAAATCTGGACTGGTAGCAGATACCTGCCTTACAGACAATGGCATGACGCCGGTCGCGCTCTTTGCGCTGGGACAAACGTGGGACCCCGTCTCCATGGCGATCGCGACAGGACCCGCGATCGAGTTGGCTCGCACCGACAACACTTACTCCGGCGGCACGTATATTCTGGACACGGCACTGGCTGTCGCCGACGACGGTTCACTGGGCGCAATACCCGCGCAGCCCACCAATAACATCTTCACCTCCGGCATGGCGATGCTCCGTGCGCCGGCTGCGTCTGCTACGACGATCACGCTTCACCGTAACCGCGGTATCCGTGTCTGCGGCGGCGGCTTGACCTTTTTCGGCGATGCTGGCTCGCAGGCCGGGCGTGTGTTGTTCGATGTGGCCGGCGATATCAGTGGCGAGGGTGTCCTGGTGATGAACCACTGGGCCGGAGGAGGCGTCCGTAGTGTGGTACTGCTGCACGGTGACAACCGCAAGTTCTCGGGAACCGTGGCGGTGCATGGGATGTTGCGGCCAGGCACGGTCGACAGCCTGCCGCCGTGCGCTGGGTTACTGTTGTGCGATGTGAGCCATGTGGATTCGGCCGGTGGTGTTTTAGAAACAAGCGGAACCTTCGCGCGCGCGCCGGGCACTGCTCCGGGACAGGTATGGTGGGGGCGCGTGACGGAGGTTGCGCCCGGCTATGTCATGTCGTTCTCCACGCCGGCGTCGGGAGGCGGGTTCTCGGCGCATGGCGGCGATCTCACGGTCAATTTGGGTGGTGACCGCAGGCAACTGGTTTTAGGCGAAAACGGATTTAAGCCGGCGCGATTGCGTCTGCAAGACGACTCTGCGACCGATGTGTTGACGTGGGTGAATCCGGTGGATGTGACGAACCAGACGCTTACCGTGCAAGTGGCGTGTAGTGCCTTGTCAAAAACGGCGGTATGGCGTGGCGCGGTGACCAGTTCATCCCCCGACGGCGATGGCGCATTCGTCAAGCGTGGCGCGGGGCGTCTGGTCTTGGCGGATGGCGCGGATTTCGGACCGATCTCGTTCACGGCGAACAACGCTGTCGAACTTGCCGTGACAAACCGGCAGGTTCTGGCGTGCAACATGAGCGGGAACGCCATGCAGTTGGATAAATACGGAGCGGGCGTGACCATCTTGAGTGGTTCGAACACGTATGGGAATGTCACCCGTATTTATGAGGGGACGTTGCTCGTGGGCGGCACGAACACGGCGGGCGGCAGCTTTACGGTCAGTGCGGGTGCGACGCTAGGTGGCATCGGCGTGGTTGCACCTAAGGAGGGGGCTTCCATAACTGTGGACGGATCGCTTGCGCCGGGCGGCGAAGCACTCGCATGCGGCACACTCACGCTGGGCAGTGTGGAGCAGGCCACGGCACTGACGCTTAATGGAATGCTCTCGGCAGAGATCGGTCTGGAGGATCACGATCGTGTGACGGTCTTGGGCGACGTGTCGCTCGGCGAGGCCGCGACGGTCGCGGTGGCTGCGCAGGATGAGGAGGTCTGGCAAACACGGCGCGGCGAGGAGATTCCGTTGCTGACTTGGACGGGAACAAAAACTGGGACGTGGACGTCCGCAACCACCTTGCCGAACGGATGGAAAGTCCGTGAAAAAACAGACGGTCTCTGGCTCAGCTACACGCCGAACGGCACGTTGATCAGTGTACGGTGAGTGCGACAGCGAAAAGAGTGAACGAGAAGTTCCGGTGCGTGGGACGCTACGGGTTGCTGGCGGTGCCGTTTATGACGATGTCAGCACGAGCGGAACAGGAAGGCATCTTTTTCGACGGTCGGACGTATTACGAGGTGCCGCAGGCAGAGATCAGCGTCAACCCGAGCAACTTCTCCGTGTCGTGCTGGGTCAAGACAACGTCTACCAACTCGCAGATGTTTCTGAACATGGGTGATGCCGGCGCCGGCTTTACCCTGTACCGCTACAATGTGCCCAATGGCGAACAGAGCGTACGCATGCTGGTAGAACATGACCCTGCGGGAAGTCCGAAATACCTTTCCGCCAAGGCGCCGCCTACGCCGACGAACATCTGGTCCCACTACACCGGCACGTATGACGGGGCGACCATCCGGATCTACACCAACGGGGTGTTCTGTTCCTCGACGGCGGCGGCGGTCAAGCGGTCAACCTTCCCGTATCCCTTGCAGATCGGCGCGGTGCCGAATTTTCCGGACCGCATGATGCGCGGGGAGATGGATGACATTCGCATCTGGAACCGCACACTCGCGGCCGGCGAGGTGGCCTCGGTCTGTGCGCGGGAGACCGGAAATGCGCTCACGAACAGCCTGATCGCGTGGTGGACAGCGGAACACATCGGCGACACGAGCCTGATCAGCGTGATAGCGGGCGGCCCCGATGCCCTGCGCAGGGATCAAGCCCAACTCCTGCTGATGAACACCAAGGTGGCCGGCTTTCGCGGCATCTGGTACTACAATCAACCCTCGGGGGACGAGTATGTCTACAAGTACAGCGGCGGTCTCGGTACCTACTGCGCCAAGCACATCCCGTTCGCCTGGTATTCGCAGGAGACCAACCGCACCTACTTCTGCTACGGCGGTACGGACGTCAATAACAGCACGCTCTTCCACATGGTCTCGTACTTCGACCACGCCACGGGATTGGTGGCCAAGCCGACCTGTTTGCTGGATAAGAAAACGAACGACGCGCACGACAATCCGGTCATCAGCCTCGACGACAGCGGCTACATCTGGATCTTCTCCAGCAGTCACGGTACCGGGCGGCCCTCGTATATTTCACGTAGCGTCCGTCCGCATGACATCGATCAATTCCAACTGATGTGGTCGGGGAATTTTTCCTATCCGCAGCCCATGTACTACCCCGGCAAGGGTTTTCTCTTTATTCACACGTGGTATGTGGCGGGACGCGGCAACTACATGATGACCAGCAACCCGGATGGCACGGTTTGGACACAGCGGCGCGAACTGGCCTATTTCGAAGAAGGCCACTATCAAATCAGCGGCGTATGGAACGGGGTGAAGACAGGCATCGCGTTTAACATGCATCCCGCAGGCAAAGGGCTCAATTACCGCACCAACATCTACTACATGGAGTCTGATGACTTCGGCGCGACCTGGCGCAACGTCGAGGGAACGCTTTTGAACATTCCGCTCAAGAGCAAAACCAATCCGGCGCTGGTTTATGAGTATGAAAGCTGGCCGCGCAATGTCTACATCAAGGACACGCGGTTCGATTCTCAGGGGCGGCCGATAATTCTTTTCGTGCTGAGCAAAGGCTATGAGTCCGGCCCTATCAACGATCCGCGTGAGTGGCGTATCGCACGCTGGACCGGGGCGTCATGGACTAACCTGTTCACCGGCATTGTCTCGGACAACAACTACGACACGGGGGCTCTTTACGTGGAGAGCGATACCCGCTGGACGATCATCGGGCCCACCCGCAGGGGGCCACAGGCCTACAACCCCGGCGGTGAAATCGCAATGTGGCGGACAGATGATGCCGGCGCGACGTGGCGGCATGTTCGCGAGATGACCAACGGCAGCGCGATGAACCACACCTATGTGCGCCGTCCGGTGAATGCGCACCCCGATTTCTACGGTTACTGGGCGGACGGCCACGGACGCCAGCCCTCCGAATCACGGCTCTATTTTTGTGACATGGCTGGCACGGTACATCGGTTGCCGCAGACGATGACGGGCGATTTCGCGATACCTGAGCGCGTGCCCGTCGTCGGTGGCACAGTTCTGAAAATCGGGAATTAACATGGGAGTAAGTATGAACGTAAAGCGTAATGTGGTAGTGATGATCTTGGCGGCGGCCTCCGTATGGGCCGTGCCGAAACAGGCGGGGTATCCGTTTGACGGGCAAACCGGTTTCAGCGTGAGCAATATCCAGACCGTCCTGAAGGTGGACGGGTTCTCGGTCGCCGCGTGG
>Ga0209718_1002795_pt1 | contig 16397 bp, 15 predicted proteins | sample AD_JPNAS1_MetaG_FD_184420 | JGI IMG/M metagenome (GOLD analysis project Ga0209718, IMG submission 184420) | Active sludge microbial communities of municipal wastewater-treating anaerobic digesters from Japan - AD_JPNAS1_MetaG (SPAdes) (version 2) | ecosystem: Engineered > Bioreactor > Anaerobic... | reverse complement strand
CCGCTCTGGCCTCCTCTCCACCACCTCCCTCGACGATGGGGCAAACGCGGGGGCCAGCCCATACCGACAATCGACCCCGGAGGCCGAAGCGCTCTTCGCCTTCCTCGCCCGCTGCACATCACACGGTCTCTCCCACGTCATCCTGGAGTGTACCAGCCACGCCTTGAGCGTGGCGTTCGACCGCCTCGGGCCCATCACCTTTGACGCCGCCGTGGTGACGACGGTGAGCAGAGAGCACTTGGACTTCCACCGCACCCCCGCCGCCTACCTCGATGCCAAGATGAATCTCGTGCGGCGTCTGAAGATGAACGGCCTCTTCGTCAGCAGCATCGAGAATGCAGCCCTCGATGCATTCATCTCCCACCTCGACCCCTCCATCGAGCCTATCATCGTAGGTCAGTCTCTCCCCTACCACATTGATGCCAACGGGTGGGAGGGGGTCATCATCGAGGCGGAGGGGAAGCGGGTACAGACAAGTCTGCTGCTCTCGGTTCTCGCGACCAACGCCCTGCTCGCCTTGGTCACCGCACGCAGAATGTGCGAACCACCTATCGACCTCTCGATCCTCTCAGCTCTCAAGGGGGTGAAGGGGCGCATGGAGCGGGTGCCCAACGATCTCGGCATCATCGCCTGCATCGATTTCGCCCACACCCCCGACTCCTATGAAAAACTCTTCTCCTTCGTCTCGACCATCCATTCGACGGGGCGCCTCATCGTCGTCATGGGGGCCGCCGGTGAGCGCGACCGCAGCAAGCGGGCGGCCATGGGGAGGATCGCCTCAGCGCAGGCGGACCTCCTCATCATCACCGAGGAGGATCCGAGGGGCGAGGATGAGGCGCAGATCGCAGCCGACCTGCTCAAAGAGGTCGAAGAGGGGCACGGCCCCATCATCACCATCCCACGAAGACGGAGCGCTATCGCCCGTGCCGTCCGTGAGGCAGGCTCCGGCGATGTCATCCTCTTTTTGGGCAAGGGCCACGAACGCTCCATCCAGCGGCGGGAGGGGACCATCGCCTGGGATGAGCGTGAGGTGGTGAGGGCGGCACTACGGAAAAAGGAGCGGACGCTATGCAGGTAGCACTCATCTACGGCGGGCGATCGACCGAACACGACGTATCGGTGGCGAGCGCCGCCCACATCCACACCGCGATTCTCGATGGGGGACATACCGTCACCCTCATCGCCATCACCCTTGACGGCAGGTGGTACCTCCAAGAGGAATCGGTTGCAGCCAAGATCGCCACCGACCGGGAGGTGACCCTGCGACCGGGGGTGGGAGCCTTCGTCGACGGCCAAAAACTCCCCATCGACGTCGCCATCGCCCCCACCCATGGCTGGGGTGGCGAGGATGGCAACCTCCAGGGGCTCTGCACCCTCTGCGCCATCCCGCTTGTCGGCTGCGACACCCTCTCCAGTGGAGTCGGCATGTACAAGATGGTCGCCCAAGAGCTCTTTGCAGCCCACGCCATCCCCACCGTGGAGACGGTGTTGGTGGGCGAAGATGCGGCGGTGGACCGTCATCTCTTCGACCGCGCCGTCGAGCGCTTGGGGCCAGCCCTCTTCATCAAGCCGGAGAGCTCGGGCTCCTCGGTGGGGGTGAGTGCCCTGAGAACAGCCGACTTGGCAGCCTTCTGTGAGGCCATACGAATCGGCCGGAAACACAGCGAGCGCGTCCTGGTGCAGACGCTGGTCACCCCCCTCATCGAGGCGGAGTGCGCCATCTTGGAGAGAGAGGACGGGACCGTGGTGGCCGCCGGGCCGGGACGGGTCATCGATCCCGGTGCCGAGGCGGTGGGCTTCCTCGACTATCACCACAAGTACACCGCCTCAGGCGGTGCCACGATGCAGGTCCCCAGCGGTTTGGGAGCTGAGATCGACGAGCAGATCCGTTCTCTTGCCACACAAGCTTTCCGGGCCATCAAGGGCAATGGGTACGCCCGGGTGGACTTCTTCGTCAGTGACGGGAAGGTCTTCCTCAATGAGATCAACACCGCCCCAGGGATGACCGCACAGAGTCACTGGCCTGCTCTGATGAAGAGCGCCGGCTGGCCGCTCACCGCGGCCCTCAATGAACTCTTTGCCTCGGCGTTGCGCCGAAGGGAGCGCAATGATGGGCGGATCTACACCCCACCGGTACTCACATGATCGAGCCGGTATACTTCCATGTCGACCTCGATGCCTTCTATGCGGCGGTGGAGACGCTGGACCACCCCGAGTATGCCGATGAGGTGCTGGTCATCGGCGGCAGGAGTCCGCGTTCGGTGGTCGCGGCGGCGAGCTACAAGGCGCGCAGCTACGGCATCCACTCGGCGATGCCGATGGGTCAGGCCCTGCGCCTCTGCCCCCACCTCTTGGCCGTCCCGCCGAGAATGGAACGCTACAGCCAGGAGAGCCGGCGTGTCATGGCGATCCTCCACCGCTTCTCCCCCTCGGTGCAACAAATCTCCATCGACGAGGCGTTTCTGGACATGAGCGGCACCTCCCGCCTCTTCGGTCTGCCACGGGAAGCGGGAGCGCTGCTCAAAGAGACGGTGAAGGCGGAGACCGGCCTCGTCATCTCGGTGGGCATCGGGAGCAACCGCCTCATCGCCAAGATGGCGAGCGACTACGACAAACCGGACGGGCTCTGCCGCGTCTCTCCCTCCAAACACCTCGCCTTCATCGATGCCGTCGGACTGAAGAAACTGTGGGGTGTGGGCAAGGTCACCCAACGGGCCATCGCCGAGGCAGGTATCAAGACGACCGCCGATCTGAGAAGCTGGGATGAGGAGCGACTCAAGCGCCGCTTCGGCAACTCGATGGGACACTTCCTCTACCTCGCCGTCCGGGGCGAGGACCCCGGGATCTTCAGCGAGGAGGCCAAGAGCCGATCGATCTCCACCGAGACCACCTTCGCCGACGACATCACAAGCGAGGAACTCCTCCACCAGGTGCTGCTCTCCATGAGCCACGAGGTGATGTTCCGCGCCCTCGATGAGAAGGTGATGGCCCGTACCGTCGCGATCAAGGTGCGCTACCCCGACTTCACCACCTATACGGTGCAGACTACCCCCACCACCCCAATCCTCAGCGCAAGCCAAGTCTATGAGCACGCCAAGGCCCTCCTGGCGCAGCGGTGGAGAGCGGGGATGCCGGTCCGCCTCATCGGGGTGGGCCTCCATCAAGTCTACGACGGGGAGCGCCCCCTGCAGGAGGAGCTCTTCGAGGATCCTCATGAAAAAGAGCGCAAACTCGAACAGGTGGTCCTCGAGCTACAGAAGAAGGGCACCCACGTCTTCAAGGCGACAAGTCTGAAGGAGAGGCAGTGACGAGCCCACCCTTCTCGTTTCAAACGAGAAGAGGCGAACGTGTTCAGTGTATCCCCAATACTGAGGAAAGTTTTTTCTCAAATGAGGAAGGGCATAACCGACATTGCCTTGCTACAACGCATCATACAATTGCTGGCGAGCAGCATTGGAAGCCCCATCTCCGCCAAAAAGATCAGTGACACCCTCAATGCAAGCGGCAGACGGATCTCGGTGAACACGGTGGATACGTATCTTCAGGCATTGTTGGAAAGCTATATCTTCTACAAAACAGATCGATATGATGTCAAAGGGAGAAGCTTTCTCAACACACGGGGGAAGTACTACATTGTGGACTTGGGACTACGGAATAATCTACTTGTGAGATCTAAACCCGATCTCGGCCCCCAAATAGAAAACCTTGTCTATCTCGAGTTGCTGCGGCGCGGGTATGAGGTGTCGAGTGGAAAACTGGCAGAGAAGGAGATCGACTTTGTCGCACAGACAGCACAGAGTCACCCCCATTACCAAGTGGCGGCATCGGTTCTTGATGAGAACACGCTCATGCGTGAGCGTGCCCCGCTCAAAGCAATCCCGGACCACTACCCCAAAGTGTTGCTCACGCTTGATGTGATCGGTTCCGGCACCAATATCGATGGGATTCAAAGAAAGAACCTGTTGGATTGGGTGGTGGGGGATGACCTCCCCCACCGATAGTCCCACCCCGTTGAAGGTGTGTCTCACTCCTTACACGCTCTGTGCCATAGCAACAAAGCGAGGACCGGGCCGGCGGTGGCAGCAGATGACTCCCCGCCGGCTGAGCACTGTCATGTCAAAGACGGACAACCCCAAAATCATCGGCACCGGGCGATGAGCCTGAGAAGGTGTAGGACTCCAATCCGCTCTGCATTTCGTACTGTTCCACCACTCTGTTGAACGCGGCTTCCGCTTTGGCGGTGTTGTATGCGAGGATGGCGACGGTTCCACCCGCTCCACCTCCGGTGATCTTTGCTCCTATCAGGTCATGCTCTTTTTCAGCCCTGACCAGATTGACTATCAGGTTCGTGGCATCGGAAGCCAAGCCGCAATCTGTATACCCATCGTGGCTCTGGTACATGATCTCTCCCAACTCTTGTGCTGCGCCCCTCCCAATGGTTTGCCCGGCAGAGACGATCAGCTCTCTGAAGAGGTGTACACGCCAGTTCTCTTCAACGGCATAGCGGGTCGAACCATAGACCGGGTAGGTTATCTCCTCCAGCACTCTGGTGTGGGGATCGAGGTGCTCCGGATACTTGGCCAAGAAATCCCGTCCCTCTTCCTGCTTGGGCAGCAGATGTTCATATTTCTCCCGAAAGAGGGAGACCGAAAGACGGGCCAAGTACCCATCCCAGAGATCATCCACATAGCGTGAGACAACACCGGTCTCATCAAGACGAGCCTCAAGATGCTCTGCTTCCAAGAGGTAGCGGTACCCCATGAACGTCGCTGCCCGAGCCGCTTCGTACTCTATGCCGGCAACTGAGTGCCGCACTCCCGAGTCCAAAGCCCACACACGAAGATTCTTGGGCAGACGCACGCGCTCTTCGGGCAGGCATGGTTGACAGAGCATGGGGATGAAGGCATCCTCTCCTCCCATCGCTACAGCGAGTTGGTCCATGACTCCACAGGCTGCTCCCGTCAGCGCAATCTCGACCCACTGGGTGGCAAGAGCCAAATCGACACCCTTCATTTCCATTCCATACCGGGCGGCCATCGCCTTCATGGGAGCAACTTCGATTGCCGCTGAAGAGGAGACGCCTTTGCCCAACGGAATATCTGATTCCATATACAATGAGAGTCCCTTGTTCTGGATCCTGTCCTGATGTTTGGCGATCAGGTAGTAGAAGGTGCCGAGGATATAGGCGGCCCAGGCTTTCTTCTCATCTGCTTCGCACCAGGCACGCAAATGTGACGCGGGACGGAGTGTTCCACCGTCAAAGAGCTCCTCTATCGGAAGTTCAACCCTCTCGTGCCACCCAAGTGCGGCAACTTCAGGGTTGTAGAGAACAACAGTACTATCATCGCGCTCTTGCACGGCCACCAGAACGGCCTCTTTGATCGTTGCTTCAAACACAAGGCCACCGGTATAGTCGTCATTGCCCCCCATCAAGTCGAGTCGTCCCGGAGCACGACAGACAAAGATCTCTTCCGTTGGGTTGAAGAAGGGCTTCTCAGCGCTCCGCAATTGGTGGACAGTATCTAGGAACCGGGCGGCATCAGGTAGTGCCCGAGCCTCTTTCTCACTTGTGTAGTGTAGAGTAGCCATGCTATCTCCCTCCTTTTGTATTCAATGGGGGCAGACACCATGCCCCTGCAATAACCGACACCCTCATCTCTCCCTCACCGTTCAAAAAGATCTTTCGTGTGTTCGTAAATCTGCTTATACCGCGCGTAGGCCCTCTCATAGACCGACCGATTCTTTTCATCGGGGTCATAGGCGGCATCCACCCGGTTGAACGAAGCTGCCTCCTCGATCGAAGAGAAGCGGCCAAGGGCGGTAGCCACCAAGATGGCAGTCCCCAATGAGGCGCACTCAGCTTCAGCCATGGTGATGATCCGCTTCTGATTGACATCCGCCTTGATCTGCGACCAAATGTTACTCTTGGCTCCGCCTCCCAAGCTGTGTATCTCATGCACCGTGGTGCCGCTCACCTGTTCAACCAACTCCAGATTCTCACGAAGCATAAAGGCCACGCCCTCGAAAATGGCTCGGGCAAAGTGAGAGCGGCCCGTGGCAAGGCTCACGCCCAGGAAGACCCCACGCGCAGCGGGATTGTCATCGGGTTGGGTTGTCCCTGCGAAGTTGGGCAGCAGAATCAAATCATCCGAACCGGGATTGACGGCCTCGACCAATCGGTCGATGAGCAGGTAGGGAGAGCTACCTTCACGCTCTGCCTTGGCAGTAAGATCAAGACAGAACTCATCCTTAAACCACTTCAGTGCGATTCCTGCGGTCATGCAGACCGGGATGTAGAGATACTTTCCTTTCATTGCATGGCGATAAATCGTCAACCGAAGCGGATGCGACATATCGGGGTCTACACAGGTCAACGCTACCGTCAGGGCGGTTCCGGTCGTTTCAGAGACCAGACCCGGGCGGGTATTGCCGGCTCCAATTGCACCGGTGACTTGGTCCATCGCTCCCGTCACGATGCGCACATCGTCTTTGAGCTTCAGCTTTTTGGCAACCTGAGGCAGGATCTTGCCTACCACCACACCGCAATCCAGCACCTCGGGGATCATGCGGATATCAAGGTCGAGAGATTCGAACATCTCAAGCCACAACTCATCGTTGATGATATCGAAATAGCCGGTTGTCGAGAGCAGTGATTTTTCAGTGACAAAGCGACCGGTCAACTTATAGAGGATATAGTCCTCAACCATGAGGACTTTATGGGTGTTCTGATACATCTCAGGTTCATTGTCTCTCAGCCAGAGCAGCTTTGAAACAGGACAGAGACCATTACAATCGGGGATGCCGGTTTTCGCATAAAAATCGTCCGCACTCCACTTCTGCCGAATCGTCTCCGCCTCAGCGTCAGCCCGTCCATCGAGCCACACGATGGCATTGCGCAGGGGATTGCCGTCTGCATCGACCGAAATAAGCGTCTCCCCCTGGGTCGTGGCTGAGATGGCAACCACCTCCTGGGACGCTTCGGGATGTCGTGCTACAAGACGACTGACACAATCGAGAACCCCCTTCCAGTACGTTTCCACTTCCAGTTCAACGAAGGCTGTACCAAACGTGATGAGTGTGTACTCGATCGTCTCGCTATCCAAAAGAGCAAGTTCTCTGCTGAAGAGCGATGCCTTTACCGCGGTTGTACCAATGTCGAATGTGAGAATCATATCTCCCTCCCATGTTCATGTAAGACGTGTGTGACAACGCCTCTTAGCCTCTTTTATGACTCCACCTTGAGTTCCCATGTCCGTCCGCCCACCAAGGCTGGCAGTCGCATTGTTTCCACCGATACCGTTTCGTCCAGAGCACACACCCCCGTCAGCAGAGAGTCGCCGTGTAGATTTCCCCTTCACCCGACGATCTGGACCCTGACAATACGATCTCTGGCGCGGACTTGATCGAAATCTGCAAAGTAGATTCTCCCGAACTCTCCCAACTTCATCTCCCCATCCACCAAGGGGATGGTGACAGAACGCCCCATCAGGACAGAACGAAGATGGGCATCGGTATTGAGAGACCACGACGGTTCCTCGTCCCGTTCGGTTGTGGCAATCTTGATGTGCAGGGGACCGGGGTGCAAGTATTGTCCCTGGGTGCGGCAGGTAGGGATGATTGTATCCAATACGCCGACCAAATCCTGCATGATGAATTGCTCTCCCCAATAGTCGACATCGTCACTCTGCTCCTGGATCATCACGCTGCAGGTGGTGTGCTGAGAATAGACCATGACTATTCCATCTGTAAAATCCGAACCTTTGACGAGCGTGGCGACCTGATCGGTGACATCATGGAATGTGGGACGACCGTCTGCATGGATCATGAATTGTGCATGAAAACTCGACATTCTAACCTCCTATCTTTCCAATCCCCCGCGTCTCTCAAGATTCCATCTCTTTCAAGACAGCGATTGGACCCGTTGTTGTTGACCACTGGAGTGTGACACCCTCTCCCCATCGAGCAGGAGCGTTGACCGCTTCGCTTCACGCACGAGGGCTCACCTCTGGTGAGGAGAGCCCTGGTGGCTCGTTCAAGAAAAGGGTTCGCCTCAAAGATTGCTGGCCACCCTTATACCTTGACGTACTCAATGCCAAGCATCTTGCAGAGCATCTCCCAACGCGCCGAGACATCGCCGAGACAGATTACCTCGTGGTGAGTGCCACCGGAAGAGACCCACTCCTCCACGCAGCGCTCCACTCCCGAATGTGGTCTCCAGAAGAAATACGGCATCTCATTGCGCGTCATGTCGTGGCGTGGAAGAATCTCGCCGTTCGCAACCACCAAACGGAAGTTGCCTCCGGGGATGCTGGTCATCGACACCAAGGTGGCCTCACCAGGCTGCGGAAGGAAGATCGGGGTGGGAGGATTGGCCAAGCCGCCTTCGCCCAAGAACCGATCGATCAATTCCGGCTTTGCATTCACATCACAAGTACTCCAGTTCCCCTCTCCGGCGTGGCAGAAGATGATCGACTTGGTCTCGAAATCCATCGTGTACATCTCGGTGAAGTTTCCACCTCGGTCGCCGATATGGTGGGCGGCATAGACCAAGGAAGCACACACCGCGTCCCCTTCAGCGGCATACCCATACCCCTCGGCCATCAGATGAGACGCTCCCATCAGCGGAAGTTGTGGGAAGCGCCCATCGGCGCCAAAGTTATCAAAGTGAGCGGTAAACGCCTCAAATCCGTTCTCTTCAAGGTGGCGCTTGAAGCCGAGGTAGATCCGTGTGGCATCAGCGTGGTTCTTCTCGGGCATCTTCGGATCGACGTCGAAGATCGTATGATCGTTGGCCATCGACTGTTTGATCTCCTCGTCGGTGATACTCTCCATGGCCGCAACGACGGAACCCAAGTCTTGGTGGACGAATTCTGGGCCGATCTTGGCAAAGAACTCCATGTCATCGGTCAAGATATCACCCATTCCGCCCATTCTGCCAAAGATTGCCACCTTCAACCGGCGCAACTTGGAGCGCACCAGCGCCGCCTTGCCGAAGTCCTCTACAAACGTCTTGAAACGCTCTTCGTGACGGTTTCCGGCAAAAAACTGGCACGGGATGCCCATCCGTACAATAACGTTGGCATTATCTTGAGCCCCGTGAATCCCCTGGTTCACCGTTAAATCGAGCTCTTCCCAATCGCTGCCGACCACCTGGTCAGGTTGCACAATGGCCAGGGCGATCGGCAGTCGGTTATCTTGGAGCGCACGCAGAATCCACGCTCCCTGTGAGTATGCTAAGAGCACAATGAGAATTCCGTCCAGATTGGCAGCATTGAAGGCAGCAACGGTCTGTTCAATCTCCTCGCGGTTCTTGGCAGCACCAGGGAAGTGGAGATCAACGGCGTCTTTACAGGTGCTGACTATTTCACGGGCGTACGCTTCTTGGCGTGCGGTAATGCCCGGAAAAATTGGTTCATACCCATCGGTCATCAATCCCAGCAACCCAATTTGTGGTCGTTTTTGTCTCATCATGCTCTCTCCTTTCTCGTACCGTCATATGATTTCAATTGCCGACAGCGGCCCATTCCCGAGTGTAGTTAAAACACCATAATTTTGAATGTATTGATATACATTCGACTCATTATATTGCTCATTGCAGTCATTCTGTCAAGAACAATTGGTACAAAAACTCAGGTCTTGCGCACTAGTATGAAAATTCTGAGCAAATCTTTGCTTGACACCGTCATTTTTCGGTTTTACACTCAAAGTGTCATGATTGGACTGCTCGAAAGGATTTTTCAATCCATAGTCTGTCGAACAGGAAAGAGATTTCTTCATATGGTAGGTGCGTGACGTCGGTGAATCAATCGGCAGTCGTATCAATACAAAGGAGGTCCGATATGAGGACAAAGAAGAGACTTTTCATTATGGTCGTCTTGTTGCTTATTGTATCAGTCTCATTGGTTGCCAAAGGTGCACAAGAGACTGATGGTCCCAAACCGGTCAAACTGACATTCTGGGCTGGTAGCGCGTACTACAACAGTGAGGAGGCCAAAAGGCCACAGAATGAGTGGGCGATCACCAAGATTGTACAGCAGTTTGAAGCAGAGAACCCCGGCATCACCGTCGAAGTCATTCCCATTGAATTGAGTTCGGAAACAATCGCCAAGTTCAAAGCTGCAGCAATCGCAAAGAATGGACCGGATGTGATCGAGCTCTGGACCGGTTCCTACATCTTCCCGCTCAAAGATGTACTGTTGCCCCTGAATGACTACATTCCCGCCGATGATTTGGCGAAAATCTCGGGATGGGACGCAGTCACCTACAACTTTGAACCCGGTGGGGATATCTTAGGCTATCCGTGTGGAAACAACTATGCAGGCCTTGTCTACAACAAAGCCCTGGTGAAAGCCGCCGGGATGGACTGGGACAAGAATCCTCCAAAGACCACCGATGAATTCAAAACTGCACTGAGAAAAATCAAAGCAACCGGCGTTGTTCCGTTTGGATTTGATGGCTCGAAGGGAAGAATCTTGCACTATGCAACAATCTACTGGTGGGTAGAGGAGTCCGGCTATGAGCGCTTGGTGACCAATGCTGATGGAAGAACAAAGTATGAGGATGACAAGGGCTTCCTCAACCTGCTTTCCTTCATGCGGTCACTCTTTGAAGAGGGGTTGACCAACGTTGATGCGGCAACCTCGGTCGACTATGAGGCGAAGTTCTCCTCAGGTCAGTATGCAGTCACCGTCGGGGGCGTCAACAACGCCATGGCATTCGAAGCAGCCTTGGGCGCTGAAAACTTTGGCTTCCTGCCGTTCCCGCAGATGAGTGCAAACCCGAAGGTCACCGCATCCATCATCGGAGGAGCTGGAAACTGTGTTTCGATCGGGAACTACACCAAGCACCCAGAAGAGGCGGCCAAGTTCGTCTCGTATCTGGCCTCAAAGAGCGCATTCATTGAGTTGACGAAGTCGGTCACGACCTTCCCTGCTCGCACTGACGTAACCCTTGAGGAGCTCGGTTGGAGTGACGATCCCTTCAGGATGAAGATCTACGAACTGTCGAAGAACTTTGCATTCTGGGTGGATAACTCAATCCCAGCGAACCAGTATGATGAGATGAAACGGTTCTTCCCCAACGTACTGACTGGGAAGCTGACACCCGTAGAGTTTGCCCGCCAGATGGATAAGCTGGTCAAGGACAAAGAGTAAGCGTGAAAGGAGGAGGAGGATGACGACAAAACCACACCGGAAACAGAAAGAATTGCTGATATCTCTCTTGGGGATTGCCCCGGTCATCCTCCTTACTCTCGCCTTCAAGGCCTACCCTCTTGGCAGCGTCATCTATAAAAGCATGACCAATTGGGATGGCTTGTTTCGACAAGACTTCATCGGTCTTAAAAACTATCTCCGCCTCTTCAGGTCGGAATACTTCTGGAAGACATTGGTCAACTGTTTCATCATACTCATCAATGTACCCATTCAAATCTTTGTGGGGCTGATCGTCTCGATGCTGCTCTATGAAAAAACCCCCGGCTGGCGTTTTTTCAGATCCCTCTACTATCTACCCCAGATCGTCTCCTCCGTGATCGTTGGATATCTCTTCGCCATCTTCTTCTCCTACAGCGGTCCGGTGAACCAAATATTGAAGAGCATCGGTCTGGAACGGTTCGCCATCGAGTGGCTGGGAAGCAGGACCACTGCGTTTGGCGTCGTCATCCTGGCTCTGGTCTGGATCAACATCGGATGGCAGGGGGTGCTGATCCTCGGTGGCTTGTCTTCGATTGACCCATCCGTCTTTGATGCCGCCAAAATTGACGGCACCAACTTCTTTCAACGTACCTTCTACGTGATGCTCCCGATGATCGGGAGGGTCATCGAATACTCATTTGTATATTCGGTGGCGTGGACTTTTACCGGAGTATTTCCCTTCATCTACTCCATTACGAACGGAGGGCCGGGCTACGATACGACAACGCTCGACTTCCTTGTATACCAGAAAGCATTCCGTGAAGATTCAGCGCTCGGCGAGGCGTGTGCACTCGCCGTCCTGTTGCTGATCATTGTCTCCCTCTTGACGCTGATCCAGAGGAAGATCTCTTCACGTGTAAATGAATGGAGCGATTAAGTATGGCCACAACCGACAGACGCCCAATTGCCACAGTCCTTATCTTGCTTGTCTTCATCATCCTGAGCATCAGTTTCCTCTTTCCATTCTTCTTCATGATCGTGAATGCCATGAAGACGACTCCGGAGTACTATATCAGCACGTTCAGCTTGCCCAAGACATTCAACCTCTCCAATTTTTCCACGATGATCAGCCAATTCAAGATTTATATCAACCTGTGGAACTCACTGGTCATCTCAGCCTTCTCGGTGTTGATCACCACCGCCATGGGAGTATTGGCTGCATACGTCTTTGCCAAACGCCCATTCAAAGGCTCGAACGTCATCTATCTCGCCTTGATCTTCACCATGTTCATGCCGATGCAGGTTACCCTGATCCCCCTCTACTTCCTCTACTCGAAGTTGAACCTCATCAACACCGCGTTGGCGGTGATCATCTGCTTTTCAACGACCAGCATTCCATCCACGATCATGCTGTTGACCGCCTATTTCAAGAGCATTCCAAATGAAATCTGTGAATCAGCGGTCATCGATGGCTGCGGCTTCATGGGCATAGTGCGCAATGTCATCATTCCCATGGGCAAGGCTGCGATTGCGGTGAACGCCACATTTGTCTTTTTACGTACGTGGAATGATTTCCTCACCCCCCTGGTCCTCTTGACACGAAGAGAAACCCAGACCGTTGTTGTGGCCCTCAGCGCATTGGTCAGCCGCTACAGCAGTGATCCGCCGTATCAGATGGCCGGCCTTGCCATTGCGACAATACCTGCCGTCATCATGTATCTATTCTTCCAGCGCTACTTAGTCGAAGGGGTTAACGCAGGTGCCTTCAAATAGTATACTGGTGGAAAAAGTTACATGAAGAGAGGCTCATGGATGCGCCAGTCGGGGGTGTGATGGAAAGCAGGGTGAAACATCCTGCCCGTCGAGTCAGGGATGGCGGAGGGGTGATGACATTGCACGAGAGGGACAGGCGCATACAGATCACCTGGAGGAGGGTTGAAAAGGTATGGGAAACGATTGCAAAGGACATCGGGAAATCTGTGAATGTACGGTTCGGTGGAGGGGAGACTTTCGATTGTCTCCATTGATTACGACAGGAGGTAGATAGTATGTCTACTCTACAGAAGGCGAACTCGAGGGAACAAGAAATCCTCGATATGCTGAAAGTCCGCCAAGAACTTGAGATTACAGAAATAGCTGAACACTTTGCAGTCTCTGAATCGACTGCACGACGGATCTGTGCCAGCCTTGACCGCCAAGGAAAGGTTATACGCCGAGTCGGAGGCATCCATACCCTTCCAAGAGCCATCCTGAATAGTGAATATGAATATGACCGGTTAGCTGGGGAGAACGCTCCCGAGAAGGACCGTATTGGGCAATATGCCAGCAGTCTCGTAGAAGAGGAAGATGTCGTCTTCATCTCCGGCGGAACGACTGTGGCTCAGTTTTCACGCCACTTGGCGAAACGTTTTCAAAAAGGAGAACTCAAAAACGTCGTCATTACCACCAACTCGATCGTAAATGCAGAAATCCTTTCGAAAGCCACAAAAGTACTCCTCATTGGGGGCGATTATCGTCCACACAGAAGAGACGTCGCAGGGTCTTTAAGCGAACGAATCATTCGTGGTGCGCGTTTCAGTAAATGTTTTCTTGGAGTCGATGCCATTGATGTGGATGTAGGCTTGATGGTCTTTGATATTGAGACCGGGAACCTGGACGAACTCGCCAGCGCCCGTTCGGATTTTCAATACATCCTCGCTGATTCTCATAAATTCAGAGACAAATCCTTCATCACCTACTCTCCAATTACCAAGAGTCACACCATCATCACCGACGATCGAATCGATCCTGAGATTGTTGAGAAAGGAAAGGAGAAGGGAATTTATATCAAGCCGGTATAAGGGAAACGATTCACGCTCGTTTTTGCCATTGGTACCATGCGTTGACTTTTAGATCGAGCAGAATATACCGATGAGAAACCCACTAGAAGGATGACATGAGAAGACCGAGAACCCCGTATTTTGAAACAGGCATCAAGTGCTATATCTATGGGCAAGCTGAGCTTGAATATGCGCTTGCCTGTGAAAAGGCTGCGCTGCAGCATGATGTGGATGTATTGTTTATTTCATCCTACGTGAATCTGAAGACGATCGCTGAAACATGTCCGCATTTATTTGTCATCGCTCCATATATGGATAATATTCGCCCGGGACGTGGGATGGGTATGGTACTTCCGGAATCTTTGAAAGCCGCAGGGGCCGCAGGAGTGGTCATCAATCATAGCGAGAAACCGATGGCGTTGGGAGATATAAAAGGGTGTATTGACCGGTGTCGAGAGCTGGACATGCTCTCGTTTGTCTGTGCAAACACGACGGATGAAGCAATGGCTATCGCCCAACTCCGTCCGAATATCATCAACCCGGAACCATCTGAATTGATCGGAAGTGGTAAACCTGCCGACATGGAATATGTAAATCGAACAGTGGATGCTATCAAGGCCATCGATGACACCATCCTCATAGAGATTGCCGCAGGGATAAGCAAACCGGAAGATGTGTACCGATACATTGCCTCTGGTTCAGATGCCGCGGGAGCCGCGTCTGGAATCTTGAATTCAGATGATCCTACAACGCGTTTACATGAAATGATCGCTGCAGTAAAACGGGCGGCAATGGATATGCAAGAGACACATCATAAGGGGGGGTTCTGATGAAAGTATTTCAAGAATCAATTAAGATTTCGACTCCGGCGCGACAACCATGGTTTGAAGACATCAATGATCGAGTCGTGGAAATAGTGAAAAAATCAGGAGTACAGAATGGCCTGATCCTTGTCTTTTCGCACCATACCACGTGTTCAGTCATCCTTCAGGAATATTCAAAAGATATCACGTACAACGGCTTGGAATTCATGAACCAAGACCTTGTGAATGTCTTTGAAGAGATAATCCCCACGATGCGCCATGAGGGGCAATACCTGCATCCCGGCCCCTGGTCTACCGAATTTTCGTTTGAACACGGTGAAGACAAGCCATTCTGCATCAACACCGATGCACATTTACGCTCGCTCTTCATGGGACGAAGCGAGACCTTGCCCATCATAGACGGTGTCATGGATACCGGGGACTTTGGGCATCTCTATTTTATTGACTTTGACCAAACGCGAGAGAGAAACCGCACGATACAGATCCAGATCATGGGAGAATGAGGGCAGAGGCCATATCCTCGAGTAGGCTCCAAGACAGAACAAAGGACAACCCCATCTTCATGGCGGGATGGCTGAAAACACTCCTTACACGCTCTGCGCCGTGGTACGCCGGAAGAAGAGCGTGAGGGTGATGAGCAAGAGCAGGAAGAAGAATGCCTGCAGGCCCACCATCCAACTGAGGCCCACCAGATGGGCCAAGAGCCCGAAGAGCGGGCCGGCGGTGGTGCTGCCCACGTAGGCGGTGGCCATCTCTAGGCCGATGACACGAGCGCTCGCCTCGATGGAGAAGCGCCTCGGCGTCTCGTGGATCATGGAGGGGAAGATCGGGGCACACCCCAGGCCGATGGCCAGCAGGGCGAAAATCGCACTCGTTTCGTTGGAGAGGAAGAGGGAGACCAAGCCGATGGCGATGACGGCCAAGCCGGTGGCGATGAGCTTTCCGTTGGAGAGGCGCAGGCTCACGAAGCCGCTGATCATCCGCCCTGCCGTGATACCGAGATAGAAGAGTGAGCCGTAGAGGGCGGCGGTGGAGGCGTCGATGTGCTTGACACGCACCAGATAGCTCACCGCCCAGAGCCCGGTGGAGGTCTCGATGAGGCAGTAGAGGAAGAAGGAGGCGAGGATCAAGGAGAGACCGCTTCGCTTCGCCCCTCTCTTCACGCCATCCGTTGTTCTCTTTGTCGGTTCCTCCCGCTCTGATGAGGCGAAGAGCGGCAGCGAGAGGAAGAGTACGATCATCAAGACCGCCTGGATCGCGCTGATGAGGCGCCACCCGCTACGGTAGGAGTGACCCAAGGAGAGGGTGAGGGCCATCAAGACGGGCCCGCCGGAGGCCCCAAAGCCCCAGAAGGAGTGGAGCCAGTTCATGTGATGCGCCTTGTAGTGCAGCGCAACGTAGTTGTTCAGCGCAGAATCCACCGACCCGGCCCCCAGTCCCAAGGGGATGGCGAAGAGGCAGAGGGAGAGGAGCGAGGTGGAGACAGAGAAACCCCAGAGGCCGAAGGCGGTCGCCGCCACGCTGACGGCGGTGACCAGACCGGTCTTGAAGCGGGCCACCATGCGGTGTCCCACCAATGCGCTGATCACGGTCCCGATGCTGGTGATGGCGCTGATGAGCCC
>Ga0209718_1002794_pt1 | contig 16402 bp, 16 predicted proteins | sample AD_JPNAS1_MetaG_FD_184420 | JGI IMG/M metagenome (GOLD analysis project Ga0209718, IMG submission 184420) | Active sludge microbial communities of municipal wastewater-treating anaerobic digesters from Japan - AD_JPNAS1_MetaG (SPAdes) (version 2) | ecosystem: Engineered > Bioreactor > Anaerobic... | reverse complement strand
AAGCTCGTTCGCTTTTGCAAGGTCGAAGGTGAGGATATGGGCTCCCGCGGTCAGCACGATGCACACCACCGTGGTGATGAACATGAAGAGGAGCGGGTAGATCCGTTCTTTATAGAATTCACTCATGCCTTGCCTCCAACCTGTTTCGCTTTCTTTTTCGCTCGGGCGTCCTTGATGAGGATATCGAGCAATGGAGCGAACATATTCACCAGCAGGATTGCGAACGTAACCCCTTCGATCCACGTGGAAAAGCTGCGGATCAGGACGGTGAGGATTCCAAAGGCCGCTCCGTAGATCCACCTTCCGAGGTTCGTCGATTGGCCGGCGGAGACGGGGTCGGTGATCATGAAGAAGGCGGCAAAAAGGAAGGATCCGCTGAAGAGCGCCGTAAGCGGGGAGGCGACCAATTCCGCTCCGCGCTCCGTCACCACCTGTACTCCACTGAAGAACAGGATGCTCTGGAGGGCCAGAAACCCGATAAGAGAGGAAACGACGATCTTCCAGTTGGCGCTCTTCTTGTAGATGATGTACAGCCCGCCGAGGATGATGAGCAGGGCGCTGGTCTCGCCGAAGGAGCCTCCGTTGAATCCCAAAAACAGGTTCAGAAGACCGGTGTCCCTGGCGACCAGCGGGGTCGCCGCGCTGATCACGTCAACGCTCAGCCAGGAGGCGAACCCTCCGGGAAACCCGGCATGGTTGGCGACGAACTTGCTTGTCATCGGGACGCCGAAGCTGATGTAGATGAACGCCCGGGCGGTGATCGCGGGGTTGAAGATATTCTTTCCAAACCCGCCAAACACCATTTTGCCGAAAACGATTCCGAACGCCATGCCGACGATTGCAATCCAGAGGGGAATCGTCGGCGGCAGGCTGAGGGCGAAGATGGTTGCTGAGACGAAGAGCGACTCCGTGATACGCATCTTGTACTTTTTTGCCATCAGGTATTCGCTTGTTACCGCAGTGGCAACCACCACCGCCAGCACGGCGATGAAGCGCCATCCAAACAGATAAATGGCTGCAAGGCAGAGCGGAGCGAGGGCATAAAGCACCGAACGCATCGCCTGCTGCTTTTGTATCTTCACAGGATTGTCCTCCCTATTCGGTCAGTATACGGCAAGAAGGGGTATATGTAAAAAGAAATACCCTACTTTAATGCTTGCTTATAGCAACGACGTCGTTTATGCTGCTCGGTTTCAAAGCCTTTCCACTGGGATTGAACTTCCGTGTTGGTTTCCAACTCGGGCCCGGTCTCCGCGTACACGACGCCATGCCTGATCGCCGTCTTGATTCCTTCATGCAGGATGACGGCATTCACTCCTCGGCCGAAATACTCCGGCTTGACCGCGATCAGGTACATGTCAAGCACGTCGTAGTGCTTCAAGGACCACAGGATGCGCAGCAGTCCGGTCGGAAACAGCCGGCCGTTGGACTTCTGCATCGCCTTCGCAAGGGAAGGAATCATCAACCCGAAGCCGATGACCGCATCATCTTTGTCCACTACGACGTAGATGTAATCGAGCTGAGCCACCATGAAGAATTGGCCGATCGCCATGTCGATCTGGCCGTCGGTGAGGGGACAGAACCCGTAGAGGTGGGCGTAGGATTCGTTCAGCATGTGGAAGATCTCCTTGGCGTAGGGGATCACTTCCTTTTTCTTTTTCATCTCCAACAGCCGATACCCATGGCGCTTCTGGGCGATCTCGCTGATCCGCTGGACTCGCGGATCGAGTTCCTTGGGGGTGTAGACCTTGAATTCGACCCAGTCGACATCCTTCACGAATCCGAGCTTCGTCAGGTGGTCGTGGTAATACGGGTGGTTGTAGAGGGTGATGAACATCCCGACCTGGTCGAACCCCTCGACGAGCAGGCCCTGCTTGTCAAAGTCGCTGAACCCGATCGGTCCGATGATTTCGGTCATCCCCTTTTCCCTGCCCCAGGCAAAGACCGCTTCAAAAAGCGCTTTGGAGACCTCAAGATCATCGATCACATCATAGCGGGTGAAGCGCATCTGCTTCATCTTGTTCATCTCGTTGAGCTTGTTGTTGATCAGACCGGCGATGCGGCCGACCACCTTGCCATCCTTGTAGGCCAGAAAGAGCTGCGTATCGCAATACTCGTGCGCGGGGTTCTTTTTGGGGGTGAAGGTATCTTTTTCATCCGAGATGAGATAGGGAACAAAATACTTGTTGCCTTTGTAGAGATCATTGGGAAAAGCGAAAAAAGCATTCCACTCTTTTCTGGTAACAACCGGCTTGATGGTAATCATAGCTATACACTCCAAGCGTATTGTGTAGTTAACCTTCTTTTATTTCAACTATTTTCGTAGGAAAACGATAACACTTGTCCCACTCTCCGATAAAAGGTATCTAGCAATTCTTGTTCTTTCTCATATGGAAACTGTTTATCTTCCAAAGTAGGGTATGCAGACAAAGAGATGATGAGCGGCGAAGAGGGTGTTCTCCTACTTGAACACCTGTTTAAAGCAACGGCGGCGTTTATTCTGCTCGGTCTCGAAGATTCTCCATTGAGTCCGAATATATGTGTTGGTTTCCAACATGGGCCCGGTTTTCGCGTACACGACGTTGTGTTCAATCGCTTTCTTGATTCCTTCATGCAGAATGACGGCGTTCACTCCGCGGCCGAAGTACTCCGGCTTGACCGCGATCAGGTACATGTCAAGCACGTCGTAGCGCTTCAGGGATCGGAGGATCCTAAAGAGTCCGGTCGGAAACAATCTGCCGTTGGACTTCTGCATCGCCTTTGAAAGGGAGGGGATCAACAACCCGAAGCCGATGACCGCATCCTCTTTATCCACCACGACGTAGATGTAATCGAGCTGGGCCACCATGAAGAATTGATCAACCGCCATCTCGATCTGACCATCGGTGAGGGGGCAGAACCCGTAGAGGTGGGCATAGGATTCGTTGTACATGTGGAAGATCTCTTGAACGTAGGGGATAATCTCTTTTTTCTTGGTAAACTCCAAAAGCCGATATCCATGGCGTTCCTGAGCCATTTCACTGATTCGCTTCACTCGGGGAATGAGTTCCTTGGGGGTGTACACTGTATATTCAATCCAGTCGACATCCTTCACGAACCCGAGCTTCGTCAGATGCTCATGGTAATACGGGTGGTTGTAGAGGGTGATGAACATCCCGACCTGGTCAAACCCCTCGACGAGCAGGCCTTGCTTGTCCAGGTCGCTGAACCCGATCGGGCCGATGATCTCGGTCATTCCCTTTGCTTTGCCCCAAGCGAAGACCGCTTCAAAAAGGGCTTTGGAGACTTCAATATCGTCAATCACATCCCAGCGGGTAAAGCGCATCTGCTTCATCCCTTTCATCGCGTTGAGTTTGTTGTTGATCAATCCGGCGATGCGGCCGACCACCTTGCCATCCTTGTAGGCCAAAAAGAGCTGCGTATCGCAATACTCATGTGCCGGGTTTTTTTTGGGGGAGAAGGTGTCTTTTTCATCAGCGATGAGATAGGGGACAAAGTACTTGTTGCCTTTGTAGAGATCATTGGGAAAGGCGAAAAATGCATTCCATTCTTTTCTGGTAACGACCGGTTTGACGATGATCATAGAGATGCACTCCGAGAATATTGTGTGGGTTCCCTTCCGTAATTTCAACTGTTTTGAGAGTAAAATGGCGACACTTGTCCCATTTCCGATGGAAAAGCCATCAAACGATTCCTGTTTTTTCTCGCATATGAACCAACAATCTCCCATATAGCATCATAAAATGGGAGAATCATGCAGAAGGTGGGAGATGGATGCGCATATTCGACCACTGCAAGTTCAGGGAACGCTCTTGGGTGCAGGGTGCTCTCTTTCGTCGCAAGATCAGCGAGTGCAAGGGCAGGCAGGATTTGTACATCGGTGCTTTGAATGCACGTCTGAAGGAGCTGGAGGAAGATATTTTGAGACGTTTAGGAAACGTACCTAAAAACTGTGTTATCTCCCACCGCGATTGATTATCTCCCAAAATAGAGTATAATATGGGAGAATGACAGATCAGGTGGGAGATAGATGCGTACATTCGATTATTATGGTTTGAGGGAAGCCTCTTGGGACGCAGAGATACTCTCTTTTGTCGCCCAGATCAGTGTGTACAAGGGCAAACAGGATTTGTACCTCAGGGAGAAACCTGCCGAGCTGAGACGGCTCGTCGAAGTGGCAAAGATCCAGAGCACTGACAGTTCGAACAGAATCGAGGGTATCGGTACTTCGAATGCACGGATGAGACAGCTGGTGGAGAAACGGACTGCACCCCGGAATAGAGACGAACAGGAGATTGCCGGATATCGTGATGTGCTAAGCACGATTCACGAAAGCTATGAGCATATCCCGCTCACGAGTGATGTCCTCCTCCAACTGCATCGGGATCTGCTTGCATACACCGATATGACTTTCGGGGGGAAGTTCAAGAACACCCGGAACCATATCAGCGAGATTCACGCAGATGGAACTTCTTCCATCCGCTTCACGCCGCTCGAACCGTTTATGACGCCGATGGCGGTCGATGCGATCTGTGAACAATATCGGAGAGCCCTGGAGGAGCACATGGTGAATCCGCTGATTTTGATCCCGATCTTCATCTGCGATTTCTTGTGCATCCATCCGTTCAATGACGGCAACGGAAGGATGAGCAGGCTGCTTACCACCTTGTTGCTGTATCAAAGCGGTTTCATGGTGGGCAAGTACATCAGCATCGAGCAGAAAATCGAACGTACAAAGAGTACGTACTATGATGTGTTGGGGTATGCTTCAGTCGGATGGCATGAGGAAAAGAACGATTACACTTCCTTCATCAAGTACTTCCTTGGCATCATCCTCAGCAGCTATAAAGACCTTGAAGAGAGACTTGGGGCGGTGGACCGCAAGAACACTCCGTATGAGATCGTGCGCAAAGCCGTCGACAACACCTTGGGAGTGTTCACGAAGACGGAGATTCTTCACCGATGTCCGAGTATCGGAAGCTCCTCGGTTGAAGCCGCCCTGAAGCGCCTCAAGGATGAGGGGTACATCCTTCGCCAAGGCAGGGGAAGGAATACCGCCTATGTACGGAATCCAAACCACCGGTAAGCTTCCACGAAGTCAATCATTCGAGGGCGGGAGAAGTCAGAGCCAAGAACCTTGAAAGAAGGAAAAATCATTTCAAACGTCCGGATTGCAAGGCATCCTTGAATTGTGCCATGAAATACTGTAGGACTTACATTATGATGGATTGCATGGCGACTTCAAAAAGGAAGGGAAGAGAGGAAGGAGAGAAGAGTCTGCTCCGGTATTCCAGTGGAACCATCTATGCGAAGACGCTGGCCGGGAACAGGACCCTTGTGCAGGACGTCTCCTTTTCCATCCGAAAAGGGGAGAAGCTTTCCCTGATCGGCGAGACCGGTTCCGGCAAGACTATGATCGCTCTTTCCTTGATGGGCAAACTTGCTCCCAACGTCAAGACCGAAGGCTTGCAGTGTATTCTTGACGGGAAGGATTGCTCTCATCCCAAGGTCGCATCTTCTCTTCTGGGCAGGGAAGTGGCGTATATTCCTCAGAACGGCATGGAGTTCCTGAACCCTTCCAGAACGGTCAAACATCATCTCTACGACAGCCTGCACCGGGCAGGGGTGAGAAGCGCTGAAGCGAAGGATAAGGCGGCATCCGCCCTCAGCTCGGTAGGATTTCGTGATATTGATGAGATTCTGAAGAGCTATCCATTCCAGCTTTCCGGCGGCATGGCTCAGCGGGTTACCGTGGCTTTGGCGCTCTGCACCAGGGCGAAACTGATCATAGCCGATGAACCGACGAATGGTTTGGACAAAGAAGCGGCATCCCGCATGCTGGAGCATCTTGGACTTCTGTTTCCCGACGCAGGACAACTATTCATCACCCATGACATCGGGGTCGCTTCCAATGCGGATCGGATTCTTGTCCTCTGTGGAGGGAGGACCATGGAGTATGGAAGGAATTTCTTTCTTCAGAACCCTCGTAATGCCTACACAAAGCGTCTCGTCTCTTCGCTCGTTTCCAACGGTATGAAGGCGACTCCGACGCTGAGAAAGAGGACAGGCTGTCCTTTTTCCGACCGCTGTCCGGAATACTCCGAGCGGTGCAGGGATGAACGTATCCATCAGAGGGAAGGGGAACACGAATGGTGGTGCAACGGATGATCGAAGTGAAGTCCGTCTCCAAAGCGTTCGGGAAGAAAAACGTGCTCAGCGATCTGAGTTTTTCTCTCGATACAGGAGAGATTCTGGGGGTCTACGGCAAAAGCGGCATCGGCAAGACGACCCTTGCAAAGATCCTTTGCGGACTTGTTCTCATGGATGAGGGGGAGATCCTGATCGATGGAACCATGCTTTTCTCTCCGACTTCGCCGTATGACAGGAAACTGGGGAGAGGAATCCAGATGGTCTACCAGCATCCCTATGCATCCCTCGATCCCAATCAGAAGATCAGAGGTTCCTTTTCCGAACTCATCAGGTATCATGGCTTGGCAAAAGGGAAGGAAGAGACGGAGACCTTGATTTTAAGGGTTCTTTCCGAAGTCAATCTCGATGAGGGAATCCTATCGCATCTTCCCCGGCAGATTTCCGGTGGCGAAGCCCAAAGGGTCGCTCTTGCCCGCTGCCTTCTTCTGCAACCGACCCTTCTCATCATGGATGAGGCTACCAGCATGCTGGATGTGATGGTTCAGGCGAATGTATTTGCACTTGTAAAGAAGAATGTCATCGAAAAGGGCGGCTCCATCCTTCTCATCAGCCATGACAGAGATTTGGTTGATCACGTTTCGGATCGGATCCTCGATCTGGAAAAGAATCGAGTCGGTTGACTCTCGTGCTTGGAGACCCTTATACTCGATATCGACGGCACGAAGCCGTTTCCACGTCACATGAAGTGACCGCTACCCTCATATGCCGGTATGCATAGTGCTCCTGAAGGAAGTAAAACAGCGATCATTCAATCCTTGTCCATGTGTCACCGACCATGGCAGGAAATAGTGAAGAGGTGGAATTATGAAACACAGATTATCGGTACTCGTCATCATCTTGCTTTCCAGTGCGCTGATGCTTTTTGCCCGGCCTGTGAAGGAGTCTCCTGCGGGAGAAAGCTCTTCTTTTGCAGTGGAAAGAATCACCGTCGGAACAACCGCCAAGATCGAGAAGGCCGAGCGGGGCGAGTACGCCTTCGATATGCTGGCCAGCGCGGTCACCGAGCTTCCTCTCGTCTATCAGGACACTTCCGGTTCCTACCATCCTCTGCTTGTCGATTTCGCGACGGAGGACGGTGTTTCCTGGACCTTCACCCTGAAAGACGGACTGAAGTGGTCGGACGGAGTCGCGGTTACGGCCGAGGATATCCTCTTCACCTTCCAGCATGAAGATGCTTCAGGCAGCGCATATCTTACCGACCAGACGGACAGCAAAGGCAAGGTTACCAAAGCCAAGTATGTTTCCTGTACCGTCAGTGCGGACAACCGAAGCATCACGCTTGTCCTTCCCTCCGCCAATGTCAGAATGCTTGGCGACATGACCTCCTTCAGGATTCTTCCGAAGCACATCTTTGAAAACAACGCCTCTCCGACCGTCGCCGACAAGCGCATCGGTTGCGGTCCTTATACCTTTGATTCCTTCTCCGCGGAATCCGGAACCATCGTCTTCAAGGCGAATGCCGATTATCCCGAAACTCCAAGGGTTGGAGAAATCGTCTACCGGATCTTTGGAAATGAGGATACCATGTATCTGGCGCTCCAGAACGGTGACATCGACATCGTCTGGAACTACTCCATGGGTGTTCCGGCCACCTATCAGGATTTCCTTGCTTCCAGTCCCGCCGTTTCACTTGTCGCCGTTCCCGCCACCAATGCTCCCGCCGTTCTTGCATTCAACAATGCGAAAGGACCGTTCGCGGACGAAAACTTGAGGAAAGCCGTGTCCTATGCGCTCGACTATGATCTCTTCAAGGCGTATTTCGGCAGTGAATATGCAAGCGTTCCGAACAGAGGGTTCGTGCCGCCTACGACCGTAGGCTATAAGGATACGGAAAAGCTTGGTCATGACATCGGGAAGGCTGACGGCTTCATGGCGGCGGCGGGTTATCGGAAGAACGCTCTTGGCGTCTATGTCGATTCCGACGGCGAGCCGATGTCCTTCGCTCTAACGGTCAACTCCTCCAAGCAGACCCATCTCGGCTACGCCGAACTGATCAAGACCCAGCTGGAGGCGTTCGGCATGCAGGTAGCGATCGACGGTCTGGATGGGACTTCCTACAACGCCAAGACGAGCAACAGGTTCTCCAACAACAACATCACCACCGAAGCCGCCATCTATGGCTACACTTCCGCCGGTATGGGTATGATGAACGGTCTGGGATCCATCTACGTCGATGGAACCCATGCCGTGCAGGGTGGTTGCCAGGTCTTCGATCCGGAATTCCAGGCCGTCATCGCCCGTCTCGCTTCTTCCAGAAACCTGGAAGAATACTATGTCGCAGCGGGTGCTCTTCAGGACTTTTATGCAGCTCATACCCCCTTGATCGCCCTCTATTGGGATAATCTGATCTATGCGTATTCTTCCGGACTCGGCAATCTGACCGTTGATGCCGTTTTCGGATTGAACAACGTGAACAACTGGATGACTATTTCATCCAGATGACAGGGAAAGAATGATGACGAAGTATCGCAAGGATATAGTGACCGCATTGTTTGCCTTCTGCTTCGTCATCATTCTTAATTTCATTCTTCCGAGGATCCTTCCCGGAGATCCCATCGCCTATCTGACAGGATTCGCGGAAGAGGATATGACCGTCAAACAATATGAGTATTACGAGGATGCGTTACATCTAAAGGCCCCCCTTCCCGAGCAATTCCTTCATTATCTGAAATCTTTGGGTGATGGCAGTCTGGGATATTCCTACAAAAAGGAGGCCACGGTCCGAAGCCTCATTTTCAATCGTTTGGGGCATACTCTCCAGATTACTCTGACAAGCGTATGTATTACCTCCATCATCGCTCTGGTGCTTGGATTGTCGGCCGGGCTGTCGAAGGGCGGTTCGTTCGATCGGGCGGTCACCACGTCTTCCGTCATCTTGAACACCGTGCCGACCTTCATGATCGGTATTGTCCTGCTGTTGTTTTTCGCCTTTCACAAGAAGTGGTTTCCCTATGCAAATCTCAGTTCCACAGGAGTACGGAAGGGAACCGTTAGCTTTTTCCTTGATCGGATCTGGCATCTGTTTCTTCCTGTGCTTACTCTTGTTCTGGCTCAACTTCCTTCCCGATTTCTTCTGGTCCGCAACCTCGCTGCCAATATTTCGGAAGAAAAGTATGTTCTGTATGCGAAGACCAGAGGTCTCTCCCATCGAACCATCAAGTATCATTACATTTTTCCGAATATCGCCGCCCCCTTCATCAATCTGGTGGGCATGAGCGTGGGTTCCGCCCTTGGAGGGGCTCTCGTCATTGAAAATCTCTTCTCGATCAATGGCATGGGAACTCTTTTGACTGATGCGGTTTATTCCCTCGACTATCCGTTGATTCAGGGAATTCTCTTTGTCACCACGGCGTTCATGACTCTTTCCATCATCCTTTCCGATGGTCTTTGTCTGGTGGTGAATCCAAAACTCAGAAAAAAGGAGAGAACACAGTGAAGAGGCGCAATCTTCCTCTCTACCTTGGCCTTGCGATCCTTCTTCTCTTTGTCCTGGTCGCGCTCGTGCCGTCTCTCTTTACATCCTACAGCAGAAAAGACATGTTCCCGCCGTGGCAGGGCATGTCTTCCGAGCATTTTCTCGGCACCAACAATCTTGGCTATGACATCTATACGGAATTGATATACGGAACCGGAGACACTCTCTTCATCGGGGTCACCAGCAGCATCCTGTCTTTGGTCCTGGGTTTAGCCATCGGAACGCTTTCTTCTTCGGAAAGCTTCGTCGGGAGCATCTTCACATCCTTGACGAATATGTTCGTCTATCTTCCGAAGCTGGTCACCCTGATCGTCCTTTCCACCTTCCTCGGCAGTTCCTCCTTCACCTTGATCGCCCTGATCTCAGCCTTCGGCTGGGTGGGAACAAGCAGGGTGGTGAAGGGAAAGATCGTCCACCTATCCTCCGCTCCGTTCATTGAAAACTGCACGCTTCTGGGCTACGGCAAGCTTCATACGGTTCTACACCACTATGTCAGAAATCTCCAGGATGTCATCGTCTCCAGATTCCTCGCCGGCGCCACCTCCTGCATCATGATGGAATCCACTTTGAGCTTCCTTGGTTTCGGCGACCTGTATCATCCCACCTGGGGAACCATGGTGAACTATGCTTGGAAACGGGGCGCCATGCTTCGCCATGCGTACAACTATCTTCTGGCACCTGGCTTCGCCATCATGGCGTTGTCCTTGTCGTTCTACTTCCTCAGCCTCTTCTTCGAGAAGAAACAGGAGGAAATCAATCTATAGGAGTATCCATGCAGAACGAATACCTTGAGCTTTGGAACACATGCGTCTCTTTTCATGGCCATGGCTGCGGTGGTCTCGCCGTCGGTTTCAGGGCTTCTCTCTATGCCTTGGAACTGTTGGAAGCGGAACGCAGCGTCGATGAAGAAATCGTCTGCATCGCCGAAGGGGATGCCTGCGGGGTGGATGCCATCCAGGTTCTCCTCGGATGCACCGTGGGAAAGGGAAATCTGATCTTCGACATGCAGGGAAAGAACGCCTTTTCCTTCTACAACAGGAAGAATGGAAAGTCCGTCAGACTCGTCTTGAGAAGAACACCCGACAAGGATAGGGATCAAAGACTCGATTGGCTGATGAATGGAGACTATCACGAGATGTTCGATGTCAAGCCGGCACCCGAAAACGTTCCGGAAAAGTCCAGGATCTTCAAGACCTATCTCTGTGAAACCTGTCAGGAAGGGGTCTCCGAGAACTATGTTCGAGTGAAGGAAGGCAAGATGGTCTGTTCCCGCTGTGCCCATACCTATACCAGAGGACTCTGATGGAAAGGCCGTATGCCACGGCGGAAAGCCAGCTCGACGGCAAGCCGTTGACCATTGAAGATACCCGGCACATCGCCGATGCAAGAGTTCTTCCCGAAACGGTTGAAAATCTGATTCTGCTGGGCAAGGCTCTATCAAAGAGTCTTCGCTATCTGGAAGCCATTGAAGCTTACTCCAAGGCTTTGGCTTTGAATCCGGACAGTCCGGAAGCTCGCCGCCTGCGTGCCGGACGATATCTTTCCACCTTGCAGACCGAGCGTGCAATCGAAGACTTTCGGAGGGCTTTGGAAACCGGAGGAGATGCTCTGGATTGCCGCTATCGGATGGGGCTGGCTTTTTACTTTCAGGGAGACTACGAAAAGGCGATGGAAGAGTTCTCTTCCGTGTTGTTTCTTGCAGATCCCGAGATGGAAATCGCGCTCATCTATTGGCATAGTCTGGCATCCTTGAAGGCGAAGAAGGATCCGTCATTCCTGCATCGTGAAGTAGCCGAAGAAGCGGTTGGCCACCACTATTCCTACCGGGAGGGTGTTTCCTTCCTCAAGGGGGAGCTGACGGAAGATGGTCTCAGAAAACGCGCTGAAGCCGAGTCATGCGATATGGAATACTCCATGAAGATGTACGCGCTTCATGTCTGGAAGGAGTCGCGGGGTAAAAAAGACACCCTCCTGAAAGACATTCTCAAGAGGGATGAATACTGGTTCTGTTTCTCTTCTCTGGCGGCTTGGCAGGAACGTCGAAGAGCGCTCAGAGGCTCTCCCTGACTTCCCTGATGGAAAGGTGTTCCTTTCTTGCTATGGTCGCCAGATCGTCATACTCGAATTTTTCTTTCTTGATCCCATACCCATGGGAAATCTTCTTCTTGACGATTCCATAGCGGGTTTCCACTTCCTCGGTCTTGCGTTCCAATACATAACGGCTGTGGCGGGTTTCCCTGATGCCGATCGTGGAGGTGAGGGAGAAGATCAGGGAAATCATCTTTTCCTTCGTTTTCTCATCGGTCAGAACGGAGAGAAGGAAGCCCGGACGGGATTTCTTCATGACTACCGCAGTGGCGAAAATCTCCAGAGCCCCTTCTTCCATAAGCCGCTCCATGGCGAATCCCAGCTCTTCGGAGGTCATGTCATCGACATTGCATTCCAGCGCCGTGATGACGTCTTTTTTTCCTTCTTCTTCTCCTGCCATGATTCTGACGGCGTTGGGTCTTTCAAAATCTTTCTTTCCCATGCCATACCCGATGGAAGAGACCTTCATGATCGGTATCTCTCCGAACTCCGTGGCGAAGTATTTGAGAAGCGCCGCTCCCGTAGGGGTACAAAGTTCTCCCTTGATCTCTGAAGAGTAGATCGGGCAGCCTTGCAGCAGATAGGCTGTCGCCGGTGCCGGAACCGGCATGATGCCATGGGCGCATGTGACGGTGCCTGAACCGACATGAATAGGCGAGACCACGACTTTATCCGGATTGAGCTTGGAGAAGAGATAGCAGACTGCCGTGATATCCGCGATGGCGTCCATCGTTCCCACTTCATGGAAATGGATCTCATCCACCGTCTTCCCATGAACATGGGATTCCGCCTCCGCGATCATGCGATAGACCGCCATGATGTCTTTTTTGACAGCTTCATCCACATGGATATGTGAAGAGACGATGTGCTCGATGTCGTGGAGGGAGGAGTGACCATGGTGATGGTGATCGGAACCGTGGTCCGGATGATCATGCTCATGTCCGTGCCCATGATGGATTACTTCACCATCGATTCCTTCTTCCTTTCCGTTGTAGCGGACAACCATCCGTGTTCCAACGATGCCGAGCTTTTCGCTCTTTTCACTGTGAAAGGAAATACCGGGAATTCCCAGATGGTTGAGCTCCCGGACTGTTTTCTCCTTGTTGCCAAGCACTTCCACAAGGGCTGCTGTCAGCATGTCTCCGGCGGCGCCCATGCCGGCGTCGATGTAGATTGTCATCGGTTTTCTCCTTTCTTGTTGATCATCGAGGCAAGATAGCCGGCCCCGAAGCCGTTGTCGATGTTCACGACGGATACTCCGCTTGCACAGGAATTCAGCATGGAGAGCAACGCTGAAAGTCCCCCGAAGGAGGCCCCATACCCCACACTGGTCGGAACGGCGATAACCGGGCTGTCACAAAGCCCTCCGAGAACGGAAGCCAGGGCTCCTTCCATTCCGGCGATGGCGATGACGACGGAAGCGCTCATCAACTCATCGAGATGGCTCAGCGTCCTGTGTAGACCGGCTACGCCTACATCATAGAGTCTTGTAACGCGATTTCCATAGAATTCCGCAGTCAACGCCGCTTCTTCCGCTACCGGAATGTCGCTGGTTCCACCTGTCGCTACGACGATGATGCCTTGTGTCGTCGGCTCGGGAAGAGACCCGACCATGCCGATTCCGGTTCCGGGGAAATAGGTGAATTCCAAACATTCGGAGAGGTCTTTTGCCTGTTTATCATCCAGTCTGGTAATGAGAATCCTTTCGCTTCTTTCCAGAAGACGTTTGGATATTTCAGCGATCTGCTCGGGTGTCTTTCCGGCTCCATAGATGACCTCACCTGCACCTTGACGAAGAGACCGGTGATGGTCGATCTTGGCAAAACCGATGTCTTCGAATGGTTTTTTCTTGATTTCGAGCAGTGCATCCTCTATGGAGATGCTGCCTTCCTTTACTCCTTCCAGGAGTTTTTTATAATCGTTCATTCCCTTGTCTCCATGTCCAGAAGAACTCCTGAATACCATGTTTCAAGCTTATTTTTTATGTTCGCCTTCTGTGCCAAGAAAGCTGTGAGCTGACTGTTCTTTAGTTGTATTTGGGCGTAGCCTGAGAGATATCTGATTCTGAAGTCCGTGAAGCCGAGACTTTTCAGATATTCTTCCGCATGTTCGGTTGCTTCCAGCATTGATTGTTTAATTGCGGTATCCGTAGGAATACGGGTGGCGAGACAGGAATAGCTCGGCTTGTCCCAGGTGGTCAATCCGGCTTCTTTGGAACGCTTTCTGATCTGCTCTTTTGTAAGACCGCAGATGCGGAGAGGGGAGAGGACCTTCATTTCCTGAAGAACCCGGTAGCCGGGTCTGTCTGAAATGTCGTCAGAGGCGTTCGTGCCGTCGAGGATGATGGTGAACCCATCGGCCTTCGCCTTTTCCTGAATATGGGAAAAAATCTTTTTTTTACAGAAATAGCAGCGGCTCTCGCCATTCTCGACGATTTTGGGTGCATCGAGGATGGAGCATCGGATGATCTCCATCTCCACCCCTGCATAGGCTGCAATCTTTTTTGCATCTTCGACTTCAGATGCAGGTTGAAATTCGCTCTTCACAAAATATCCTTTGGAGCTCACTCCCGCTTTGCCTGCCGCATAGAGGAGATAAGAAGAATCGACTCCCCCGGAAAAAGCGATCGCAACGCGGTCGTTTTGTGCAAAGAACTCATTCAAGTCCATCTCTTATCCGATCCCCCTCTGAATCCGTCTTCATCTCCAATGATAGCCGAAATACTTTTCAGGGCATAGGTAGTACCTGATCATGTCTTGCTATGTTTTTAAAACCACCAAAAAGAATTGATTCAACTACGAGGCTCTTGCAAAATTGAAAAAGCCATACATTTTCCTGATGAGGAATGTTTGTTGGTTGACGACTCGGAATTACCAATACTACGATTTACATGCTAATCCACGTAATGGGAGAAAGACCATGCACTTTAATTTTGCACTCGAACACAATCAAAAAAACAACAACCTGATATTTGATGTATCCGATGATGAATTATTGTTTTATGCCCAGATTGGCACGCTACCGGTCATTGAAGAAAAAGTTCAGGCTATTAAGGATGCTTTAAACTATCCCATCGATTGCGCTTCTTTGAAAGACATCGTTAAAGGCAAGAATGATGTTGTTATAATTGTGGATGACCTGACCCGCTCCACTCCACAGGAAGTTATTTTACCAATCGTGCTGAATGAGTTGAATGAAGCAGGTATTCTTGACAGTATGATCAGCGTCGTAATCGCCTTAGGAACTCACCGACCTATGACTGAACAAGAAATCTTAGCGCGTTTCGGAACGGAGGTAGTGGGACGGGTAAAGGTTTTGAATCACGATGCAATGGAATCGGAGTGTGTCGATTTGGGTGTCACCGAGAAAGGAACCCCCATCCAGATAAATAGACTTGTGTATAACTCTTCTGTGAAGATTGCCATCGGCACCGTCGTTCCCCATCCACTTGCAGGCTGGGGAGGCGGTGGCAAAATGGTGCAACCCGGAGTATCCAGTTCCCTTACGACAGACCAGACCCATTATCTTGGCGGAACGTACGATAAACCCCTTGAGTTGGTTGGAAATCCAGAAAACTTCATACGAAGGGAAATGGAAGGAATTGCTAAAAAGGTGAAAGTTGATTTCATCATCAACAGTGTTCAAGATGTCCATGGAAATTTAGTTGGCATATTTGCTGGTGATTTGATTTCTGCCCACCGAAGTGCTGTCAGGTGTGCAGAAAAAATCTTTAGACCGCTCATACCTGCGCCGGCAGACATAGTTGTGGTCAACGCCCATCCGGCAGATCTCGATTATTGGCAAGGCTTCAAGCCATTTGTGTTTACACAATTGGCAGTAAAGGAAGGCGGAGCGATTGTGTTCTATATCGAGGCAAGGGAGGGTGTATCCGGAGGTGCTCCGATCCACAGGCAAATCCTTCTCGATTGGGCGACACAGGAACCGGAAGTGATTTTCGCTGCTTTAGAGTCAGGTGAAATCGAAGACCGTAACTGCGGCGGGATTTGTGTGTCGCAGGCGAAACTGTTGAAACGAGCTCGAGTATTCTGTATTTCTCCCGGAATGACCGATGATGAGATAGAAAAACTTGGTTTTACACCAGTGCACAGTATTGAGGAAGGCATTGCTGCCGCTCGCTCCGTCGTAAGAAAACAGCCGCAAATTGGCGTAATTCCGTTTGGTGGTGAGACCATCGTGATGCAAAGGGCAGGCAAATAATTGGAATGTTTTCCATCGAATAGTTGAACTTACAGGAAGGATTCTTTGTGTATCGATAGAATGAATCACCTGTGTTTGACACTAACTGCAAATAGTGTGAAGGGGTTAAAAGGAAAGAGGCAGCTGCAACTACCTCTCGTCCAAAGAAACTCGCATAACCTTTGTAGCTAAAGTATAGCACTGTTCTCGGAATCTGCAAGCCCACAGGGTTGAGGCTTTGATATGTGGTACCCCGAATATAAGAATTCCGAGAGTAATCGAAAATGAATAATTCCATAGGGGGAAATGGGAAAAACAGAATCTGCAGAGCTTGCCTGCCCTGAAGATTCTGTTCTTTTACGATCCTACTCCATGATAGCGGGAATATCCGGCCAGACCTTCACCTCTTTTTCCAGAAGCCACGTATGCTCC
>Ga0209718_1002785_pt1 | contig 16443 bp, 11 predicted proteins | sample AD_JPNAS1_MetaG_FD_184420 | JGI IMG/M metagenome (GOLD analysis project Ga0209718, IMG submission 184420) | Active sludge microbial communities of municipal wastewater-treating anaerobic digesters from Japan - AD_JPNAS1_MetaG (SPAdes) (version 2) | ecosystem: Engineered > Bioreactor > Anaerobic... | reverse complement strand
GACGGCAGCAGGGTGTACGATAAGAACTATAATTTGAAGTACAGGATAGAAAAAGACAGGATATACGATAAGAACTACAACCTTAAGGGACGGATAGAGAGAGGTAAATAGGGTATAAATCATGGGAAGCGAACAACAAAACGGCGTCAGATATTTTACTAAACATAACAAAAAAGATAATCCTTCGCCTGAAGACATTGTATATCTCAGTAAATCTCATTTTATAAGGGGGCTTCAGTGTCATAAATCCCTTTACCTCAACAAATACTATCCTGAACTGAAAGACGCAATCCCTCCTTCGCGAGAAGCGGCATTCAAAGCAGGCATTCAAGTTGGAATTTTTGCCCAGGGGCTTTTTCCGGACAGCCTTAATATACCCTATGGGCCAGACAGCTTTGAAAAACAGATAGAGCTTACCAGGGAAGCGATAGACAAAGGCATTGCCACAATTTACGAGGCCTCCTTCCGGCATGACGGCGTCTTCGTTAAAATAGACATACTGCATAAGGGCAAGAGCGGATGGGAGATCTACGAGGTGAAAAGCTCAACGTCTTTGAAGGATATCTACATCCCCGACGCCGCAGTCCAGTATTATGTCGCAAAAGGCGCTGGCCTTGAAGTATCCGGAGTCTTTTTAATCCATGTAAACAACCGTTATGTCCGCAAGGGGGATATTGAGGTTGAAAAACTCTTCACGATAAACGATGTCACATATGAAGTCGCCCGCATGCAGGATATGGTAGAGGGCGAGATAGCCGCCCAGAAGATTATGCTGAAAGGCGGCATCCCGAAAACAGACATAGGCCAGTACTGCAGGGAGCCTTACGACTGCGACTTCATAGGTCACTGCTGGCGGCATATACCTGATGACTCTGTATTCGAGATAAAAGGCAGCAGGTCGTTTCCGTTTACCCTATACAAAAACGGCATTGTCCACATGAAGGATGTGCCCGTTTACATGCTTTCGCATAATCAGATAATCCAGGTGGAAGCAGCGATAGAAAAAAAGACGTTTGCCTCAAAAGAGTCAATAAGGGATTTTGTTGATGCTCTATGGTATCCGCAGTGCTTTCTCGACTTTGAGACGTTCAGTTCCCCCATACCTCCTCTTGACGGAACGCGGCCTTATCAGCAGATACCGTACCAGTATTCCCTCCATATCATCGAAGATGAAGGTTCAGAGCCTGTGCACCATGAATACCTTGCATATCCCAAAAAAGACCCGAGGAGGGAACTTATTTCAAAGCTCTTAAGCGAAATCCCCGAAGGCGCATGCGTTATCGCATATGTTGCCGATTTCGAGAAAGGCGTTTTAAACGATCTGGCTGAATATTTTCCTGAGTTCAAACCAAGAATCAGGGCAATTACAGAAGGCATGGTGGATCTTGCCCTGCCTTTTCAGAAACGCTACCTTTACGACTGGCGTTTTAAGGGTTCCTATTCCTTGAAAGTCATCCTTCCTGTAATTGTGCCTGATCTGAGTTATGCCGGCATGGAGATACATGACGGGGGCGTGGCGATGCAGGCATACGAGAAGCTGCACGCATCTGTGGACCCTCTTGAAACGCAGAGGATACGCAAAGCCCTTCTTGAATACTGCAGGCTCGATACTTGGGCGATGGTAAGAATAGTAAAAAAGCTAAAGGAGATAATTTGAAGAATAAAATCTTAGGTGGCCTCTGGGGTGCCATAATAGGCGATGCATTAGGTGTGCCCGTTGAGTTCAAATCCAGGGAAGAGGTAAGAAGAAACCCTGTAACCGCAATGAGAGGCTACGGCACATTCAACCTCCCTGCAGGTTCATGGTCTGATGACTCATCCCTTATGCTCTGCACCATAGAAAGCCTGCTTCATGGCTTCGATACAGACATCATGGGTCAGCTTTTCATCAGATGGCTCAATGACGGCTACCTAACACCCTGGGGCGATACATTCGATGTAGGAGGCACAACCCATTCAGGCATCAAGCGGATGATAAGAGGCATTCCCCCCGAGGAGGCAGGCGGAACCTCCGAGAGGGATAACGGCAACGGCTCTCTTATGCGCATCCTCCCGGTGGCTATATATTTTGCCGAATCCCCGATACCCAAAATACTCGATGCCGTACACAGGGCATCTTCTTTAACCCACCGCCATCTCCGTTCACAGATTGCCTGCGGCATATATTCTCTTATGGTATCGGCCTTATTAAAAGGTGAAAGCCCTTACAACGCATACGCCTACGCTGCCACTGAAGCAAAAAGAGGCTACGACAAAAGACCTTATTCTGATGAACTTGTTCATTTCAAGCGCATCATAAATGGCGATATACACAATCTGCCCGAAGAAAGGATACAGTCTGACGGATATGTCATCCATACACTTGAGGCAGGCATATGGTGTACCATCAATTCAAACACATTTACAGAGGCTGTCCTTAAAGCGGTGAATCTCGGAGACGATACAGACACAACAGGCATCGTCACAGGAGGACTTGCAGGCATCCATTACGGCATTCGTGCAATACCAAAAGAGTGGATAAACACAATAGCGAGAAAGGATGATATAGAGGGGTTGTTCAGAGGCTTTATAAATTCCTAAAGTTTCGCACTTCATTTCTCATCCAAAATATTCTCTAATACCTTGAAAATACACGTTATTTAATGGAAAAGCAGCCCCGAATATGGTAGACTTGATTCTGCTAAGTAACCAAAATCATACCATAAATAAGGAGCTGCCATGTCATATGATAAACCACTTTCTCTCTCATTGCAAAAGGAAATAGAAAAAAGAAACCTCTCCCTGGACTCGGAGATTCATACCGCCTTACAGACATTGAGGATAAAATCATTGCTCTGTCGATCCAATATAATGAAACGTAATGGATATACCACGGTCACACTTCTATACTGGCTTCTCCTGCTCCCCTTTATCATGAAACGGGCATACCTTCCTTAATGCAAAAAAGGATACTTTTTATCGTTTCCTCAATAACGAGTATTTCCATTGGCGCACCCTTATCTACCGGTTGGTTTTGAAAATGATCGCCATTTGTGACGAAACACCGTTAAGAGATAAAACCCTTATCCTTGATGATACCATCGAAAAGAAGACAGGGAAAGAAATGGAACTGGTCAGTTATCATTTGGATCACACAACACAAAAGAGCGTCCTCGGCTACCAATTGAGTTCAACTGGGATACCTCTCGATGCAGGATTCCATGTCTCCAAAAGCCGACCGAACACAAAAGCAAAAACCATCGATAAACGAAGTATTGGATGGAGAAAAGAAGCGTTAACGAAAAAGACCGTCGTAGCCGTTGATATGCTAAGACGTGCATGGAATAAGGGGATTGCTGCATCTTTTGTCCTCTTTGACAGCTGGTATGCCCACGATGTCCTTATTGCTGACATTCTGGAGATAGGATACGGCGTCATATGCAGATTAAAATCAAACAAGGTGAAATATTCCTATGAGGGCCGTCATTGCACCCTGAAACAACTCTGGCAGAACGTGGCAAAAAAGAAGGCTAAGAACATTCATGGTTTTCCCTATAAAGGAATATGTCTGAAGGCAACCCTGCCGAAATCCGGAAAAATAGCGATTCTTTTCATATCAGATGAGAAAAAGCAGTCTTTGTGTACTGATACGGAATTAGAGCCATCAGAAATACTTACCTATTATGCCCGCAGGTGGGCCATTGAACTTTTTTTCAAAGACGGAAAACAGATGCTCTATCTTGGAAAAGAACAGAGTGAAACATTTGAAGCCGTCGTTGCCTCCTACAGTCTGGTGATGATAAGATACCTTCTCCTTGTCTTCATTCTACGCAAATACCACCGGACTGTGCCGCTGGGTCCACTATTCCGGGAGCTGCAGGAAACCCATGCCCAGCTTATTATTATGGAGACCATGTGGGGCTATATCAAAGATATACTGATTCTGTCAAGCCACCTACTTTTAGGAGAAATAGAGCCGGATCGCTTTTTACACTTTCTTGATATTGTTGAAGATGCTATACTGATGCAGGCGAAGGGAGCAACTGCGAAACTTTAGAGGATAAGTTACTCAGAAGTAATATTCTTTTATAAGATTCCTGAATAAGTCAATGGTACGATAATATTCCGATGCAAGCCTTTTTATTAGTTCTGCCAGCGGTGTATTCATATCATATAATATTTGCGATTCTATCCAAATGCTATCTGGATTTTTATTGCCACCCTTTATTGAAAAAGAGTGTCCGATTTTATTTTTTATAAATTCTCGCTTTTTTTCAAGTATTTCCAAAATTATGTTTTTTGCTTCTTTATTAGTTGCAACAACACCTACATAAAAAGAAAGAGATTTGTACATCCACGATTCTATGGTAAGGCCAGCTTTACCAGAAGCAACGCGTAAAACCCATCCTTTGTAATTATTAACATGTATTGCCGGATCCCTTTTCATTATAGCCTTTGCTATTTCTCCAATTATGAGCTCAATTATCAAATGATTTTCTTTTAAATTAATATTATTGGCCATATTTAAAGTTAGATTTACCAACTTGTCATCGTTTATTATTTCTTTAGAAGTTTCAGAATTGTAATTTCTTCTACATTCAGCCAAAAGAAATTCCAATCTTTTTTGGTATTGTTCCTTCAATGAATTTGGTGGTATGTAAGGTTCAAGCGCTAAAGCTAAGTTCCACCACTTTTGAAAATAGCAGCGATCAATCCACTGGTAAAAACAAAATACATCAACATATTTTTTTTCTTTCCCTTTTAAAAATTTAATAATTTGTTTTTTTTGTTTTTCACTATTCATTGAAATTTATATCAACCGATTTTCGGCTCTTTTTGAATTAAACATTCTAAATTTTTACTTTTTCAATAATCTTCGGAATCTTTTATTTTTTAAAAAACCTCCTAAGCTCGTTTTTTCAAATTTATCTTTATTAGTTCTTTTTATTACTTCTGTTCTTTAATAATTTATCCTTCAAACACAGATTCATTTCTTTTTAAACTATTCTACAAGGTTACTATTTTTAGCTTTTGCCTCCTTAAGACTTGTTCTACACTCAAATAAAAGGAATTCAAGTCTTTTATGATAGCTTTCATCAAGCGAGTTTGGTGGTATATAGGCTGACAATTCAATAGCAATATTCCACCAGCCTTCGTAACAGCAACGATCCATCCATTGATAGATACAAAAAGAATCAACATCATTTTTTCCTATCCCTTTTAAAAACTTTTTTATCAGCTTTAACTGGCTATCTTTATTCATCCGCCCGCCCGAATGCTTCTGTTGTTATTATTTCAAAAGAGCCGTCGTCAATTCCAAAGATCCTAAGAATTTCTTTCTCTAGTTTATATAGGTGGTTTGCATTTAGATTCAACTCAACCCATATATTGGTACCGGAAATTAGCTCACTTTGATTTGATAATTCCCTCTTGTTCTGTGAAAAATATTTTCTCTTAGTTCCACGAAGAGCTAACACTTTTTCTTTCTTTTCAGGATGTCTATCAAAAACAATATGGATTATCTGCGTATAAACGTCCTTGTGAGAATCTGCCCTGTATTTTTTTCCTTCTAAAAGAAAACCACGCACAATTGTGCCCGTTAAATCCAGATTTATCTTAGGTAAGTTAGGTTTATCCCTAATATATATCTTGCGGCCCACTCGCTCTATTGAGGATGTAGGTTTAGATATTTCGTTTGCTTTGTCGCGGCACTTTTTAAGGATATAATTAAGTCTCTTATCGTATTCCATATCAAGTGAATTTGGTGGCAAGTAGGCAGACAACTCAATAGCAAGATCCCACCATTGCTCAAAATTACAACGCTCTATCCATTGATAAAGACAAAAGGCATCAACATCATAGCTAGATTTACGATCCAAAAATTTTATTATTTGGCGTCTCTGACTGCCCTTGTTCACATCAGCCTCTTATTTTTGGCGTAATCTGATGACTTGAATACTCTCCCGGGCTTATCACAGCCATCTGGTCGTATATAATCTGTCGCGCTTCCACTGCAATATCGAGACACATTTTGATTTCGTCTAAACTGATAGTATCGACATCTTTATGGGGAAAAATTAATTTCAGCAGGCCTGAAGTCGTTTTTTGAACTGAGTCCTGGTTCCTGCTTGTTTCACCGCCAAAATCTACATGTGATACAATAATAGTCTGAATTGTCCGTTCCCTAAGCCTCTTAAGTATTTCTGCAAAATAGTCGGTCATAAAACCATAACCCTTTGCATACTTTTCTTTTTTAATCTTGCTGAATTCCCAGCCCGGTACATATGCGTTAAGTCTGTCTATAAAAGCGGTATCTGTGTTAATCTCCGGAGGAAGAACTGCCAACCAATGTGTATAGCGTTCTGATGGTTTTGACACACCATCTCTTACGTCCAACTCAATGTTACCCGCCAAGACAATGCTCGCTGTAGAGGTGAATTCCTGGTCCCCTCTGCTGAACTGACCAGTCTGCATGTAATCCTTGAGTATATTAACGGTAGCATCTGCATCGGCAAAACGGGTACGCCCTATTTCATCAAAATAGACAACATCTCTCTGGCCAATAATGCCAAGCCGTTTTACCCCCTTATGGTAAAAAAGTGTGGCTGGAGTTGTTGACCCCCCGGATATAACGAAGGAACGTGGTGATGTATTTCTGTATGTATATGTTTTTCCTGTCTCTCGCGGACCAAGCTCAATCATATTGTAGTTTTTTTCAACAAAAGGAACTAATCTCAGTAGATAAAGCAGTTTTTGTCGCATTGTAAAATACGATGGATCAAACCCTATAGTGTTGAGCAGTAAATCAATCCATTCTTCAGTGCTAAATAATTTCCTTTTTTCAATATAATCTTCAAGGCTAACACGAGTAATCTGGAATGGTTTAAAATCTGTCACCACGAAGGGATAGATGCGAGTTCCTACTTTGTAGCTATTATCGTACTCTATGGTTGAAGTTCCCCATGCCCCTCCAGCCAATAGACTGTCTCCATGCTCAACCAGAATATTCCTTGTTATTCTGACGGTATTTTCACCAATTGCTGGAACCGTAACCCAGTAATGATCCTTTGAGGCATCGAGCCTGACCTGAAGACTCCCCAAAAGGTTATAAACACCTTTTTCCTTGATGCGACTCTTGATGAGTTCTTTTTCTGAACTATCTACCCAATTCTCTGTTAGGATGCGATCGATTTTTGATTGACCTCCTACTGGATTCTCTGGATCGACAAAACGGGCGACCAGGTATTCCATAACAAAACGCGGAAACTCCTTGTAAGCATCATTCCATCGCGTCAGGCTTTTGAGGATAATCCTGTCGGACATTATTTCCTGAACCTTGCGGTCAAGCGTTGTAAATTCGTACTTATTTTGTTCTTCCTGCATAGGCCTTCACCTTTATTTTAGGCTCATAAATCTTCAAACACATCAAGAGCGCTTGTGTCTATGTCAACCATCATGCCAACCTCTTTGATTGGGATCTCGATCTGTCTCTTCTCAATTTTCTTCTCTTTCTGTGGTGTAACGTACTGCGCCACCAAAGCAAACTGCCTTGATTTCGGGTCAATCTTGACAGAAATCTTCCATGTATAAGAGGTTCCTCCGACGAGTTTTATCTTCGTTTCAGAAATGAGGCGGCTGCTTAGTCGGCAGGTCAAGCTCACATCTGTCTCCACCGTTCCCTGATTCGCAATCTTCACCGGTATTACAATGGTGTCGCCAGGGACAGCTTCCGGTGGGGCTTCAACTAATATCACTATCTCTGCTTTCAAAACTGTTTTCTTCTTCAGTCTCACAGCAGGGATGACCATTTCTGCCATGGATATACCCCCATGGGAGTATCTGGCTTTCTTTCCCGCTGCTTTTGGTCTTTCGAACCAATCACGACCGATAGCGACTGTCCATATGTCTTTGTTGTCATACGTTATTTGAGCACCTACTGCATATTTCTTGTTGCGGATATAGCGATAGGTAATGTCTACTGGGTCGATATCACCCAAGGCCTTCGGATCGATACTGTGTGAGTTTTCCTTTCGAAGTTCAATGAAACCGTGATCGCTGGTGATAACGACAATGTCTTTTGGATCGATTTCTGAACGAAGTTCCGGCAGGATAATCTTTTCAAAGCGCTCCCTTATGATTTCATTAATCCTAACAAGGCTTCCCTGTTCGTGGTGAATCCAATCGTCACTCACATTAAAAATCAGGACACGGTACTGACTACTTTCAAAATCGAGTTTGCCCTGCTCTGCCTTCTCTTCGCCTCGCGCTAAAACTGTCAACAACTTCTTGTATTCATCCTTTCCCAGACCAAGATGGCGAGATAGAAGAATGTTGTGATCAGTGGTCGGATTGTTGTAATAATCTTTCCAGAAAACAGGGAGCTTGCCGGCAAAAAACGCTACTCTTGAAATATCTGTATATGATGGTAGTGTAGACAGATAAAGCTGCTCCTCACCCTCAACATCGAAGAATTCCCTCAGTTGTGGCCAAACAACACGATCCCATGAATCAAGTCTAAGTCCGTCCAGCACAATAATCCACACTCTCTCTTTACGTTGAATGCCTGTCAGAATAAGATTTCTCAGTATTTGCGTATTCAGGTTTGGGAAGTGTGTGTAAGCGGAAAAATCCTCAGTAATGTTTTTTGCCAGTGCCTGATCGTATGCATCAATTACTGATGCCACCTGATGTTCGATCCGCTCCAAAAAAGGCTTGAGCGTCTCAGTCAAAACATCATCCTTTAAGAGGCGAATAATCTCTTTGGCCTCAGCCAGCGTAAGTTCGAGTAAGTGAAAACCATACTCGTGATATGTTTTTATGAGACTCAGAATGCCCTTAGGTGGTTTTGGAGCCTTGCTCAACGTCTTTGCAAACCAAGCGAAATGTTGAATCAAAGAACGAATTTGAAGAGCTTTTTGTGAAAATGAACTTTTCTGAAAAACGTCGATCCAATTACCTCTGTCATCTTCATGTATTAGCGCAGCTATTCCTTCGGGGGATCCAAGAAGTTGCCCGAGAACTATTCGACCAAGGGCAACAACAAGAGCAGGATATGGTTCTATCATGATCGTATCAAGCATCTCGTTAAATGATGCAAATGAAATTGTCTTGGTAATTTTATCCAGCGCTTCAACCAAATCTGGTTCTTTCTCAATTTCTGCACATATTGCCATCTGAATATCGAGATCGGCTTTCAACATGGAAAGAATATCGGAAATCGATTCACTCAATGAATGCACATCAAAATCAAAAAGGCCGAATTTTTCTAAGTTATAAATTCCTTGCGGGATAGCATATCTAACTGCTATCGTGCCAAAATAGAGGCAACGAACCAGACTTGTTCTTTCAAGTTTGCACCAACTGCGAAGTTGTGGATGTGGCTCTGATCCCAGAATCATGGCTCTGAGGACCTCCATTTCCTGTTCGGTCAACTCACAAAGAATAACGGTCTTTATATAGAAGATGATTCGTTCTAAGTGATCGGTGAGGAGTGAAACAAGATCCTCAATGGCTATCTTTGGGCAACTCGTTGCAAGAGTAACTGCCATGGCATCAAATCTGTTCATTAATACAGATGTGCCTACCAGCTTGCGAAACTTGTACAGGTTACTAACAAATTTATCTATTTTGTCTGACCAGAGGGACAAGAGCGGTTCATCAAAGAGGTCGGCGGGCAGTTGGTCTTTGACCATTTCGGCAATGAGCCCGGCGGGACTGCAATCAATTAAATCAGCAGCATCCTCGACAAGATCAGGAACATAGGAAAGGTCAATAACGTTTTTTGAACTCGAATCGACTGCACCACGGGCCACCATAACTATGCGCCCGTTGTTAGACTGTATATCACGCAAAATCTTTCGGAGGATAAGGTCATTTCTGTCGTAAACCAGTACCTGCCAGTCCCGTCCGGCTGCATCCAGCAAGGGGTTTGGTGCATCTACCAAACCCTTGGGGTCAAGAACCAGTACGAGACGTGCCGAATCTACTATTTTACCAAGGCGGTTTGAAAGGATATCCAGAAATGTTTGGGCTTTTAATGGCATATCTCCTTAAAACAGTGTTGGCTGTTCTCCTCCGATTACTTCCTTCTCTTTGCCCTTTTTCGTTGCAAACTTTGCATACCTCAGCCTCTCAGAAGCTGCCTTGCCTTCGGGCAACTCCTGCCAGCCCAGGGTGGCAGAAAGGGCCTGTTCCAAGTAAAGGATCAAATTCCATTTTTTCCGTGAGGCAAGCATCTCTATCCACGTGAATATTTCGTCTACTGAAGGTTCAAGGTTCTTTTTGCCCGAGAGGTATTGCTCACACTCACGGATCGCCCGCTCTTCCTCCTGGCCCTTGAGAACCTGTCGCTCATGTTCATCTGGAACCCTGTATGTCCCGTCCGTATTCTGGATGAAAAACTCATCAAGAAGCTCTTCAAGCCCCCTCGCTCCCTTATAATTACCCTTGAGCTTTGCCTGCTTCCAGAGCGGATCGATTTCGTCAAATCGTTGGGGTTTCTTACTCAAAAGGCCGGTTAGCCACAGGACAGCGGAGGGTTCATTTTGTACAATAACCTCCCCCAGCCAACCGTTTGCTGTGTACCATGCTCCTTCATGCTCTACCAGAGAGCGATTCATACATGCTTTATGGAGCACGTCGGACACAAAACCTGCGCTGAACCCCTGCATAGAACAACCTTCTTCAAGAACCCGGCGCTGAATAGTTCGTGTAATGGCCTCCACAGTTCTTTCATTGGCAGGCGCTTCAGGGGACAAGTACTGAAAATACATCTTTATCTGGTGGAGTATATAGCCCTCGACATCGTCGATCCTTTTTAATTCTCTGTTTCTTACCTGAGGCACCCTCGGCTTGTGCAGGTTAAGCAGGACGTCTTTAGAGATTACTTTCTCCTGGCCTTTCTCGCCCTTTATGCCCTTGAAGCTCCGCTGCACTTTGTCGAACTCCCGCCCGCCATAGATTATGAAGCCTGCCTCATAGGCAGCGTCCTGTATCGCCTTCCACACACGGTCGTCGGAGTTCGAAAAAACAACTGTAGCCCACCTGTTAGGCTTGAGGACCCGGTACATCTCTCGAAAAGATTCAGCCATGAGCCGCTTATAATCCTCAAGCGTCTTTCCACCCTCAGAGGGCTTTCTGCTCTTGTTCCATACAGCCTCAAGTGAATCGTCAGTGAATTCCTGAAGCCACGATTCCCAGAGGAAGGAACAATCACCATAAAAGATGTTAGAACCAAAGGGCGGATCGGTAAAAATATAATCGATGGAGATATCTGATAATCCATTTAACTCCGTTGCAGAACCTTCGGTGCACATCGATCGAGTTTTATCTGGATTCCACGTTCGCCACAACTCCAAAATCTTCTCTGCCTTGCGTTCAAAAACAGACCTCACGTTCTTCTCCATTTGAAAAGATGGTATATAGAGAGTCCCGCTTATCCCACCTCCACCACCACCAAAGTTCTGTTTTTTTGATACATATGCAATGATACCTGTAAAGGAGAACTGAACAATTGACCGGCACTGCTTTTCAGGAATTGATTTAATCTCCTCCCATAGTCTTGCCAATGCCCACAGGTTTCGCTTGGTATAAAAGTCAGAAGCTTTCTCAATAAACCTTAGATGCAGAGCGCTTCGGATATACATCTCCGAGCTTTTATTCATTTCATCGGTGGGATACCAATAAGGGATTTCTTTACTCTCAATTTCCCGCAGTCTATCAAGTTCAAAATCGGTCACCCTGTGCTCTGCTCTCCGGGGCTTTTTCTTTCTGGGATCTATGTAAACATAGTTTGTTACGACGGGCACAGAGCGCACAAGAGACAATTCTGTTTTTTTCCAAGTCTCCCCACATTGAGGACACGTGAATATATCTTTTACCTGCCCTGTCTGTTTATCCACAGCTACATCCCAGAGGATGATTTCACTGCCACAGCCATCTGGGTTAACAGGATGTTTCTTGAGGTCCCTTTTCTTGGGGGCACATCGATAGACATCGCTCCAGATAGTATATTGAATAGTCGCAGGTATCTTTTCTCCTGTCGCTGGGTCTTCGTGATATGTTTCGTAGAGCCAATCGAACTCATCTTTCACTGCTGCCTTTATCCGCTCGAACTCTTTTTTCAGCTCATCCACATCACAGGGGGTACAGTAGTTCCTGGCGATGTGTACCGCTGCTGGCGAAAGATCATTTAAAATGACCCGGCGCGACCCGGAAGGGGCAAGAAGGGCCGCAACGCCGGTCATACCAGTGCCACAGAAAGGGTCAAGGATGAGGTCCCCTGGTTCCGTATAATGCTCGATAAAGGGGATTATCCCTTGGTAAGGAACTTTTGTGTGGTATGAATGGGCGTTGTAGATGGGCGTATTCTTGCCTGCAACCACTGGTTTATTGTAAGGGAGTTTTTCATACACATCAGACTCAGGGTTATAGGGCTTGCTGTATAGTCTAATGAATTTGTTCAGTTCATCGTATTTTTTGTCTGTCATATCCTTTGTTCCTATTTAAAGCTGAGAAGGATTTTCTTTCCCTCTTTCTTCTGTTCTGCAAACTCTTTCTCCAAGAGGTTTCGCAACTGGGCAAGAAACCTGTCGATGTCGCCTTGTGCAAGGACAGAGAATTCGTTTGTGATACGATCAAGGACCCGCGTCTTGATAACCTGAGTGTTAGCTTCATCAAGTATTTTCTGTATGGTCTCGATGACCTCGGGTGTAAGATTAGTGGCTACGTTGCTGAGCCTATTGAGTTGAAGCAGCTCCAATAGAGTCTTTATATCATCCTTATTCCTTTCCTGAATTACTTTTTCCAGTTGGCCCCGCAAAACATTGAGCCGTGTCGACAAAATCCCCTGGATTCTCTTTCGAAGCTGTTCTGCTTCATTCTCAGGCGGCACATATGAGAGCTTATGATGCTCCGATGATTCACCTGAGAGTTCGCGATCAACGGTTTTACGAAGGTTGTCATAGGCATCGGCGAGATCGTGACCCTGGGGAGGCCCAATTGTCAAAATCTGGTTCAGCTTGCCAAGACCCTGCAACAATACTTCTGTCTCGTTCAGATGCGCTTTAATCTTTTCCAATGTCTCCAGGTTGCGCTTTGTCTGGACTTCCTCTGCGGTGTGGAGATGCTGCAGGAATTTCTCAGTTTCATTAAGAAGTGCTGCAACTCCGCTTGGATTGCCAAAAAGAGATGTTAGCCTGTATCGGGACAGGAGAAGTTCTCTCTGCAATGCGAGGTTCTGATCGGAGCCTACATCTGCGCCTTTAAGCTGGCTCAGCATGGAGACTATCTGGGTAGAAAGGCCAGCTATGTGACGAAGGGCATTCACCCTGTCGAATGCCTTCTTAAACTCGGCGAGATCCGGAGCAAAGGCCCGTCGTTTGGCATCGAACACATCAAGATCTTCTGATGTGAAGAGTTCTTCCACTTTTTGCAACAAATCTATATCCTCCTTCGTGAGAGGATCACCCGTACTATCGGAAAGAGCCTTGAGATTAACAGTCATGCTATGGATGGCAGGAGCCTGCTTAGCTATATGAGAAAGAAAAGCATTGACCTGGATGTCAATGTCGTGGGGATTGATGGCCGGTTTTGCATCCTCATAGATTAATTTGGCAAAAGGTTGAACATTATTCCAGTCCGGACCTGATACGACAACAAGGCTGTCCACATACTTTTCCAAGTCCGATTGGTATTTAATATCTACAACACCAGCCCTGGTAATTCTATTTGATTTGAGACGCTGTCCGTTTTGGGTGACAATATTATGTTGAGGGTTTAACTGTATTTCCACTTGAGATGGGACAACCCGGGAGCGCACATAGATAAGGAGAAGCGTCATGCATAGCTGAGGCGGTATCCCGTACGGAGGGTATGACATCTCCTTGAGCAGATTCCAGATTATAATCGCAGGCGATTTTTGAAGACGATCATCGAGAAGCTGGAAAAAACGGGAGTACTTGGGGTTAAGTTTTTTCGGATCTTCGGCTATCGCCAGTCCGAGGCCAACCGCCTTCTGTTCGAGAGTGCTTCTCACTGCCTTTGCACTAACGTCTGCCTGGACCAAGCCGGTGAAAAGGTTCTTGGAATCGGCAGGGGATATAACTTTCTCGATCTTGAGGGTATCAAAAATGTTTAAAAATTCCTTATATGCATTATCAAGGGTTGGTCGTATGAGTGCCGCATGGCGTTGATCTGGAGTCGGCTTTGTCATGGCGGCAAGGAGGTCTATGTTGAGGCCGTCCTTGGTATGGACCGTACCTTTTTGAAAGGGTTCCAGTTGGTAATGAAGAATGTCGACAAGTGCATCGTCATGGGTTTTTTCGGCGAAAGCCCTGATCTGGGCAGCATCAGGCCCCTTCTGCTTATCTGGTGCATAATCCTTCATAAGTTGTTTTGCTGCGAGATAGGTGATCACCATCTCTTTGACTTTTTCGCTAAGCTCTGCAGCTTCAACCACAACAGTTCTGGAATCAAGCAGGCTTTCCGGTATTGATGCTCCTTTGTTGAGTACATAAATGAGGCGAAAATGCGTGTAAGGGTCAGCTATAAAAACTCCGAGTTCTGGCCTCCAAGTACGGGTTAGCAAGGTCTCGCCTTCGTAGCTCAACTGGTGGGCGTCTACACTGATTCTCGAAAACTTATCAAAGGCATACCCATTAAAAAGTGCCGGTTGCCCTCTCGTTTCCGCGGGAGATGCAACAAGTAACCCTTCCCAGCATTCTTTAATCTCCAATGTTCGGTTTAGATAATCTTTTTTAATATCTTCTAGTAATTGCTGCGGTGTTGGCCCCATTTCTTTCGGTATAAATCGTGCCCCCCTATCCTTTTTGGAGGTATCGTAATCCAATTGAGGTATTCTTACTGCCATTTCCCCAAGGAGCATCTCCACTCGTTGTTCTCCGCTAATAAAACCTGTTAAGGTAAGCGTTGCATCAGCGAGTTCAGATGCTGTCATGGGAATTGCCTGATTGCCAGAAATCACATATTGCATGTATAGTATTGTAAGCACAGCTTTTGCGATAAAAATGTCTTCCTTATCTTCAAATACCCTCGAGAGTTGAGCCAAGGCGTCAGCAAATTTCTTTTGAGAGTCACCAAAACGAGGGCTAGCAAGGGCATTATGTAGGCTTGGGCTATATTCATAAACGTTATTCATTGTTATAGGCGTGTTTAAAGCCATGATCTCATGCGACTTCATTACATCATAAAGAATGTTTAATCCAAGTCGCACTCCCGGCATGTCTTGCACACTGCTTGTAAACCTTCTCACTGTTTCATAAGCAAGAGGATGAAAAGGAAAGGTGTCTAGGAATGTCTCTTCGGTTTCATTCTTGTAGAAGTCAAATTCGTTATAAAAGTCGTGGTAATAAAGCTTTGCTTCCTTCTCCGTGCCCGATTTGTAGCGCCGCACCCTATAGGCGCATATCACATGGTAATCCCTTTCCGCTCCGGAACCAGCGAGCAACGGAAGTGGCTTCAGCCTCCCTACGAGCTGAGCCGGAATGTCTGTTTGCGAAGCAATCACGGTAAATATCTCGCATCCATACTGCTTTGGAAGGATTTCTGTGAGAGCCTGAATAACGTTGGAGTCTAACATACCCGCCGACGTGGTAATCTGTCTCTGCGAAAGCCAGGATTCATATTCATCTATGATAAAAAGAAGTCCATTAAAACCAGTCTTAACATCAACAATCTGCCTATAAAGATACAAGAGCCTATCATTTATGCTTACTTTTGGTTCAAAAGGGATATTATTTTCTTTAAAAAACTTCCGTACTAAATCTGCAAATTTATCGGGATGATTTCTTCTTAGGTCTCCTGGTTTTTGTCCAGTTTTCTGCTGTATATAGTTATTTATAGTGCCTTGCAAAGCGCTATTAAAACCGTCAAACATATTAATTGTCTCAGCAATAGGCGTAATATTAATCTTATTATCCAAACCAAATTTTATAACAGTCTCATCAATTTCCCTTTCAAGCTGATCAAGAAGCGTTATTGGCCTCTCCATGCTAATTGCTGTTTTACCGCGCAACCCTGTTACCACCGGAAAAAGACGACGTCTTTCAAATTTAAACCGATAATTTCGAATATCTTCTTCGTGCACGGAGTTCCAGACTGCATCAGAGTTATCGGCCAAGAGACAAGCCAAGGTTGCTAAAAAATGAGATTTCCCTACGCCATATTCTGCGGTGAGCCAGAATCCGCGTCCCATGGGTTCGGCAAAAGAGAGAAGAATCTCCTCGAATGCCTTCTTTAACGTATTGGCAAAGTAGTAAAGCCTCACTGTCTCTTCACGATTGCCAGGTTCTATAGAAGTTTCAAGATAGATGGTGGTATCCAAATAATCCTGTTCCTTCCCATTCTTGATAACAGGAACCCTCTCGATTATTTCACCTAAAGGTCGCCGTACTGGCATCATTTTCCTCCTATATCGATTATACAGTTGGTATCTCCAAGCTGTTT
>Ga0209718_1002783_pt1 | contig 16458 bp, 15 predicted proteins | sample AD_JPNAS1_MetaG_FD_184420 | JGI IMG/M metagenome (GOLD analysis project Ga0209718, IMG submission 184420) | Active sludge microbial communities of municipal wastewater-treating anaerobic digesters from Japan - AD_JPNAS1_MetaG (SPAdes) (version 2) | ecosystem: Engineered > Bioreactor > Anaerobic... | reverse complement strand
GGGACCTGTAACCTACGGGACACCTTTTTCGGCCATCCTGTGCCGGTTTACCCAGGCCCCCCGGAAATCCTGACCCACAGGGCACAGGTTCGCCGCGACCTTCGGCGACCGCCCTGCCACCCGAAGACTGCGACCACGAAAACCCAAGCTACAACGCCTGTGCCGACATGGCCATCCTCGGCCAATTAGTCCCCGGGGTGGCCGTGGGTCGGGACCTGTAACCTACGGGACACGTTTTTCGGCCATCCTGTGCCGGTTTACCCAGGCCCCCCGGAAATCCTGACCCACAGGGCACAGGTTCGCCGCAACCTTCGGCGACCGCCCTGCCACCCGAAGACTGCGACCACGAAAACCCAAGCTACAACGCCTGTGCCGACATAGCCATCCTCGGCCAATTAGTCCCCGGGGTGGCCGTGGGTCGGGACCTGTAACCTACGGGACACCTTTTTCGACCACCCTGTGCCGGTTTACACAGGCCCCGCGGAAATCCTGGCCCACAGGGCACAGGTTCGCGACGGCCTTCGTCCGACACCGTGCCCGGTGAAATCCGCTGCTGCGAAAACCCCTGCTAGAGAGCACGGGCCCAAACGGTCGCCCTCGCCATCGCCGCCGCCGCGAGGGTTGGTGGCGCATCCTGTGCCCTACGGGACACCTTTTTCGACCACCCTGTGCCGGTTTACACAGGCCCCCCGGAAATCCTGGCCCACAGGGCACAGGTTCGCTAATCCCCTGCTGAGACTACACGTTACCCACATCGCTGGAAGGAATGAACACCTTGCTTACGGAGCAGATACCCTGCCATGGGGACTCGCCCGGCGCCAGGTATCGTGTGCCGGTAGTTCGAATCGATTGGGGAGAGGCGCCGATCGGGGAGAGGCGCCGATTGGGGAGAGGCGCCTTGGCGGATATCGGGGTACCTGTGCAGTGTTTTCGGCCCCTGCCTACGCTCGGGGATGCAGGTTGTTGGTGACCGTGTTGTGCAGCGCCTTCAGTAAACCCGCATCTAGCAGGTAATCCGTAACGTGTAAGGAATGTGCCCGGTTTTCCGCAGAGGTTGTTCAGAATCTGCCCGGTTTTGACGGGCCGGGGATGAGGCCCAGGCGATATGGGCATTACTGGGGGCACTAGGGGCAGGCGCGAGAGGCGCGCGTGTGCGACCACATTATGTAAAGCGCCTGTGCCTGCAGGTCTGCCGACAGTTCGACGCCAGAAAAAGGAAGCGTCGCTTCCAGCGCGAATTCAGACAAATGGCCCCCACCAAACCTGGCAGGATCTGAACCGGTCGCCCGGTAAACCGGTCCAGAAATGGACAGGTTGCCTCAGACCCCCGCTCGGGCCCGCCGGAAGTAGATAGCGGTCCAGGATGGTCAAGTCGTTGGGCCCAGGTATGTCCATGGATATGGGTAGCGTGTAGTGCTAAGAGCCCGTTTCGCTAAACGCCTGCGCAAGGCCTCTTTCGCTTGTGGCTAGCGTTCCCGAGCCCAAGCAGGACGCCGCCCGTGGGCCTCGGAGAGGGCCGAGGGGGGCGCCGTCCGTCATTCCGACCTGTGTCGAGGAATAGATCTCTACAGTGAGTAGCACGCGTATCTACAGTTAGTAGCACGTCCATCTATAGCGGGTAACGCGTGCACTGATTGGGCAGCAACTGTAGTTTGGGGCTGAGTGGCAACGGACGACCGCCGTTTGGCGGGGGTGCGGGGGAGGCGGGCCGATGCGGAGCCAACACAGTGGGCGGCGGTCAGGCCGGCTGGACGACGCGGGTCAGTCAGACGACGACGCAATGGGCCGACAGGGGACTGCGGACCGACAGGGAACTGCGGACCGACAGGGGACTGCGGACCGGCAGGGGATTGCAAGCCGACAGGGGACTGCGGACCGGCAGGGGATTGCGGACCGGCAGGGGATTGCAGGCCGCCGCGGTGTCCACGACGCCGGCCGACGCGGCGTTCCAGGCGCCCGCCGGGTATCCGATGCTCTCGGGGTGCCTGTGGACATTGCGCTCAACATGCCACGCATGAGCTTCGAGGGGAATGCTCGACTTGTGCTCGATAACCACAGAGGTTTGGTGGAGTATACGCCAAGCCATCTGCAGATAGACACGCCTGCAGGCCAGATCGACATAACCGGCAGGCGTCTGCGCATCCGCGGGATCAGCCGCGAGCAGATTGTGGCAGACGGATGGTTCGATCGGGTGGAGTTCTCAGGCTGGGTTGGTAGTGCCACACCTGGCAGCGCTAATCAGGAGGCACCCTGAAATGGTAGGGGCTGGATTGTGGGACTGGCTCCGCGGATATGTTATAATTCGGGTCGAAGGGCGAGCGCCGGAGAGGTTTGTCAACACGGCGGCGGCCTACCGCATTGAGCTGGCAGACGTCACGATGCTTGGCCCCGGCATGATGTTAGTCAGAACGAGTGTAGATGGTTACAGGCGACTGGGCCCGGTGCTCAGGGCCTCGGGTTGCCGGGCGGCGATCGAGGAACGGGTTGGAGCGGCGTTTATCGTGGCGCGCCTTCTTCGCAGGAGGTTCCTGGTCCTCGGCGCCGTCCTTTTCCTTGCCGTGCTGTACGGTTCTTCTTCGGTTCTGTGGACCATCGAAGTCGCTGGCGCGGAGTCGCCTGAGCGTGAACAGATCCTCGAGGTACTGCAGGCGATGGGCGTGCGGCGCTGGACCTTTCGCCACAGAGTGGACTGCGACGCGATCAGGCGCGAGATCACGCGTTCACTCCTGCAATTGGCATGGGTGGGCGTCGAGCTGCGCGGAACGATGCTTACGGTTCGAGTGGCGCCCAAGGTGGCGCCTGAGATCCCGGAAGGACCCATCGACATAGCTGCCTCCACGGATGCAGTCATAGCGAGGCTGATACTCCTGGCTGGCGATGCCGTCGTCCGAGAGGGTGATACGGTAGTTCGGGGCCAGATCATGGTGACCGGCAGGGCAGCGCCTGGCGGAAGCGATGGGGTTGTCCACGCTCGGGCTCTGGTGCAGGGGCGTGTATGGCGCGTCGGGCAGGCGCGCATTCCGCTCACCATTGAGCAAAGGATTAGGACGGGACGTACGGCCGATCAGTATGTGCTCCGCCTGGCACGAGCTGAGCTGCGCCTGGGGCGGACGGGCAGGTTCGAGGCATATGATACTGAGCAGTTTTCCAACACTCTCGTCCCGGGCAGGGACGGTGGCAGTCTTGTCGAAGTTATCAGAATTAGACGGCATGAGCTTCACGTGGAGTTGGTTCAGCTCTCACGTGAGCAGGCGTACTCCGCGGCACGCGATTTGGCGTTGTCGGCAGCAATGTCTCAAGTGCCTGGCGAGGCCAGGGTCGTTAGGCTCAGCGAGCAAGTATCCGATCAATCGCTCGAGCCTTCCGCGGTGGACGTGCGAATCACAATAGAGACTCTTGAGGACATAGGCGTACCGCAGGTAAGGGCGTCGGCGAGTCTCTTGGCGAGGTAGGTCGTCGAGTCCGTTCGACGAATGAGATAAAATGGGGGGAACAGTCTCATTTGAGCAATCCGGTTGTGGAGGCACGATTCTGTACTGAGGGTAATACGGAAGCTGCTGCGCTGTTCGGCAACCGCGACGAGAACTTACGACTCGTCGAAGGGATGCTCGGATGCAAGATCATGGCCCGTGCCAATGAGGTGACTGTGGTAGGGTCTCAGGAAGTAGTGGAGAAGGTGCTCCGCGTCCTTTCGGACCTGCAGTCGGCGGTGCGCGCGGGCAATCGCATTTCCGGCAGGGAGACGAGGTATTCGGTGATGTTGGCGCAGGATGGTCGGCCCGAAACGCTTTCGACAGTGCTGGCCGATGTGGTACAGGTGACAGCCAGGGGCAAGCAGATTCGGCCCCGCACAGTCGGGCAGAAGCATTATATCGACGCAATCAGGAACAACGACATAGTATTCGGAATAGGGCCTGCAGGTACAGGCAAGACGTATCTGGCGATGGCCATGGCAATTGCGGCCCTAAAGTCCAAGCAGGTGAGCAGGATCATACTGACGCGCCCGGCAGTGGAGGCCGGCGAGAAGCTGGGATTCCTCCCGGGCGACCTTCAGGAGAAGGTCGATCCCTACCTCAGGCCGCTGTACGACGCGCTCTTCGACATACTTGGGCTCGAGGTGTACGAGCGCTACAGGGAGCGCGGGATCATTGAGATAGCGCCGCTTGCCTATATGCGCGGCAGAACCTTGGATGACGCCTTCATAATACTGGACGAGGCGCAGAATACCAGCCCTGAGCAGATGAAGATGTTCCTCACTAGGCTGGGGTTTTCGTCGAAGGCTGTGGTCACTGGCGACATTACCCAGATAGACCTGCCGAGGAGACGTTTCTCGGGGCTGGAGGAAGTGCGCACTGTGCTTGTAGGCATCGACGGGATCGAGTTCGTGTATTTTTCGGACCAAGACGTGGTACGGCACGAGTTGGTTCAGAGAATCATCCGTGCATATGAGCGATTTGATGCACGGCGCGCCGACATGAGCCCGGATCGGCGCGAAGAGGAGTGACACTGTCTATGGAGTCGCGGTTAGGCGAGCGTGCGCAGCGCGTGGGTTCCATGATAAGGGCGTTTGTCGGCGGCAGAGCGATGATAGCTCTGGCTACTGTGGCAGTATCGGCCCTCATCATTGCGTACGCTGTCCTGCCCCAGTCTGTTGCTCTCGAGGTCGGGCAGTTCGCCAAGAGGGACATCGAGTCGCCCAGGACGATTGTGAACCGCGTGGCCACGGACAAGCTGAGAGAAGAGGCTCGCAAGGCCTACATGAAGAGCGCTCCGAATTCGCTTGAGAATTACGAGATCAGCCAGTCCTACTCCTACATGGCGGAGGAATCCGTGGACGCCGTGTTCAATGCGGTGGCAGCGGAGCGGGAAGGCAATTCGGACAAGACGCCTCAGGCTGTGGCGCGAGCGGCAGCCAAGAAACTGGGCGGGGCGACTGACACTCTCAGTCTGTCGGCTGCGGATTTGGAAGGCCTGGCTCAGGTTCCCGATGACGAGTTCGACTCGGTCAGGCAGGTTGCGACGTCGCTGGTTGGTCGCACAATGCGCGAGATACGTATCACCGATGCCAACCTTCAGAAGGTGGCCTCGGGCATTCCTGACGACTTGGTACGGGCCGGGTTGTCGCCTCAGTGGGTGAAGGCGGTGTCCAGGGTAGTCGTTGGGGCTCTTCGCCCCAATCTGTCGCTGGATCTTGCGAAAGTGGAGAAGGCTGCCGAAGAGCAGGCCCGCTTGGTTCAGCCCGTATACATTCAGAAGGGACAGAGCATCATCAGAAGGGGCGATGCGGCAACTGAGGAGCAGATAGCGGTCCTTTCCGATCTGGGTCTCCTGGGCTCGCGGGGAAGCATCATGGGCTGGACAGGCGTGGTGGCACTGACGGCCATGGCGGTCGCATATACAGCCGCCTATGTTCGCAGGTTCACCCCCAGGCTGTCATCGGCTGAAGGTAGTCTGGCACTGTGCGCAGTAGCCGGCATATTGGTCCTCGTTTCAGCCAGCGTGCTGGTGAGCCTGGCGCCTGACTTTGCCCCGTATCTCATACCAGCGGCATTTGCGTCGATGGTCATCTCGTCTCTACTGTCTCTCGAGATGGCAATGGCAGTCAACCTGTCGGTGGCGGCGCTGATCGGCATCATACTGCGCGGTGATGCCTTTGCGATGCTGGCGGCGCTGGCGGCCGGGGCAGCCGGCGCCTACGCAGTTCCAGGGTTGCGTGACAGGACTAGCATGACCCGGGCTGTCGTGTTCGTTGGGGGCGCTGCGGCTGCGGTTTCCGTTTTCTACGGTTTTGCCTTTGGGGAGCCGCAGATTCTTTCCAGGTGGTACTGGGGTTTCGTGAACGGGATGATGTCTACGGTGATGACCGTAGGTTCGCTGCCGTTTTTCGAATCCATTTTCGGCGTGACGTCCCCCATGCGTCTGCTGGAGCTATCTAATCCGGGGCATCCGCTTCTCCGACGTCTTCTGCTTGAGGCGCCGGGGACGTACCATCATTCAATACTCGTGGGCAATCTAGCTGAAACGGCGGCTCAAGCTGTAGACGCAGATGCCTTGCTGGTGAGAGTGGGAGCGCTCTACCATGATGTGGGCAAGCTCAAACGGCCGTATTTCTTCGTGGAGAACCAGTTCGCTCAGGCAAACCCGCATGACAAGATCAGCCCGGCCCTATCGACGCTGGTGATTACTTCTCATGCCAAAGACGGTGTGGAACTGGCCAAGCAGTACAAGCTGCCCAAGTCGGTGGTTGACCTGATCCAGCAGCATCACGGCACGGGGCTTGTGTCATTCTTCTATCAGCGGGCCTCGGAGAATGGCCGAGATCAGTCAGTAGACGAGAAGGACTTCAGGTATCCTGGTCCTCGTCCGCAGACGCGCGAAGCCGCCATAGTGATGCTGGCCGATTCGGTTGAAGCGGCGGTCAGGGCCCAGTCAGATGTGTCGCCGTGGCAAGTACAGGGCACTGTGAAGAAGGTAGTCAGGGGCAAACTCGCCGACGGCCAGCTTGACGAGTGCGACGTTACGCTCAAGGATCTGTACGCCATCGAGAATGCTTTTCTCGATGTGTTGTCGGGAGTGTATCATGAGCGTGTCGAATACCCCGACCTGAAGACTTCGGGATCCAAAGATCAGCCGGTCGGGCCTGCTAACCATGGAGGCCGGGAAGACCAGAGCAATGGAGACAGGGCAGAGCGGGCGGAGCGGGAAGACCGGGAAGACCGGGAAGGAGAGGCGACAAATGTCCGCCGAGATAGTGAACAGGCAGACTGAGGTCGAAGTGGCGCCTGTGCTGGAGGGAAAAGTGAAGGAGGCAGTCGAAATAGCACTCAAGCTGACAATGGGACATGACGATTTCGAAGTAGATGTGAGCTTCGTTGACGACTCAGAGATAGCGCAGTTGAACGCGGAGTATCGGGGAGTGGAAGGGCCCACTGATGTCCTGTCGTTTCCCATGGACGACCCGGACGAGCTGGCGGCCTACGAAGGCGATTGTGCTGAGCTGGTAGAATGCCCTGACCTGCCGAACATAATCCCGCCGGATGACTTCGACGCTTGGGATGATGCCGGCGTCCTCGAGAGTCATCTGCTGGGTGATGTTGTGATATCGCTTCCCCGCGCACTGGAGCAGGCTGCGGGCTTTGGCCATTCGTTGGAGCGAGAGGTATGCTACCTTACTGTCCACGGGGTGCTGCACCTTCTGGGGCATGACCACGAAACCGAAACCGGCGCCTTGCGGATGAGGGAGATCGAGGAGTCAGTCATGAATCAGATTGGGCTTCCGAGGTAGCTACAGCCTCCTGACGTATGCAATGTAGCATGTGGGGGCGGGCAGTTTGAAGGCTCGTAACTTAGGCGAGAGTTTCAGGTTCGCGGCGACCGGAATGGTTCAGGCACTCAGGAGCGAGCGTAACATGCGCATACACATCGTCGCGGCTATACTGGCAGTGTTGCTCTCGCATGCGCTGCGCCTCGGTAGCCTGGAGATCGCTGTCGTGGTCTTGGCCACTGTGATCGTGATAGTCGCAGAGATGGTCAATACAGCACTGGAGCATCTAGTCGACATGGTCACTGCGGAGTACCATCCCCTGGCGGCGAAGGTGAAGAACATAGCGGCGGGCGCTGTTCTGACGGCCGCCGTGGGGGCGGCAGTAGTGGGCATAATTATCTTCGGCCCGCGGCTCGTATCCATGATCTCGCAAGGCGGGGTGAAACCGTAGATGGCTTCCAACACCAAGGTGAAGGGCAAGAGCGTCCGCAGGCAGCGGCAGTGGCTCACGGGCATCATAATAGTGCTTCTGTTCATCAATATCTTGGTGCTGGCGCGAGCCGCCGAGCTGATAACCTTCCCAGGCGAGGTCTCTAGCACTACTCTTCTGCGCGAAGGAGCTATGTCTTTGGCAGATTACTATGAGTCTCAAGCTGCCAAGCTGGGGTTGGACCGCAACACTGCGGTGCGGGAGGCTCTCGCCAAGTTCAAGTTCGAGGTGTCCAAGGCGGGCGACGCGGAGGGTATTGCGTACATCATCGGCTACTACGGCCGCGCTACCGGAGATGTCATAGAGCGTGAGCAGGAGAATAGGCGGCGCGAAGCAGTGCTCGCCATCGTGAACTCCGATCCGAAGGTGATAGCCGTGACTGGGCAGGCCATGATCACAGTCTCAGCCGGCCAGGACGGACGGGTAGTCGTGGAGGATCCCACTCGTGTGCTGTCGCTTGCGGCCATCGACTCCATACAGAAAAGCCCGGCGCTCGCTGGCCTGGCGGCGCCCATCGATATCGAAATATCGGCCGGAAAGGCCAACGTGATCACGGCTCGAACCATGCAAGATAGGATACGTCTCCTCCGCGACGAGGTCGACTCCCTTCGATTGTCGCTGGAAGAGCTCAGGCGCACCGCGGGCCACGCAGCGCTCACGGGGCGGGGAATAGCAGTGTCGATGTACGATGCCGACGGCGGGTTTGTGAACGAAGAGGTTGTTCAGGAAAAGGATATCCGCGACGTGGTGAACGAGCTGTTCGCCGCGGGAGCTCAGGGTATTGAAGTGGGCGGGCAGCGATTGATTGCTACCTCATCGATAAGGTCGGCGGGCCCTCAAGTCCTCGTCAACCAGCGACCGATTCCAGTCAACCCTGTGGTGACTCGGGCGGTAGGGGACCCGCAAGTACTCGAAAGCAGCCTCGACCTTATCAGAAACTCCCTCAAGCGGTGGGGGATAAGAGTGGAAGTGGAGCGGTATGACAGCCTTAGCCTACCGCCGTACCGCGCCCAGTGACCGTCCGCCCAAGCGGCGGCGCATCAAGACGCGGCGAGTACGAGTGAGGATGGGCGAGCTTAACTGGCTTGCCCTGCTGCTTCTTGCATGCATCGTGCTACTCTTCGACTCCCTCGTCATAGGCAGGCAGCTCGGTTTCATCCGTCTTCCGGGCGAGCTCACGCAGCTCGACATGGCCCGGAGCGGATCCATAGCCTATATAGAACTGGCCAGAGCATCCCTGGAACGAGACGAGCCAACCGGCGTGGGCTGCGCTGAGCCGGTGCTGTCGGCAGCCTCTGACACGATAGCGCACGCCCGCAGTCGTGAGGAGATCGGACGTGAACTCGCGGGAATGGCAGCGAGTCTGTACTCGTCGGTGCGCACGGATCGGGCGCGAGCAGCAACCGAGCGTGTCGCTGCTCTGGTGTCGGAAGACGCTCGCGTACGAAGCTATAAGGGGGCCGATGCGTACATTCTCATCACGCCCCATGGCGCCGACTCCTCGTTGCAGGACCGACGAAGCGCCCTGTCCCGCGCCACCGTGCAGGCCATTTCCAAAGACCCCATCATCGCGAGGTCGCCTGAGACTATCGAGTTGACCGTGGGTGCGTCGGGCGTGTCGTTTGAGGCGGGCGACCCCGTGGTGCAGGCAGGGGCACTGGCTCGAGAGATCGATTCTCTGCGCACATTGATCGCTCAGGCGAGGCAGGACGCGGGCCTATCCGAGCTTATGGGTCCCGGCGTCACCGTGATGGCGTACGACGCGCCTTCGGGCTATGCCTGGGACGAGATAGTTCACCAAAAGGACGTGCTGGAGATATTGGACTCGCTCTTCGCTGCCGGCGCGCTGGGCGCGCAGGTGGGCGGGGAGCGGATAGTGGCCACATCCTCGGTCAGGTGCATCGGGCCTATAGTCCTGGTGAACCAGCGCCCTATCGCAGTCAACCCCATACACATCAGTGCCGTGGGCAATCCCGTGGCGCTGGAGCGAGCGCTCAAGCCGGTGTCGGCGAGATTTGCGCGTACAGGAAAGCGCATTGAAACGCGGCGCGAGCCCTCCGTTCACCTCAGCGCATACACAAGAGGAGGTCTATAGAATTGGGCAACCCAGACCAGGGGGTCCGGCAAGCCAATATCCGCGAAACCTCAGTGGGCAGCGGCGCCCGGGACGAGCTAATCCGGGCAGCTCGCGAGGCCCGCGAGAGAGCCTACGTCCCCTACTCAGGATTCCGAGTGGGCGCGGCAGTCATGGGCAGAAGCGGTCGCGTCTTCACCGGCTGCAACGTGGAGAATGCTTCATACGGCGCAACGATCTGCGCTGAGCGCACTGCCTTTGTGAAGGCCGTATCCGAGGGGGAGCGGCAGTTCGACCACGTAGTGGTATACTCCAGTGTGCCGCAACCGGTGAGCCCATGCGGGATATGCCGGCAGTTCATGTCGGAATTCGGCCTTGATACGCCGGTGACTATGGTGGGCGACTCCGGCGCCTCGGTTACTATGAGAGTGCGCGATTTGCTGCCCAATGCATTCCAACCGGAGGACCTCAGCCTGTGAAGTCCGGATTCGCAGCTGTAGTAGGAAAGCCCAACGTGGGCAAGTCGTCGCTCATCAACAGCCTTGTTGGGGCGAAGGTGTCGATTGTATCTGACAAACCCCAGACCACCCGCAACAAGATTGCGGCAATCGCCAATCTGCCCGACGCTCAGGTGGTGTTCCTGGACACTCCCGGAATACACAGAGCACGTCACAATCTCGGCGACCGTCTGGTGCGCACCGCCCGATCGGCCATGGAAGAGGTGGATCTGATCGTCTTCGTCGCCGATGCGACATCGAGCGGGCGGCCTGAAGACGAGGCCGTGGCGTCATACATAACCGAAGTAAATACGCCTGCATGGCTTGTAATCAACAAGATCGATGCTGTCCGTCCTGAACAGCTTGCGGAGGCTGAAGCCAAGTCGCGTACACTTGCGCATTTCGAGCGTGTGCGACTAGTGTCGGCCTCTACAGGGCAGAACCTTGAGGGCCTGGTCGCCGAGATTGCGTCGGTGATGCCCAACGGACCCATGTACTACCCGCCCGATGTCATAGTGGACAGGCCGGAGGAGTTCCTCGCGGCCGAACTGATCCGCGAGAAGTTGCTGTTTCTGACGCGCGCGGAGGTTCCGCACTCGGTGGCTGTGGTCATCGACCGGATGGCGCGCAGGGAGGATCGCGACATCGTCGATATCGACGCTACGGTGCTGGTAGAGAGGGAATCGCACAAGGGCATCGTGATCGGCGCCGGCGGAGGCGTGCTCAAACAGGCCGGCATGATGGCCAGGTCGGAAATTGAGAGACTTCTGGGATCGCAAGTCAACTTGCAGCTATGGGTGAAAGTGCGGCGTAGGTGGCGCGACGATGAGTCCATGCTGAATAGGCTGGGATTCGGCGAGCACTAGACGCCCGTTTCGAGAGAGGACTCGCACATGCGCGTTGATGATTTCGATTACGGACTGCCCGAGGAGCTCATCGCTCAGGTTCCCCTGACCGCGCGGGACGCTTCGCGCCTCATGGTGTTGACGCGAAGTGAGCATCTAGTGGAGCACAGGCATTTCCGGGACCTTCCTGAATACCTGAGGCCCGGCGACGTGTTGGTGCTCAACGACACGCGAGTCATCCCGGCGCGCCTCGCTGCCACGCGGCCCACCGGCGGTAAGGTGGAGATACTCCTGCTAACCCCGAGGGGCGGGGATGTATGGGAATGCCTGGCTAGGCCGGGCCGCCGGGCTCAGGTAGGCCAAACCCTGACGTTTGCCGGCGGACGCATGACAGGGCTCGTGCTGGGCAAGACGGAGTACGGCGGGCGGGTAGTGCAGCTTTCTGCAGCCGCGGGGCTGGACGTCGACTCTCTGGTCGATGCTGTCGGGGAGATGCCTGTGCCTCACTACATAAAGAGCCGGCTGGACCAGCCTGAGCGCTACCAGACGGTGTACGCCCGGGAGCGCGGATCGGCCGCCGCTCCCACCGCTGGGCTTCATTTCACCCCCGATCTGCTCGGGCAGATCGAAGGGGCGGGCGTGGTGATTGCCCGGGTGACGCTCCACGTTGGCCTGGGCACGTTCCGGCCGGTAAAGACGGAGCAGGTTGAGGAGCATGTCATGCATTCCGAGCACTACGAAGTGTCTGCGGAGACCGCAGAGGCCATCAACTCCGCTCGCGCCGCCGGAGGACGGGTAGTTGCGGTGGGCACTACAACTGTGCGCACTCTGGAAAGCTCAGCGGACGCAGACGGTCGGGTGGCGCCCGGCGCCGGCTGGACCAGCATCTTCATATATCCCGGCTATGTGTTCCGCGCGGTCGATGCCATGGTCACCAATCTCCACTTGCCCAAATCCACTCTGATCATGATGGTGTCGGCCTTTGCAGGCCGCGAGTTCGTGCTCGACGCGTACCGCCATGCGGTGGAGGAGAAATACAGGTTCTTCTCCTTTGGGGACGCAATGCTCATTTTGTAGCGGCAGCGCCGCCAGGGGTGATAGGGATTCCGACAGTGACTCTGGAAGTAATCAAGCGGTCCGCCGATGGGCGTGCCAGAGCGGGCGTGCTCCACACACCGCATGGCCGTCTCCCGACACCGGTGTTCATGCCCGTGGGCACCCAGGCCTCGGTCAAGACAGTCTCCCCAGATGAACTCGAGGCTTTGGGCGCACGCATTATCCTGGGCAACACCTACCACCTCTACCTCAGGCCGGGGCATGACCTGATCGAGAGGGCCGGCGGGCTACATCGATTCATGTCATGGGGCGGGGCGATTCTGACCGACAGCGGTGGTTATCAGGTGTTTTCGCTGGGGCCCCTCCGCAAGATCACCGAGAGGGGGGTCGAGTTCCGTTCGCACATCGACGGATCGAAGCACCTGTTCACACCGGAGCGGGTGATGGAGATACAGATGGCCATAGGCGCCGATATCGCCATGTGCTTCGATGAGTGCGCTCCGTATCCGTGCGACCATGACTATGCGGCGAAGTCGGCGGCGATGACGGCTCGCTGGGCCGAGCGGTGCCTTGAGGCGCACGACGGAGGAAGGCAGGCGCTGTTCGGGATAGTGCAGGGGTCGGTGTACGCAGACCTCAGGCGGAAGTCCGCAGCGGACATTGTTTCGCTGGGGTTTCCGGGTTTCGGCATCGGAGGTCTGTCGGTTGGAGAACCGAAGGATGTTATGTATGCCATGCTGGATGAGACTGTGCCCTGCCTGCCGGAGGACAGACCTCGCTACCTCATGGGCGTAGGTTCGCCCGACGCATTGCTTGAGGGAGTGGCGCGTGGGGTCGACATGTTCGACTGCGTGCTTCCCACCAGGATCGCGCGAAACGGTACAGTATTTACGCGTGAAGGCAGGATCATCGTGCGCGACGCGGCATACGCAGAGGACTTCCGTCCGCTCGACCCCGGGTGTGACTGCTTCACGTGCCGCCACTTCACCAGGGCCTATATCAGGCACCTGCTGAAGGCCGGGGAGGTTTTAGGGATCCGTCTTACATCAATTCACAACTTGAGGCATCTGGTCCGGATGATGGAGGAAATCCGTGAATCGATCATAGACGGAAGTTTTGACGAGTACCGGAAGGAAACATGGCGGGTCTGGTATAATAACTAGGCAACTCGGACTAAAGCCGGACGGGAAATGGAGGAGTAGTTTGATGGCAATAGCGGCTGCAGCGGCTCCTGGAGCTGCATCAGGTCAGAGCCTGATAGGCATGTTGCTTCCGTTCGCGGTGCTTATCGGGGTGATGTACTTCATGGTCATAAGGCCCCAGAAGACTCAACAGAAGAAACGTGAAGAGATGATGGCGGGGCTGCGCAAGGGCAACAGGATCGTGTCTATCGGAGGGCTTTACGGCGAGATCCTCGACATCAAAGACGATGTACTACTGGTAAATGTTTCTGACCAGGGCGAGAGGGCAATCATCCGCGTCGCTAAGTGGGCTGTGCAGGAAGTAATCGGCAAAGACAACTAGCCCAAAGAGAAGGACCAGGCAGCCGGATAGGCGTGCCGGGCCGTACGTTCGCAGGAGGGCATACATATGCACAATACACGATATCATGGCGCCAGATGGGCATTGACTCTGCTGGCTGTTTTGGCCTTGCTCACGATTTCGCCTTCGGGCATCTCGGCCCCTGCAGGTGCCGGGTTGTCACAGGCCGAACAGGTGGCGGGCGAGTTTGTGACGGCGTTTCAGAAAGGTGATTGGAAACGGCTCACAGAGATTTCCGCAGAAGCGGCTCTGTCATGGGTGGAGTATGTGGGAGCACGCGCAGGACAAACCGATGGCATTCAGTCCATAACCAGGGTTGAGTCGGCTGCCATGGGCGAGAGCATCCGCGCCAAGGTGTACTTCGCCAACAAGGATGGTCAGACGCGTCTGAGATACCTGAAGCTTCGGGAAATTGGGGGCGCCTTCAAGGTTGTAGACGACCGCATGATGGGCGCGGAGTGGGTGTCGCTTTCCTACAGGAAGGGGCTCTTCTCACGATCGCAGGAGATCTCGGGAGTGCGTGTGAGCGTGATCGGGCTGCTCGAGGCGCCGCCTGAAGTCAAGATCGACCTCTTGATCGAGAATGTCAGCGGCCCGGAGAAGTGCTACATATACCCGTCTCTCGAAGCGTTCTATGTTGTGACCGCCGATGGCAGCACACGCCAGAAGTACTTTTCGGCCACGCCGGCCCAGGTACCGGAGACGCCTATTGCGCGGGGTTCGTCCATGCGCACCTACGCGATATTCCCGTTCTGGGCATCCGACCCAGCATTCCAGGGCAAGCAGTGGAAGAGCATCGAGTGGACTCTGTTCATACCCTTTGGCCCGGTGGACCAGTTCTCGCTCGACTACATGTAGGGTTGCCGGCGGGCCGCGGGATGGAAGATCGAACACGGAGGAAAGCGTTGCATTGATAAGTCTGAAGCAAGTCAAGCAGGATCCGGAAGTGGATGCGTTCATCAGGAGGGCCAGCCAGAACCTGGAGGCCATGGGATACACGGAGCATGGTTACCGCCATGTGAGCCTGGTATCCAACATCGCCCACAATGTTCTGGATCGGCTGGCGTATCCCGCGCGCTCCGCCGAACTGGCCGGGATTGCCGGATACCTGCACGACATCGGTAACGCGGTGTCCCGCGATCACCATGGGCAGAGCAGCGCGCTGATGGCCATGTCGATCCTTTTACGCATGGGGATGGATCCGGCGGAGGTCGCGCTGATCATGGCGGCCGTTGGCAACCATGAGGAGGAATACGGGCATCCGGTGAACGAGATCTCGGCGGCTGTGATACTGGCCGACAAGAGCGATGTGCACCGTACCCGCGTTCGGAAGAAGGACATCCCTACCATGGACATACACGACAGGGTATCCTACGCGGCCGAACGGTCTTTTCTGGATGTTGATGCCGAAAAACGGTTGATCACGCTCACGTTGACCATCGATACCGGCATCTGCCCTGTAATGGAGTACTTCGAGATCTTCTTGACCCGGATGACCATGTGCAGAAGGGCAGCGTCAGTCCTTGAGTGCGAGTTCAAGCTGGAGATAAACGGCGCATGCCTTCTCTAGGCGAGCGATTCGAGCAAAGCCCCAGCTAGCAGAATCAAACCCTCCGCGGCGTGCAATACTACTCTGGACATTGCACCGATGCGGAGGGGTTCGTTTTGCGGTCGTATGAGAGCCTCGTGAAACACGAAGGCAACTCAGCGTTGTTTGCTGCGATCGAGATATCTATCGTGTCTACTCTGGCAGGGCGCCCTGTGCATGTGCACGCCGAGGGGGTCAGAGGCACCGGCAAGACCACCATCATGCGGGCGGCCGCGGGCATCCTGCCGATGATAGAGAGAATCACCGGGTGTGATCACAACTGCAGGCCGTGGGCGCCGCATTGCCCCGACCACCGAAATGAGCTCCCCGCTCGTCTGCGCGAGATCGGCTCGGAATTCGTGCAGATGCCTTTCCTCGAGATTTCCCACTCAGCTCGGCTGGGAACGGTCGTGGGCAGCATAGACCTAGCGCGTGTGGTCGACCCAAACAACCCTCAAGCCGCGCTTCTTCTGGGCACCATACCGCGGGCGAACCGCGGCATCGTCTTCATCGACGAGATCAACAGGCTCGCGGATACCTCGCCTGAGCTTACGGATGTGCTTCTCGACACCATGGGAACCAAGCCCGGCAGGGTGCAGATAGAGGAAGCCGGCCTGCCGGTCGTGTCGCTTCCGCTGGAGGCGGGCGTGTGGGCAGCATCCAACCCCGATGAAGACCCCGGCCCGCTTGAGGATGTTCGGCGTCAGCTGTCGGACCGGTTCGACCTCTCGGTCGAAGTGGGACGGGCGTGTGAACCCGGCATGATCCGCAGGATCCTTGAGTGCGACGACTTCGACGCTCCGCGCCGAGCGCCGGAGGTTCCGGCGACCGGGTGCTGGCCGGGCCGCATGGCGGCTGCCGCGTTGCTTGTGCCGCGGGTGCTCTTCCCCGATGAGATGGTGGAACTGCTTGCAAGCATCTACGTAGACTTCGACATCGAAAGCATCCGCGCGATAGAAGCCGCCAGGACGGCCGCGCGCTGCAGGGCTGCATTGGCCGGCAGGAGTCGCGCCTCTATCGAGGACCTGAGAGCGGTGCTCGGCATGGTGCTGCGCCACCGCGTAGAGGTGGCAGCCCTTGCCAACATCCTTAGGTACATCGA
>Ga0209718_1002781_pt1 | contig 16463 bp, 8 predicted proteins | sample AD_JPNAS1_MetaG_FD_184420 | JGI IMG/M metagenome (GOLD analysis project Ga0209718, IMG submission 184420) | Active sludge microbial communities of municipal wastewater-treating anaerobic digesters from Japan - AD_JPNAS1_MetaG (SPAdes) (version 2) | ecosystem: Engineered > Bioreactor > Anaerobic >... | reverse complement strand
TTGGCGCTTTGTGCGCCGCTCCACGTTCCGCTGGCGGCGTACGCACTCAGGCAGGCTCCCAGCAAGGTGACGGTAACGAAGACATCCAATCGCTTGACAACGTTCATTTTATTTCCTCACTCAAGGGTTTTGGCCAACACAAAAAATTATAGCTGGCCCCCGTGTCGAAAGGCATATTAAAAAATTGTAAATTAACGGTTAGGAAATTGTAATATCCTTCACCCTGAGCTTACGGCTTGTGCTATCATGATTCTATGAAACCGCGCAATGTCCTCTTGATGATCACGCCTTACAGTCAACCCCGGACGGAGGGTATATCGCGTTTCGCGAAGGAACATGCATGGAATCTAATGGTGGCGGATCGGCTCGACGATAATGAGGATCCCCGCGACTATGACGGTGTCTTGATGACACTGCGCGACAAACCCGCCGCCGTGAGAACGGCGAAACGGCTGATCGACAGTGGCGTCGCCATCGTAGACCTCACAATCGAGCGCCCGGACATCCCGCTCCCGCGCGTCGTTTCTGACCACGAGGCGATTGGCCGCATCGCCGCCGCACACTTCGCGGAACGTGGATTCACACATTTCGCCTGGTTCTCGTCTAGCTGGTCCAACGTCCATGCATTGCGAATGAGCGGTTTCGTGAACGGATTTCCAGAAGGCACAAAAGTCCTCAAGTGGCGGTCGCCCAAATTAGTCGAAACCATCGCCGCCGCCCCCAAGCCGATTGCCGTGCTCGCCTACAATGATGTGGACGCCGCCCGCCTAGTTGCCGCTTGCCGAACAGCGGGTTATGCCGTACCGCAAGACGTCGCCCTACTCGGCATCGGTAACGACCCCTTTCTCTGCGAGAACCAAGCGACGCCGCTCTCGAGTGTGGAACAGAACCTCGCCCGCAATGCTTATGAAGGCGCGGCGCTCCTTGAAAAGCTGATGTCGCTAACGCCCTCGAAACGCAGGCTCGCGGCCACAAAAAAACCGCGCCTCACGAAGCCGGACGGTGTCGTCGCACGGGACTCCTCGGATACGCTCGCTCATGCGAACCCCATCATTCGCGACGCGCTCATTTTTATCCACGCGCATCTCGAAAAACCATTCGGTGCACGGGAGGTGGCGGAGGGCATCGGTATTACCCGCTCCAAACTCGACCATCTTTTTACGGCGGAAATCCATCGCTCGGTCGGCGCTGAGATTTGTCGCCAACGTATCCTCCGCGCGCAGCGCCTTCTCCGAGATCCATCCGTCCCGATCTATCTCGTCGCACGTGCCTGCGGTTTCTGTAACTCCGCCTACCTCACGAACACCTTTCGCCGTGTGACCGGCCTCACGCCCAAAGCGTGGCGTCACGCAAACCTCACATAGCCGCGCCGCACGGCCTTTGCTCCCCCTCCGGATCATCTAGATCAGACAGATCGATCTGATTCGTCGGATTTTGTTGAGTTTTCACGGACATGCGCTTTGACGCACAACACTGAATCCGGTAAAATGAGTCCTCATGCCACACAGAAAACTATCTTTGCGGCAGGCTGCACGCCACATCCGCATCTCGGAACGCGAGTTGTTCCATCTGGTACAGCGCGACGAGATTCCCTTTATCCGGCAGGGCGATGACGTGGTTTTCGAACACCGCGTGCTCGACGACTGGGCACAGCGTAGGATTATGGGACTCAGCAGCCGCATGCTCTCGGAGCATCACCGCCAAGAGACCGAAGTGCGCACGGACAGGGACTCGGATGACATCCTCATCAAGCGCCTCTGCCGCCCCGAATGGATCGACCCGGAGATGTCCGCGAAAACCAAGCCAGGCGTGATCCGCGACATGGTCGCCCTCGCGGTCACTACGGACCTGCTCTATGATGACGCCGCCTTGCAGCGCGAGATCGAAGAGCGCGAGAGCGTCAGTTCCACCGCGATCGGCGGCGGCGCCGCCTTCCTGCACGCGCGTTATCACGACCCCTACTATGCCGCCGACTCCTTTATCGTGCTCGGCAAGACCGTGCAGCAGATTTTCTTCGGAGCGCAGGACGGTGAGCAGACCGACCTTTTCTTTTTGATCTGTTGTACCGACGACGTCTTGCATCTGCACGTCCTGGCTCGGCTCTGCATGTTGGCGCATGGCACTGAACTGCTCCCCGATCTACGCGCCGCCACGACCGCTGAAGAGATGTACGCCATTCTTCTGAACGCTGAGCTTGAACTGTTAAAAGCCATGTAAAACCACGCCGCTCTGCGGCACAGCCGCTAAACTGCCGTATGAAGACACACATGCCCGCGCTCTCATGTTTGACAAAAAAGATGCGTACCGCCGCATGGTTCTTCGGTATCATGGCCCTCTCCTTGACGACCATCGCGCAAACGCCGCGTGACTTCGCGATCGACCTGCGCGCCACGGTCTCTGACACCGCGCCCTGCATCACCCTCTCTTGGTCGCTGCGTCAGGCCAACAAAATCGCCTCGCAAAAACTCCACCGGCGTCTCAAAAACGCCAGCGGGATGCCTTGGGAACTCCAAGCAACACTCGCCTCCAACGCCACCATGTATGCCGACAGCAGTGCCGTGCCGGGCATCGAATACGAATACTGGTTGCAACGCTCGTTCGCCGGTCTCTCGCCCTCTCCGGCGGTCGGCTACCTCAGCGCGGGCGTGAAGGTGCCCGAGGTTCATCAGCGCGGCACCCTGCTGCTGGTCGTCGATGACACACTGGCCGCGCCGTTGGCACCGGAGATCGCACAACTCACCGCCGATCTCGCCGCCGACGGCTGGACGGTGCAGTCCCTTCTCGCGCCGCGCGCCGGCACACCTGCCGCCGTCAAAGCGCTGATCCAGTCGGCCTACAATGCCGATCCCGAACAGGTCAAGATGGTCTATCTGCTCGGCCACGTCCCGGTCCCCTACTCCGGCAATATCGGACCGGACGGCCACAGCAACCATGTCGGCGCCTGGCCGGCCGATGGTTACTACGCCGATATGGACGGCATCTGGACCGACACCTCGGTAAGCAATACCAGTGCCTCGCGTCCAGCCAACGTCAACATCCCCGGTGATGGCAAGTTTGACCAAAGCTATCTGCCCAGTGCGACGGAACTGATGGTCGGGCGCGTTGATCTGCACAGCATGACCAAGGCCCCCTCCACCGCCGCCACCGAGCTTCTCCTGTTGCGGCGCTACCTGCGCAAGGCGCACGACTACCGGCACAAACAGGGCGCATACGCCGCCATCCCGCGCCGTAGCCTGATCCGCGACGGATTCGGGTACTTCAGAGGCGAGGCCTTCGCCATCGCCGGATGGGGTTGGGCTTTCACCACTGTCGGACAGGACATCGACGTAGCACCGAGCGGCCAGTGGTTTGCAGATGCTTACGCCGGTGGCAAGGATTATCTCGTCGCCTATGGCAACGGTGGCGGCAGCTATGAAAGCGCCAGTACGATCGGTACGACGACTGATTTCGGTCTGTATCCTAGCCGCGCGGTCTTCACCAGCCTTTTCGGCAGTTACTTCGGCGACTGGGATGCCGACAACGTGTTGCTGCGTGCGCCGCTGGCAGGCAACGCCGCCGGCGATTCGCTCGGCCTGACCTGCTTCTGGGGTGGCCGCCCTAATCGCTTCATGCACCACCTCGGTATGGGCGAGACCGTCGGCTTCGCGACCCTTGTCTCACATAACGCCAACTTTTGGAGCGTGCGTTATCAACCTAACGCCTACGCCGGCGTACACTGCGGCTTGATGGGCGACCCCGCTCTGCGCCTGCATGCAGTGGAGCCGCCGCGCCACTTGCACGCCACCAGCGCCAACTCGCAGGTCACCCTCGCATGGAACGCCTCGTCCGAGCCCGCCCTGCAAGGCTACCACGTCTACCGCGCGCCCACGCCCGTCGGCCCCTTTACCCAATTGACTGAAGACCCTTTAACGGTCACCACCTACACCGATTCAACCGTGACCGCTGACGAGACCTATACCTACCTCGTGCGCACGCTAAAGCTTGAGTCCGCCCCCGGTGGTTCCTACTACAACCTCAGTGTCGGCTCCGCGCTGACCCTAACCGCACGCGCCGCCTCCAGCGCTATCCCCTCCAATCCCACCGGTCTGACCGTCATGCCCAGCAACGCCGTGCAGGCGACGCTCACATGGAGCGACACCGCCGCAAACGAAACCGGATTTCGCATTGAACGCCGCGTTGATGCTGCCGACACCTTCAGCCTGCTCGCGACGGTCGCCGCCGACACCACCACATACCTCGACCCCGGTCCTTTCACACACGGCAGCTCCTACGCCTATCGCGTGGTTGCCACAAACACCGCTGGTGATTCGCCCGCCTCGACTGAAGCCTCGTTCGTCGCGATTGCCGGGCATTTCACCCTGCCCAGCATCCGCCTGAAGGTCAGCAAAACCGCCGGCAACGTCGTGCTCGACGCCGAGCGTTTCGGCGGAGTCAACGGCTCTTGTTCGGTGAACTATGCCACCGCCAATACCTCCGCCGAAGCCGGTATCCACTACCAACCTGTTAACGGCACACTCGCATGGCCGGACGGCACGGTCGGCACCAAGTCCATCACCGTGCCCATCGTCAATACCGGCACGCCCCAGCCCGCGCGCCAGTTCACGCTTGCGCTGAGCGGCAACTCCGCCGGCACCGGCCTGACCGCGAATCGGAAGGCCTCGATCCTGATCGAAGACCCGACCGCCACACTCGGCGCGCCGTGGAGTCAAGCCATCGTCGGCAGCGTCACGGACTCCTCTCCGGCTGTGCTGATCGACGGCATCCTCAGCAGCACCCTCATCGGCGGGTCGGGCATCACATCCGGTTCCACCGACAACGGACGCTTCATCTACCAGAGCCGCAGCGGCGACGGCAGCCTCACGGCCTATTTTCCAACCGGCATTCCGCATGACTCCAGCGCCCGCGTCTGTGTCATGATCCGCGCCTCGACCGCTAACAATGCCATCAGCGCGGCGGCAGTGGCTGGCACCACTGCCGCATTCGGCAGCAAGCTCGCCTACCGCGCTACAACAGGCGGCAGTGCATCCGCCATACCCAGCAGCGCAAACGGCCTCTATTTGGACTGCTGGCTACGGCTCACCCGTATCGGCCCGCGCTTCACGGCTGAAGCCTCGAAAGACGGCACCGACTGGACTGTGCTCGGCGCGGCCACGCTCGGTGGCATGCCCGACACCGCGTTGTGGGGCATATTCCACCTTGCATCCAACAGGAATGACTTCCACCTTGCTTCCGCTTCTACGGTCACATTTGCGGATCCGCCCCTGCCGGCAGTTCCCACCAACTTAGTCGCCAACGCCCCCACACCGACCGCCGTCACGCTGACGTGGGCGAGTGTGTCCGGCGCTTCGGGCTATGTGATCGAACGGCGAATGGAAGGCGGGGACTTTGTCCAACTCGCTGACATCGCGACGACTGACGGCTCAACCCAGACTTATACCGACACCGGTCTCAGCGCGGACACCGCCCTGGCCTACCGCGTGCGCGCCTACAACAGCGCCGCCAGCAGTGAATTTTGCGAACCGGTCACCGTCACCACGCCACCGCCCTATCTCCTGCTCACCGTCACCACCGCCGATACAGGCGGTGCCGATGCAACCGTGCAGCGTGACTTAGCATCGGTCCCGCTCGGCACCGGCGATGTTGTCTCGGTTGCCGGGTTCTACCACTACGACGGCAACTCCTGGTCCGTACTCAGCAACGCCTGCAAGAGTTATCTACGCTTCGACCTCACGGACATCCCCACCCCGGTCAGCGCCCAGTTGGCCATGACCTTTGTCGAGGCGCGGCTGTTTGAGCAGAGCGGGTACTTTGATATCGACGCCGCGCTACTCGCCGACGCCTCCGACGCATGGGATGAGACGACCCTCACATGGAATAATGCCCCGCAGAACGCCACGGCCTCCCACGGATTCACCGGAACCACGCACAGCCTCGGCTACCTGTACGAGGAACGGTTACCCATTGTCGGTGAAATCCTCCGGATGCCGCTGGATACCGCCACGCTCTTCAACAACCGCGGCGCTGACAACCGCGTCACCATCGCGCTGTATCAATACCTCGGCGCCACCACCGACTGGGCGTCGCGCGAGCATGCGACACTCGCCCCGCCCGCGCTCGAATTTGCCTGCGTCAACTCAGCCCCGCTACGTCCAGCGTTTTTCACCGCCACGCCGGGCCGCCTCTTCAGCATCCAGTTGGACTGGACCGACGTCGCCACCAACGAAACCGGCTACGTGTTGGAGCGCAGTGTAAACGGCGGCGACTTCATGCCATTCCAAACGTTACCGCCGGACACCACCCATATCACCGACGACACCACGCAGCCGAACACGCTCTACGCCTACCGTGTGCGCACCGTGAACGCCGCCGGGCCGTCCGCCTGGTCGTCGGTCGCCACACTCGAGACGCCCGGCACCTTCGAAGCCTGGGGTACCGTCTGGGACGCCGAAGGCTTGGTTCCGCATCTCTCGTGGAGGCTGAACTGGGACCTTGACCAGACACCGCCATTCGACGGCACCATGCCGTTGAACTTCGCCTCCAGCGGCACTGTGGCACAGGTCAACGTCGAGGCGCGCGTCAGCGGCATCAGCCTGCACAGCCGTGACCCCTTCACGTTGATCGACGGTGGCGGTTCACTAATCCTCGGCGGTGGCGGCATCCGAGCGGCCAACCCGAACACCGACACGCCGCTCCTCTACACCGTTGCCGCCGACATCACACTCGAGGCCGACCAGACTTGGGGCGTGACCAATAACGGCGCAGGGCTCACCACCCTGCTCGTCAGCGGACCGGTCCAAGATGGCGACACACCCTTTGGTTTCACTAAGGCCGGTGACGGACACCTGATCCTTGCTGGCGATAATACGTACGGCGGCACAACGCGTATCACGGACGGTACCGTGTTGGTGCGGCATAGCAATGCCTTCGGCAGCGCAACAGGCGGCACGCTGGTGGAAGGTCCCGCGTGGATCGAACTCGACGGCGACCTTGCCGTGCCCGAACCGCTGACGCTTGCCAACAATGTTCCGGACGGCGCGGTACGCGCCCTTGTCGGCACAAACACATGGAGCGGATCGGTCACCTCCTCGGCAGCATCCCCGCTGCGTGCACTCAATACGAGCAGCCTGACCTTCACGGGCGGCGTGACAGCCCCGTCCGGCCTCACACTCGTGCCTGATCCCAACGCGGAGATTGCCATCTCCGGTGCTCCGCTCACCGCCAGTGCCTCATCCAAGATCATCGCGCAAGGCGGCGGCACCGTCGCCTTTGGTGCATCCGACAATCTTTGGGGCACGCTGGAGATCGCCAGCACCACCGTGCGCACTGACGCCCCCAACGCCCTTCCGCCTAGATCGGTTGTCGCAATGGGCAGGACTGGTGCCCTCGATGCCGTCCTCGACCTGAACGGATTTGACCAAACGGTCGCCCAACTCAAACGTGGCATGACTACGCCCGGCAACCGCATCGTGACCAGCGCGACGCCCGCCACGCTGACCGTCGACCACAGCGGCTCCACGATGTATTACGACGGCGTCTTCAACGGCGCGGTCAACGTAACGAAAACCGGTAGCGGCACCTATTATTTGATCGCCACCGGTCATGAAACCAGCGGCGACTTTACCATCAGCAACGGCACACTGCGCTTCTACGCCACGCCGGTCATCGCCGACACAGCCCGCCTCAGCATCAGTGCGCCCGGCAAACTCCAACTCCCGGCCGACAGCGTCGAAACTGTCGGCGAGTTGGTTCTGGACGGCGGACGCAAATGGCAGGGCACCTGGGGTTCTTCGAGCAGTCAGGCCGACAACAAAGACGATACGCACTTCTCGGGCTCCGGCATGGTATTGGTTCCGTTCGGCAACAGCACAGCCTGGGATGGCGGCGCTTCCACCCCGGATATCAACGCGCCGTTCAACTGGGATTACGACGATCTGCCGGAATTGTACGATGGCTCGCGCCGATTGGCCTTCGGCGTCGGCGGTCATCTCGCGGTCGTGAACACCAACGTCCACTTCCGCGGCATCCTGCTCAACCGCACCGCCGACTTCACGATCGCCCCCGGCGGCGGCACGCTGACGCTCGGCGCGGACGGCCTCTGCGCCGCGCTGCCCGGTGATCTCCCCTACACCTACACGGTCGCGGCACCGCTCATGATGGCCGTGCCCCAGCTCTGGTGTGTGACCAATGCGGGAGCAGCACAGACCATGGTTGTCGTCACGGGTACGCTCTCCGACGGCGGTGCCAATCTGCCGCTCGCAAAGGAGGGTGTCGGCACGCTGTCATTGGCCGGTGACAACCGCGACTACGGCGGCGAGATCATCGTGCGCTCGAACAGCGTGTTGCGCGTCGCGCATACGTACGGGTTGGGCAGTACCGACACGTCAACCCGCGTTCAAGCCGGCGGTTGCCTTGAAGTGGGCGGAAGCACCACGGTTGCGGAACCCGTGATCCTTGAAGATCCCGAAAGCACGCTCTGCGGTGTCAGCGGCACCAACCGCTGGTGCGGCCCGATCACGCAAAGTGGCCCCGTACGCATCTGTGCCCGAGAAGGCGGCACGTTCCTGTTCACCGTGCCCGTTTCCCCGAGTTACGATCTGGTTCTCTCGCCCGAGCCGGGAGCCTGCGTGGCGCTTGCGGAACGGCCGCAGCGTCTGGGGTCGAGGAAGCTCTGTGCCCACGGTGCAGGCGTCGTCGCCATCGCCGTAACGGGTAACACCTGGAGCACGCTGGAGATCGGCGGGGCGACGGTGCGGCTTGATGCTCCCAACGTCTTGCCCGTCAACAGCATTGTCGCGATGGGCGCAACCTACAATCTGGATGCCACGCTGGACCTGAACGGTAACGATCAAACGGTCGCGCAACTCAAACGAGGACTAACCACATCCGGTAACCGTACCGTGACCAGCGTGACGCCCGCCACGCTGACGGTCAATCAAATCAGCAGCACCTATTATTGCGATGCGAGCTTCAGCGGAGCGGTCAGCCTCGTCAAGGCCGGTGCAGGAACACTCTACCTGCTAGGCACCAACACGACCACCACCGGTGCCGTCACAGTGCAGGCCGGCACCTTGCGGCTCCACGCAACCGCCAGTCTGGGCCAGAGCACGCGTGTGACGGTCGCGGGCGGCACCCTGCGGCTTGGCAGTGGCGACAGCATCTCGGACGACGCCGACCTGACCCTTGCGGCCAGCGGTGCCAAGCTCTATCTCGATCCCGGCGTTACAGAAACCGTGCGCACCCTGCGCATCGGCAACACCTTGATGCGGCGCGGCACTTACAGCGCGGATGCCGCAAGCGGCGCACAAGTGATCGACACCCTCCGCTTTTCCGGCACCGGCGTCCTGCGCGTGTTGCGCGGCACCGAATCGGTCATCACCCTGCGGTAGCGCCCCTTCCCGTCCAGACCTCACGGCGCGGTCTTGGGGGGGCCTCCGGTCGCTGCATCGCGGAAGGCCCACATACGCCTCACCAACGGGTCGCCCGGCAAACCGTTAGTCAGGATCTGGCCGCGTATCTCGATCTGCTTGGTCGGCGCGGCCCGCGTGTACTGGTCGTTCAGTCGCATCAGGTCGGTGCGAAGGCGCTTCAATTCCGCTGCCACCCACGCTTCAGGTGCCTGCGCCTTGATCTGCACGCTGTCCGGTCGAGTGGACAGCCGCGCGGCAATGCCACCGGCAATCAAGCCAGTCCGCGATGCATCGCCTTCCGCCTTGGCTGCCATCGCCTTCACCAACGCATCGCGCCGCGCCAGCACCGCATCCAGTCGAGCCATCTGCGCCCGCAGGGTCGGTCCCAGCAACCAAGCGTTGTCCGGCTGACGCACAAATGCCTGAAAATCCTCAATCTTCTGAACCGCCTCGCGTGCCTGTGTCAACAGCGACACAAACGGCAGGTCGGCGACCATCGCTGGATCGACTGGCTCGGGATAGGCACTCAGATAGGTATAGAACTCTTCCACGCCCAGAAGCCGGTCATAGGCGCTGGCGGGCTCCTTGCGGCTACGTTTGGGTAGCGGACGGTCCAGCACGTCGCATGCGAACATCTTGGCCCGTTCCGCCTCATCCTCGAATGCACCCAGGCACGCCGGTAGATCGCCCTCACGCCCGATCCGTTTTTCGACCTCCCCGAAAAGGACGGATATCTGCCCGGCCTTGATCTTAAGGTTGGCGTGGGTTTGTTCGATAATCTGACGGGCGCCGGAGACGCGCGGGTCAAGCGCGCAGGCGTCGGCGGTTGGCAACTTGATGTCGGTCGCCAGAGCCTTCTGCATCTCCAACTCGCGCACCTGCTGGGCGGCGGCGAGCAGCAGGTTGAAGCTTTCGGCGAGCGCACGGACCGGCGGCTCTAACACGGTTGCCCGCCGTTTGAGCGACTGCTCCTTGCTGTCGCGCGCCTGACCGATTACTTTAACGATCTGCGCGTAGTTCGGCTGATCCTGTTCGAGTTGATCCAGCGCTTCCTCGAACTTGCGGCCCTCGTCGAGCAACGCGGCCTGCCGCCTCTCGATCTTCTCCAGCGCCGCCTTGAGCGGTTCCAGATAAGCCGGCGGCGTCTGCCCCAATCCTTCCATCGCCTGCCGCACCCCGTCATGATCGCCGCTCAGGTCAGCGAACGACACGTCCTCGCGGCCCAACGAAGCTTCTGACCGCAGATAGGCGTCCACCGCAACCTTTGCGGCTGTCATCGCGTCTTTCTGCGCGGCGGCCTTCTCGTTCCACTCCCACGCCTCTTTCTTGCTGGCCTGCAACATGCCTAAGTCGCGCGACACCTGCGTCCACCGTTCCTCCGCCAACGCCTGTTGCGCACGCGACCACACCGACACCGTGTTCTGCCACACGCCCAGCAATCGGCGCAACTCCCCGATCGTCACCTGCTTGGCCGACGCGCGCCGCGCGGTGGAAGCCTTCTCCACCATCGCAGAGGCCTCGGAAAACGCCTCATCGGCCGCCAAGCGCCGAGCCTCGCGCAGGAACGACTCGGCAGAGGGGCGCATGTGCTGATAGAGTCCGTATGCACCCAAGCCAGCCGCCAGCGTAACGGCCAGAATGCCGATGCGTAGCCAGACCTGCTGGTTCGAGCGCTTGATCGCCCCGTCGCGAAACTCCACCTCCAGATGCGAAAAGGCAATACGGTCGCCGTCTTTCAGCAAACGCTCCTTGTCCTCGCGCAACGGCATGCTGTTGACCGTGGTGCCATTCTTACTGCCCAGATCGCGGATCCAGCAACTTCCGTCTTCCTTGATCAAAATTTCAGCGTGGCGTCGGGACACCAGCAAATCCAGAAAAACCAGATTCGCCCCCGGATCGGATCCAATCGTGAAGACCGGCGGCACCAGCGGCTTACGCTGACCGCGCCCCTTGCCAGAGAGCACCTGAAGCTCCGAATGAGCCGTGCTGTCGCCCCCGCGCTCCGGCTCGACGCAGAGCACGCAGTTGCCGATACTGACCTTGTCGCCGATCGCCAACCGTTTTTTCGTGATACGTTTGCCGTTATAAAAGATGCCATTGGTGCTGTCGAGATCTTTGAGCCATGGATGCCGCCCCTTGCGAAAGAGCATCGCGTGCTGTGAGCTGCACAACTTCTCCTCTTTGGGCACTGGCCACGCGCAGGTGTGGCTGCGTCCGATCACCAGTTCGCCGACGAGCGCGTCCGAACTGATCTCGTGAATGATGCGTCCGTTATGTTCCAGCCGAATCAGCATGAGTTTAGGGCCCTGCCTTCCATTTGCGCACATCGAAATACCGCTGGTCTTCCACGCGCGAATAGACCGCCTTAGTGAACTCCGCCACCTTCTCGGCCTTTTTCCAGTTGTTTTGCATCATCGCGGCGTTGAACGCCAACTTCTGGCTGTTGAACCAGAGCGCCTGCCGTTCGCGTAGCTTGACGAGCAGCGCGAGCGCCTCCGTCTCGACCTCGCGATGGCCGGCCTGCACCGCCTGCGTCAGCAGCATCTGAAGCAAGGACTCCAGCGCCGCCCAGGTCGCCGGCGCGATCCGCTCCAGATCGGCACGGATCTGCCGTAGCACTGCGGACTCGTCAAGCGCGGCCGCATCCGGCACCCCTTCCCAGTAGGCAAACTCAAAGTCATCGGACGGATGGATCAATTTGACCGACATCATTTTTTCGGCGCGCACGCGCTCCGCAGCCGGCACCTCGGTGCGTGCGACCAGGCGGCGATCACCGTATAGCACCACGCTAGCCACGCCGAACCATGTGCCGTCACCGTCTCGCAGGTAGGTCACGCGCGTATAAGGGATGCCGTTCTTGCGACCGAAAAACGCAGGCGTGGGCGACGGCCGATCAAAGTTCCAGCGCCCGCCGCTGTCTGCCGCCTGCTGCATCCAGTCCTCCACGACCGCCGCGCGCGTCAGTCCCACAAAACGCACCTCGCGCTCCTCCTGCACCATGATGCGCATCGGCACATCCAGCGAGCGACCGATGAACCCTTCGAACATCATGCCTCCCTCAATCGTCGTGCGTTTGAAGGTGCCATTGCCGGGCAAGCACACATCGAACCCGCCCTCCTTACGACCGCCGGAGGGCGCGGGCTCAAACAGATCCACATAACGGCCGGTCGCGTCTTTGGTCCACTCGATCTCGACCTCCGGCGGCGGCCGCCGCGGCCAGAAGACGAGCGCGAGCACGACCAGCGGAATCACGACGGAGAGCCCCACCGTCAGGCGGCGTCGCACCCGTTTGCGCTCAATATCCAGCAAATGCTCGATCTCCTCAGGTGTTGCGGCGCGCGTCTGCATGGCGCGCGTCGCTCCCTCCTCCGTCCCATCGCCCAGTCCGGTCATCCCCCCCATCGAGCGCGTCAGTTCCGAGAACGCATCATCTGCCAGCGCCTCGGAGGTGGCTTGCGATGCGAAGGAGGACGCGCGTGTGGGTTCCAGTGCGGCCGCAGCCGTTAAAGCATCCGCCGCGAGCGTCGCCGGCTCATGCCCGTCGCCGGTCGGAGCCTCTGCATCCACCTCGTCCGACTCATCGACACGCAACACGGTCGCCTTGCCGATCACGATGCGCTGCCCCGGAGCCAGGGTCACGGCCCCTACGACCGGCTGGTCGTCCACGCGCGTACCGAACTGGCTGAGGTTCTCAAGGCGAGCCACGCCGTCGGCGACCTTCACCACGGCATGCATCCCCGACACATCAGACGCGAGCAACCGAAATGTGGTCGAACGCGAACGCCCGAGCGTCGTTTCGCCGGGTTTTAAGTCGCAGGCAGCACCTGCGGGCTCGCCCTTTTCAACAATCAACCGGAGCATACCGCTCTCCCCTTCAACGCTTGAAATACCCGCCCATACCGGATTCCATGGCACGGATCACGATCGGCACGGCGATGATAATGAACACGGCCGGCAGAATGAACAAGGCGGTCGGGATCAGCATCAGCGACGGGGCCCGCGCCGCCTGCCGCTCCGCACGCTGGAAGCGCCGCCGACGGATCTCCTCGGCCTGGATCTTGAGCGTCCCCGAAATGCTTGCGCCCATCTCACTACTCTGCACGACCGATGTCACCAGCGAACGGAACTCATCCAACTGAATGCGGTCGGCCATCGCCTTGAGCGCCTCGACGCGCGACTTACCCAGTTCAATCTGCCGCAACGTGACACCGAACTCGTCGCGCAAGGGCCCGCGCGGCCCTTCATTGACCAAGTTGCGCACCGCCGCGCCGAAATCCTGGCCGGCCTCCATCGCCACAGTAATCAGGTCGATCGCATACGGCATGCTCTTGGACATGCGGTCCTTGCGTTGCAGCGCACGGCGCGCGACCCACGAGACCGGATACGCCCACCCCATCAGTGCAAACAATGCACCGGCGAGCAGAGCATACCCGACGTGCAGCGACAAGATAAAGGTCACCACCCAGGCCACCGTGCCGATGACCGCGCCCGCAAAACACTGAAGCCCGCGGATCTCCAGCGGTTCCAACGGCAGCGCCGCAGCGATCAGATCGTTGCGGATTGCGCGCGCCTGCGTCGGGAAGACGTGGTCCATCCACGGCCCGGTCATTTTACCCAACATGCCGATCTCCGCGTAAAACACGCGGAAAATCAGCGGTTTGGTACCGGACAGCGTTTGGCTTTCTTTTCGGATCACGGCGTTGACACCGATCACCAGAAAGAGCACCGCCATGAAAACCAGCACTTGGATCACCACAACATCCATAACCGCCTCACTACCCTCCAACACATTGATCGTCCGCACACGCCCGGGACCGGCTCAAACGTCAATCGTCACAATCTTGTTGATCACCAAAAAACCGATCGTCTCCAGAACCACCACCGCTCCGATCGCGCACCAGCCGAGCTGGGTCTGCACCAGCGGTTGCATCAACTGGCGGTCCAACATGTATAGAATGATGAACGCCACCAACGGGGCCGAGGCCATGGCTATGGCCTCGAAACGGCCCTGTGCAGTCATGGTTCGCAGGCGGTCGTGAAAGTCCGTCCGATGCCGGATCGTGTCCGTGATCCGGTCAAGCACTTCGGCCAAACTGCCGCCGGACTGCATGGTCAGCTTGATCGCGGTCACCAACAGACTCAAATCTTCGCCCGGCATGCGCTCGCACAGGCGGCTCAGGCTTTCAGGCAGGTCCATGCCGAGACGGTACTCATGCAGCACCAGCGCCAGTTCTTCGGTCATCGGGCCGCCCATGTCACGAGAGACCAGTTCCAGGCTTTGGGGCAGCGCCGCGCCGGCCCGCAATCCGTTCGCGATGCCCAGCGTCAGATCGGTGAGACGGGCATCGAACAAGGCCTGACGCCGCTTGATGCGCGAGCGCAGCCACAGGATCGGTAAACGGAAACAGAGCACGGCGGCCAGTAGCGAGCAGCCGATCAGGATCCCGGGACGCAACACGTTGAAGGCGATCAGAATCGCCGCCAGGCTCCCGCCTCCGAGCAGTGCCGCCGACCAGCAGGATTGCGCCAGACGTTCAGGCGTCGTGAAGCGGTAGATCGGCCCCGACTGCGTGCGGCCGTCGCTTTTGACATAACGACCGGCCGACCGCTCCAGTCCGAGCTGCGCCAACAGCGGCGTCACCACCCACACGCCCCATGTGACGGCAGCGAACACCAGCAGCAGCACCGCGATGTCGACCATTCCAAAAACGCCCATGTCTCAGTCCTTCCTGCCTCCTCACGCCTTGGGAACAAACACACTCATATCCAACCGCAGGTCGCCCTTTGCCTTTAGCCCTTCCACGAACTGCGGAATGTTACCGGTTGCGACCATCGTTCCGGTCACCTTGCCGTCGGGACCGAAGCCTTTCTGCTCGAACAGGAAGATGTCCTGCAGCAGGATCGTGGCGCCTTCGCGTCCGGTCACCTCGGAGATCTGCACAATCTTGCGGCTGCCATCAGGCAGGCGGTTCTGCTGCACGATCAGGTTCACGGCCGACGCGATCTGCTCGCGGATCGCGGCGGAGGGCAACTCGAAGCCCGCCATCATGACCATGTTTTCCAGGCGCGACAGGCAATCACGTGGCGTGTTTGCATGCGCCGTGGTGAGCGAACCGTCGTGGCCCGTATTCATCGCCTGCAGCATATCCAAGGCTTCGGGTCCGCGGCACTCGCCAACCACGATGCGGTCGGGCCGCATACGCAGCGCATTGATCACCAGATCGCGGATCGCGACGCGCCCCCGGCCCTCGATGTTGGCCGGCCTCGCCTCCAGACGCACGATGTTGCGGTGGCTCAGCTTCAACTCGGCTGAATCCTCGATCGTCACCAGCCGCTCGCCACGCGGGATGAACTGCGAGAGCACATTCAGCAGCGTGGTCTTGCCGGAGCCCGTGCCGCCCGAGACCACGATGTTCTGCCGGGCGCGCACGGCCTCCTCCAGAAAGAGGGCGATCTCGGGCGTCATGCTGCCGAAGGCGATCAGGTCGTCGGTCGTCAGCTTGCGCCGGGCAAACTTACGCACCGTCACCGAGGAACCGTCCAAGGCCAGCGGCGGAATGACGGCATTGACGCGCGAACCGTCAGGCAGGCGCGCGTCCACCATCGGACTCGCCTCGTCCACATGCCGCCCCAACGGTTCCACGATGCGCTGGATGATCGTGATCAGATGGCGGTCGTCGAAAAAGCGCGCGCCGGTTTCGTAGAGGCGGCCCTTACGCTCCACGAAAATCCGCGAAGGCCCGTTGACCATCACCTCGTCCACAGTGGGATCGCGCAACATCGGCGTGATGGGACCGTAGCCGACCAGTTCGTCGAGCAACGTCTGCCGCCCAGAGGATCATCTCCATCCACACGCCGTCGTCCGGTATCACCTCAACCGTGCCGTACCCCGCGATCACGCGCGGCTCGCTGGATGCCCGGTACGCCGCCGTCCCCGGCTGCGTGTTGTGTTCGTAATCCAGCGGAGCCAGCCTGAACGCATACGTCGGGCGCGACACCTCATCCACAAGCACCTGCCCTACATGGACGCGCCTCCCGTTGTAGTTCGGGTTCAGC
>Ga0209718_1002778_pt1 | contig 16487 bp, 8 predicted proteins | sample AD_JPNAS1_MetaG_FD_184420 | JGI IMG/M metagenome (GOLD analysis project Ga0209718, IMG submission 184420) | Active sludge microbial communities of municipal wastewater-treating anaerobic digesters from Japan - AD_JPNAS1_MetaG (SPAdes) (version 2) | ecosystem: Engineered > Bioreactor > Anaerobic >... | reverse complement strand
GCCACGGAAGTCAAGGATGTCTATCTGCACGATGCGGCAGTCCAGTATTATGTCGTGACCGGCCTGGGTCTGACCATTTCCAAAGTCTACATCGTTCATATCAACAACGAATACGTAAGACAGGGCGATATAGAACCTGAGAAGCTCTTTACCATTGTCGATTTGACTGCATCCGTCAGAGAAGACCAGGCATTGGTTACAGAGGAAATCAAACGTCAGAAGAAGATGCTTGAGGGGGCGATGCCGGCGATCGATATCGGCGAGCATTGCGGCAATCCCTATGAATGCGATTTCAAGGAGCATTGCTGGGAGCACATACCGGAATACTCTGTATTTGACCTTCGGGGGAAAGGCGCGAAGGCATTTGATCTGTACAGAAATGGGATCATCCGGTTTCAGGATATCCCGTTGGACATCCTGACCCCATCCCAGAGGATGCAGGTTGAGTCATATTTGAACAAAAAGGATTACATCGATCCAGACGGAGTGAGGACTTTTCTTAAACCCCTCTCGTATCCGCTCTATTTCCTGGATTTCGAAACACTGTCTTCCCCGATTCCATTATGGGACGGAATCAGGCCCTGGCAGCAGGTCCCCTTCCAGTACTCACTCCATATTCTTGAGAAAGAGAGGGGGAAATTAAGGCACCTTGAATACCTGGCGTCACCCAACGCGGATCCGAGACGGGAACTCGTTGAAACGCTCCTTGATGCGATCCCGTCCGGCGCCTGCGTCGTTCACTATACCGCGTTCGAGAAAACGAGGCTGTCCGATCTCGCCGGGTGGTTCCCTGAGCACAGGAAAAGAATCGAGCGGATCATGGGCAACATGGTGGATCTTGCCAGTCCCTTCAAAAGCAGGGACTGCTACCTTTGGCAGATGAACGGTTCATACTCCATAAAAGCGGTTCTTCCTGCCCTCGTTCCGGAACTCAGTTATGACGATATGTCGATCAGCGATGGAGGCATGGCGTCACAGGCCTACTTCAATATGTGTAATGCCACGGACCGGAAGGAAATTGAGGAGATACGAAAAGCTCTCCTGGATTACTGTGGGCTCGATACCCTTGCCATGGTGAAGGTTGTTGAGAGACTCCGGAATTTCTGCGGAAATTAGCATTGGCCCGTTTCGATGGGCCTACTCGGAACACAAAGGTCGATCCGAGTAGGAAATGATTTTCAGGAAATTCGGAGGCAGATGTGGTGGCCACGCACTGATGGTTAAGAACAGAACAGTCGTTTTCATGGGCGGAAAAGAGGGACGATCGGGATAGATGAGCTGGACGCTCATCTTCACCAAGCCTAAGGTGGGGCGTATGCTGAATGTGGGGAAGAAAGACGTATTGCTTCTTCCTTAACGAGTGGAAGAAATCACATAAATCAAAACAGGAGGAAGCATGATCCATTTCATCCATGCTGCTGATGTTCACTTGGACAGCCCTCTGATTGGGTTGGCGAGATATGGTGATGTACCTGTTGATGAAATCCGAGGTGCATCCCGGCGAGCTTTTGAAAATCTCGTTGAATTGGCGCTACGAGAAGGTGTTGCATTTCTCATCCTGGCAGGTGATCTCTATGACGGAGACTGGAAGGATTATAATACGGGAATTTTTATTGCTCGCCAAATGTCCCGTTTGAAGGACGCGAACATCCGCGTCTTCATAACCGCCGGCAATCACGATGCAGCAAGCCAGATAACCCGATCCCTGAAATTACCCGATAACGTCCATCTTTTTTCTACCCGCAGAGCTGAAAGTGTGCCTTTGCCCGAGTTAAACGTGATCATTCACGGACGGGGATTTACCGACAGGATAGTATCCGATGACATTTCGAAGCAATATCCTCCGGCACAGGAAGGAGTCTTTAACATTGGTGTTCTGCACACGAGCTTGAATGGCCGTGAGGGACATGATGTTTATGCCCCCTGCACCATCGACGGTTTGAAGGCGAAGGGATATCAGTATTGGGCTCTGGGACATGTTCACCGTCATGAAGTCATATCGTCTGATCCGTGGGTAGTTTATCCAGGCAACCTGCAGGGCAGGCATATCAGGGAAACGGGTGCCAAAGGTTGCGTCATTGTCCAAGTCGATGATTCGGAGGTTACAGATATTCGTCATGAGAGTGTGGACATTCTTCGCTGGACCGTGGCCGAGGTAGATGCATCCGGAACGAAGGATGCGTCGGATATTATGGATCTGGCGGCGAAAGCACTTGATCAGGAATGGAGCAAGCACGGTGGTATGCCGGTAATCGCCCGTTTACGAATCATCGGTTCCTCTGCCGTCCATGATGTTTTTAGAGCAAATCCCGATCACTGGGAAGCACAGTTCCGTGCTGCAGCCCAAGAGCACGGCAACGGTCGTTTATGGATCGAAAAGGTACTGTTTCACACTCGACCGGAAGCCGATATCGAAGAGCGGGTCGGCGACGAGGCCATTACGGCTATTTTGAATGAACTGCGTCTGCTCACTGCCGATCCTACACAGGTAGTCGGTCTGCTGGATGATCTTAATCAATTGAAACAGAGATTACCGGCAGATATTCTGCTGGGACCAAACAGCGCTGATCCCACGGATCCGCAAGTCATGGCCCGTATGCTTTCCGAGGCGCGTGAATTTCTTGAATCACGGTTGCTGAAAGGAGGCATACAAACATGAGGATTCTGGAGCTTTATTTAAAAGCATATGGTCCTTTTACGGACGTAGGGATTTCTTTTGAAGAATCGCTGTCCGGCCTTTATATCATTTATGGTGGGAATGAAGCGGGAAAGAGCTCTGCCTTGCGCGCACTGACAGATTTCTTATACGGCATTCCCGAACGCACTCGTGACGGTTTTCTGCACGGCAATGATGAACTGCGGATTGGCGGGCGAATCTGTCTGCGGGAGGGTCGAGAGAGAAGCTTTCTCCGTCGCAAGGGTCGTAAGAATACATTATTGACTGCCGATGGGCATCCCGTGGGGGACGATGAACTGACACCTTATCGGGCAGGTATCAGCCGGGATATGTTCACTACAATGTTCGGCATTGACCATGATGAACTCGTCCGCGGTGGTAACGATATCCTGGCCAACAGAGGAAGGGTCGGCGAGGCGCTATTGACCGCGGCCATCGGTACGGAGAAATTCCGCGCCCTGTTGGAAGAACTGGAAAGCGCATCTCATGAACTCTTTCGACCACAAGCGAGCAAACCACGCATCAACGCGAGTATCTCGGAATTCAAGGTGCTCCGGGAAAAAGCCCGGAAAGAGTCCTTGCCGGCTCGGGAATGGGACCAGCACTGGAGAAGGCGTCAAGATTTGGAACTGGAACTGCGCCAGATGGATGCGAAGATCAAGGAATTGCAGATTGAGCAACATCGCCTGGCCAGGATTCAGAGGGTTTCGAAAGGCCTGGCGGAAAGGCAAGATCTATTCGCCAAGCTCTCCGCTATGGGGACGGTTCATGTCCTGGCCGCCGATTTCCCCATGCGGCGTGCCTCTTGTTTAAAGGACTGGGAAAATGCCAGAGACGAGGTGGAGAGAACAAAGAAGAAACTTGAGCAACTGCGAGTATCTTTCGGTGAATTGAAGACGCCGTCTCCGTTGCTCAATGAAGCGGTAACCATAGATGATCTTCAACAGGACCTCGGCAGTCATCTGAAGGCGCTGAAAGATAGGCCCGATCTGGATGGTCGTCTGAGGCAAATGAAAAACGAGGCCCGCCGCCTGATGGAAACCATCGGTATCGACACCGGTCTTGATTCTATAGGCGAGGTGGTGACTCGTGTAGAAAGAAACCGTGCGTTGGTGCTTGAGTTGGCCCGACTCTATGAAGCTGTCCTGACCACGGGAAAGAAGGCGGAGAAGGCATGGGAACGAAAAATCCGTGAACAGGAAGGGATGCAAAAGGAATATCAAGAGCTGCCGGAGATACTTGATCCATCGCCCTTGCAGGAAGCGGTAAGTAAGGCCCGAAGGGCCGGCGACTTGGATAGTGAACTTACCAAAGCCCGTAAAGGAGCCAAGGCAACGGAAAAGAAAGCGCAGTCTTTGCTGGCGAATCTTGGGCTGTGGAGCGGTGATATGGTCAACGCCCTCCTTCTCCCTGTGCCGGCAAAAGAATCTCTTGATCGCTTCGAGGGGGAATTTCAATCCCTTATCGAAAATCGTAAGGAAATCGAAAGAGACAATAGGGAAATCACTGCGGAAAGCCTTGAGGTACAAAAAAAGCTCGACAGCTTTACCCGGACTGGCATGGTCCCAACCGAGGCTGATCTTGATGAATCACGCAACAGGCGGCAATCCGGATGGACGCTGATTCGCCGGGTGTTGGTGGACGGAATCAATGACGAGGAAGCAAACCGCGCCTTTAATCCCGAATTGCCATTGCCAAATGCCTACGAAGAATCTGTTGCCAATGCAGACGACGTTGCCGATCGACTTCGTAGAGAAGCGCAGCGCGTCCATGTTCTTGCAGACCTTCAGGCCGCTGAAAGTTCACTGGCAGAGCGTCGTAAGAATATGGAAACGGAACTGACAATTCAGATGGAAAAGGAAACCAGCGTGGTAAATGAATGGCAGGCTTTATGGGCGCCATGTATCATCAAACCCCTGTCTCCAAAGGAAATGCGGGCTTGGCTGGTATCCTTGCGAGAACTCCGGGACGCAATCGGTCAGATGAATTCCGCAGTTGATGATCTGAATGAATTGGAAACGAAATATGAATCCTCTGTGCAAAGCCTTAAAGAAGCCATGCGGGCTTTCAGATCGGACGTGGATCAAAAAAAATGGTTGTTTCAGGACCTCCTTCAGGAAGCTGACCGCGATCGGGAAAGCATCCTTGAGAATATTAGAAAACATCAGGAACTAAAGAAACAAATAGGGAAGCATGCTCAGCAGATTCAAGAGGCCTTGAAAGAAAAAGAAACAGCCGCTGCTGAACTTCTTGACTGGCAGGAAAAATGGCATACAGCCATGACAGGGCTTGGACTGGCGCCATACACCCTTCCCGCCCAGGCAATGTCCGTATTAGAACAGTACACCGATCTGTTCGGACAGGTAAAAAGCATCACCGATATGGAACGCCGCATCTGGGCCATTAATGAAGAGGTCACGCGCTTTGAAGAGAAAGTCAGAGAATTTGCCCACAGTAAGGTCCCAGAGTATGCAGCGTATCCAACTCAAGAGATTGTCTTGCGCTTAAAGGAAGAGGTGGATAATGCCAGAATCTTGCAGGAAGAGCGCCAGAACTATGTCCAGCGCATCAAAGAAATGGAAGATGACTTGGGCACCGCTGAGGTGACATATAAGCTCATGGAACGGAAAGTTTCGGATCTGCTCAAAGAAGCATTATGTCATGATCCATCGGAATTTGAAGGAGCGGAAAACAGATCGTTGGATTATCTGCGGCATAAGAATCGTCTTGAAACCGTGGAGCAGTTTCTTTTGGAAAACGGTGATGGACTGTCCATACAAAGCCTCCAAGCTGAAGCTGCTTCCATACCTACGGATGAAATACCGACTGCCCTGGCCAAGGTCAATGAAAACGTGGATGAGCGTATATCCTACAGACAGGAACTGAACACGAAAATCGGAGAAGAGAACGCCGAGCTACGCAGAATGGACGGCTTATCAATTGCCGCCGATGCAGAAGAACAGGCACAGGCCATTCTTGCCTTGCTTTGTACTGATGTTGAAAAATATCATCGCGCCAGGACGGCTTTCTTTCTTCTGAAAAATGCCATGGACCGCTATCGTGAGAAGAACCAGGCACCTTTGCTGATCAGAGCCGGTGAAATCTTTTCTCGATTGACTGCCGGGGCTTTCCCAAAGCTTACGACGGATATCGGATCGGAAGATGAACCTGTTCTCACAGCTCTGAGAAATGATGGCGCCGCCTGGGAGTCGAAGGCATGAGCTCGGGGACACGAGATCAGCTGTACCTCTCGCTGCGGTTAGCGACGGCGGAAACATACCTGCACGGGGAGCCTATGCCTTTCATCGTGGATGACGTCCTGGTCAATTTCGACGAGGCACGGGCTGCTGCAACCCTGCGTGTGCTTCAGGAAATGGCGGAGCGAACCCAGGTGATACTATTTACGCACCATCGTCATATAGTTGATATGGCAACTGAGATTGTAAAAGAGAGACCGGGGATAATGATAAAGAATCTCTAAGTGCAATCGGCATTTTCATCGCGATGACCGTGCATATATGAGCCAATAATTGCCTATTTTTGCGTACATTTGCCGGCAAAAGCGGTTGACAATCGGCAAGAATCGCCCTATTGTTCGCGTATTCTTGAGAAAAACTCATTGTCTTTCGCCCGCTTCGATTCTCGTCTTCGGGCAACGGCGATCAAACAGCACCTTGTGGGGTTAGAGACATGGCCGAGATGGAAGACCGATGGCTCTCCGTGGATGAAATATCCAAGCACCTCGGTGTCAGCAGCGACACCGTGTATCGGTGGATTGAAAAACACAGCATGCCGGCGCACAGACTGGGGCGGCTTTGGAAGTTTAAGAAAGATGAAATCGATAGCTGGGTTAAGGCTGGCGGCGCTTCGAAGCAGGGCAAAGCAAAGCCCAAAGGTGCTGCGGCAAAAGAGAAGCGGAAATGATTCTTCTGAACGAACAAGATCAAACCATTCGTATAAGGAGTTACGAGGCGCCAAGTGCCTAAGCTTTCTTTAGCAAAACTGGAACGCCACCTCTATGGCGCTGCGGATATCCTTCGCCGGGAAGGCATGGATGCATCTACCTACAAGGATTTCATCTTCGGGATGCTGTTTCTGAAGCGATGCTCGGATGTCTTCGAAGCGGACTACGAAAAAATCGTGCAGAAAAAGACCGCCCGGGGTGTTGATATCCATGAGGCCCAGGCCCATTATGGTGAAAATCCCGACTATTATGATGACTTCTTTGTCCCTCTTCGCGCCCGCTGGTCATATCTGCAAAGCAAGCTGAACGATGCCTCGGAGCCCTTTGGCGCCGTCCTGGACAAGGCGCTTGCCGCTTTAAGTGAAGCGAATGAGAGGCTTCAGCATGTTCTGGACCACATCCAATTCATGAAGGTTCAGAGCAACAAACGCATTGTTTCCGATGAAGCCTGCAAGGATCTGGTTCGCCACTTCAACCGATACCGCCTTCGTAATGAGGACTTTCAGTTTTCCGACCTTCTCGGCTCCGCCTACGAATTCCTCATCAATATGTTTGCCGAATCAGCCGGTAAGAAAGGTGGAGATTTCTATACCCCCCGCGATGTCATCCGAATGATGGTCCGCGTTCTGAACCCCACCCCGGGGATGAGCATCTACGACCCCACATGCGGTTCCGGCGGCATGCTGATCATCAGCCGCGAATATATCGAGCAGTCCGGCGGCGACCCTACCAACCTGCGCCTCTGCGGCCAGGTGAATGATCCTTCTGCATGGTCCATCTGCAAAATCAATATGCTCTTGCACGGCGTACGCGGTGCGGACATCAAACTGGAAGACACGCTCCTGCACCCCCTCCACCGGGAGGGCGGCGAACTCGAACGGTTTGATCGGGTCATTGCCAATCCGCCGTTCAGTCAGAACTATACGAAGAGCAATATGGAGTTTCCGGAGCGCTATCGCTGGGGCTGGTGTCCGACGTCGGGCAAAAAAGCGGATTTGATGTTTGCTCAACACATGCTGGCGGTCTGCAAACCGGGCGGCATGGTGGCGACCGTCATGCCCCACGGCGTGTTATTCCGCGGCGGGGCGGAAAAGGAGATCCGCAAGAAATTTCTGCAGCAGGATCTGATCGAAGCGATCATCAGCCTGCCGCAAAACCTCTTTTATGGGGCAAGTATTCCGGCCTGTATCCTGATCATGCGCTCCAATATCACCGGCCGGACTCCGAACCCCAACAAGCCGGAGAATCGGCGCGGCCGGGTGCTGTTTATCAATGCGGACGATGAGTATCTGGCCGGTCGGGCGCAGAATTACCTGCGCCCGGAAGACATTGAAAAAATCGCCTCCACCTATGAGCGATATGCTGAAGTTCCCAATTACTCCAGAGTTGTGGCGCTCGACGAGATCGCGGATGCTGCCAATGACTACAACCTCAATGTTCGCCGCTATGTGGATAATTCCCCGCCGCCAGAGCCGCATGATGTGCGGGCGCATCTCGCCGGCGGCATCCCTGTCTCCGAGATTGAAGCCCGGACTTCGCTCTTCGAATCCCTTGGGTTTGCGCCGGACGTGCTATTCGCCCGCAGGCCCGATGATGACCGTTACCGTGATTTCAATGCGGTAATCACGGAACGACCCGCCGTTGCCAGGATCATAGAAACAGATGCCGGGTTGCAGGCGCGGACAGGAGCGATCAAAGACGCGCTGACCGGGTGGTGGGCCTCCCACACTGGGAGTCTGGTCGCTCTGCCGCAAGGCCGCAACCTCAATGCGGTGCGCTCGGCATTCCTCCAGGGGTTTGCTGCAGCACTGCTCCCGCTCGGGGTGCTGGGCAATTTCAAATTATCCGGCGTGGTCGCCGCCTGGTGGACCGACAGCTTGCCGGATTTCAAGACCCTGATGGAAAACGGCTTTTGCGGCGTGGTCGACGGCTGGATCGACGCCATTGCCGACGCGGTGGAAGATGACGACAGCGTGGGTCCGGCCTTTGATCCCTTTAGCCATAAGCTGGTCAAACGGACCATGGCCGATTATCTCCAGCAAATCGACGATGCCAAGGCCGAGATCGCCCGCCTGAAGGGTGAAAAAGAGGCCTTCGAGCAAAGCAATCCGCCGGACGATGCCGACGATGAGGAGTTGGCATCCTGGAATTACGCCAAGGACCTCGATCGCCAGGTCAAGGAGCTAAAGACGGAATTCAAGGATGCTTTGAAAAGGCTGACCAAGCTCGAAAGAGGGGCCAACAAAAAGAAAGCCACCGCCGCCGACCGTAGCAACGCAGAAACTGCCCAGCTTGACCTGCAACCCTATTTTGACCAAATGGCGGCCCTTGAGGCGGAGCGTGTGCCTTACGAGCAGATCAAGAGGGACCTTGCCGCCGCCAGGGCCACATTCCGGACCCTCACCAACGCCTTTGTGGATGAGTTAAAGAGACGCTGTGCGGCACTCAGCGAGGATGAGAAGCAGGCATTAGTGCTCGAACTCTTTGCCCAAGACCTTCACGCCGGCCTCGATGGCGCGGTCAAGGATAGACAGCAGGAATTGGTGAGGTTTGTTGAAAACCTGTGGGACAAGTATCGGGTGGCACTTGATTCCATACAAGCAGACCGTAATAGCGTTGTAAGCAGAATGGAAAACATTATACGACGGATAGGATACCGATAACTATGCGTCAATTAAAACAACTGAATCAAGTAGCAACGATTCTGATGGGACAATCCCCTTCATCAAGCGCATGCTCTGAAGATGGTTCAGGGCTTCCTTTTATCCAAGGTAATGCTGAATTCGGCACTCGTTACCCTACGCCAAGGTTAAGATGTTCTGTACCAACACGGATTTGTGAGAAGGGTGACTATCTGCTCAGCGTCCGTGCCCCGGTCGGGGAATTAAATCAATCAAATCTGAAAATGGTTATCGGGCGTGGTCTTTCAGCTATTCGTTTTTCTGATTACGATCAGCGGTTCGCTTGGCACTCATTAAAATCAGCCGTTCACAAGTTAGACCGATTAGCCCAAGGATCAACATTTGTTGCCGTAAATCGCCATGATGTAGAATGCTTAGAAATACCGTGGTTTTCTGAGGAATGTAATAGACAGAATGTCGCCCACGTTCTGGACACCATCGACAAAGCCATTGCCGCGACCGAAGCAGTGATCGCGAAGCTCAAGCAAGCGCGGGCGGGTATGCTGCACGACCTGTTGAGCTATGGCCTTGATGAAAACGGCCAACTCCGGGATCCCATCGCTCATCGAGAGGAATTTAAAGATTCCCCCCATGGCTACATACCCCGCCAATGGGAATTTAAGCAGTTGAAAGACCTTGTCCCTGCAAATCGTCGTATTACTTACGGCATAGTCCAACCTGGCGAGTTCAATCCAAATGGAGTCTTATTGATAAGGGGACAAGACTACATTAAAGGATGGGCATTACGCGATTCGTTCTTCAAAGTAGCCCCTTCCCGCCACGAAGCCTACCGACGCTCACTCACAAAGGCCGGTGATCTTCTGATTTGCATCGTCGGTGCTACCACTGGTGCGGTGGCTCAAGTTCCGGCATGGATTGAAGAGGCGAACATCACGCAGACAACCGCAAGAGTAGCTTGTGACCCAGAGAAGCTAGTAGCGCGGTTTGCGCTACATGTCCTTCGCTCAGAGCTTGGGCAAAAGCAGGTCCGCCGCTATGTTAAGGGCTCAGCACAGCCTGGGTTAAATCTTCAGGATGTCGAAGTGTTCTGGACACCATTGCCCGAACGTGATGAGCAACGGGCTATCGCACAGATTTTAGACCACCACATCGAAAACGAATTATCAGCGACAAACGAGTTGGAAAAGTTGCACCAGCTAAAATCCGGCCTCCTAGACGAACTGCTCACCGGTCGAGTTCGTGTTCCGGAAACCATCATGGAAGGAGCTGCTGTGGCATGAAGTCGCGGTCAAAGGAATTGCTAGACCGGGCGATATCGGCAATGGTGGCCGCTATCGAAATTTACAACAAGCCCGGATTCCCTTATCGAACAGAGTCGTTCACGATTCTGGCCATCAATGGGTGGGAACTCCTCTTGAAAGCCAAGTGGCTTGCCGATCACCGGAACCAGGAGCGCAGTCTGTATGTCCGTGAAACCCGGGAGAACGCCGACGGGAAAAAGAGCAAGAAGAAATATGTGAAGCGAACCGATGCCGGAAATCCATTCACGCACAGCCTTAGCCGCTTGGCAAAAAAATTAGTCGAAGAAGAAAAGCTCGATTCCCGAGCTTGGCAAAACATCCAGCTTCTTTTGGAACTTCGAGATTCCGCCGTGCATTTCTATAATCAGTCTCCGGCGTTTCGGGTGCGTCTGCAGGAGATTGGAGCGGCCTGTGCCAAGAACTTCGCCACCGCCGTTCACGACTGGTTCGACAGGGAGTTGACGGAGTTTGAATTGCACCTGATGCCGCTGGCCTTTGTCGATCTACCATCCAACATGGATGGCTTTCTGCTCAATGCGGAGGAGAAGAACTTTCTATCCTTCCTTGAGGAACTCGACAAGAACCAGGCTGACCCGGAATCACCTTATTCGGTAACGGTGAACATTGAGCTCAAGTTTACCCGGTCCAAGGCCAAGGATGCGTTGACCGCCCAGCTTACCAACGATCCCAATGCCCCGGCCGTGCGGCTCACCGATGAGCAGATCCGTGAGAGGTATCCGTGGAACTACCAGAAGCTGACTGGCGAATGCGTAAAGCGATATAGCGATTTCAAACAGGATAAAGCTTATCACACCATCCGAAAAGGACTCCAAACCGACTTTCGCTTCGGAGCGATTCGTTTTCTTGATCCAGGGAACCCTAAGAGTGCTAAAAAGCCCTTCTTCAATCCCAATATTATGAATGAACTCGACAAGCACTATGCGAAAAAACGGCTGATCCGGAGGGAAAAATGAGCAAAGAAGATTCAGACCCTCACGACGAACTCCGAAAGGGCGAGGTCGTCCTCTATCAGACTGAGGACGGACGGGTGAAGCTGGAGGTCCGGCTGCAGGATGAAACCGTATGGCTGACGCAGCAGTTGATCGCCGAGCTGTTTCAGACCACCGTTCCCAATATCAGCATGCACATCCGCAACATATACGAGGAAGGCGAACTGACACCGGAGGCAACTATTAAGAAATTCTTAACAGTTCGCCGTGAAGGCCGTCGGGATGTGCGCCGGGAGTTGGATTTCTACAATCTGGACCTTATCATTTCGGTGGGTTACCGGGTAAAGAGCCTGATCGCCACTCGTTTTCGCATCTGGGCCACCCAGCGGCTGAAGGAGTATATCGTCAAAGGCTTTACCATGGACGATGAACGGCTAAAAAACCCGCCGGTAAAGGGTTCCGTCGTCCCTGACTATTTCGACGAGATGCTGGCCCGCATCCGCGATATCCGCGCCAGTGAACGGCGCATGTACCTCCGGGTGCGCGAAATATTTGCCATGGCGGCGGATTATGAGCCGACCTGGAGCGAAACCACCAAATTCTTCAGTGTGATCCAGAACAAACTGCATTTTGCAGCCACCGGCATGACTGCCGCCGAGCTGATTCAATCCCGGGCCGATCATCTCTTGCCCAACATGGGTCTGACCGCCTGGAAAGGCGGCGAAGTCCGTAAAACCGATGTGAGCACCGCCAAGAATTACCTGAATGAAAAGGAAATTGAGGAACTGAACCGCATTGTGACCATGTGGCTGGACTTTGCCGAGGATCAGGCCAAACGGCGCAAGCAGGTGTTTATGAGGGACTGGGAGCGGAAGCTCGATGAGTTTTTGCGTTTCAATGAGCGACGGGTGCTCCTTACCGCAGGCAAAGTCAGTAAGCAGGCCGCCGAAGACCACGCCAAGGGGGAATACGAAAAGTTCGAGGTGCGCCGCAGGAAATATAAGGAGACCCTTGGCGAGGCGGAAGCGATCAAGCAACTGGAAACAGCAGCGCGGCAACTCACTGAAGGGAAACCCAAGGGCAAAAAGGGAAGCAAATGAGCAAGATCCAATGGGAATATGACCTGGTCGAGCGTCCTTTCTGCGAACAGCTCAAAACGATGGGCTGGTCATGGATCGAAGGCGACGTTGATGTACCGGAGCTGACGGAGCGCGAGAGTTTCCGGGAGGTCTTACTTGCGGGACGGTTGGCAGCTGCACTGGTGCGGATCAATCTCCGCAGCGGGCGGCCCTGGCTCGACGAAACACGCATCACCAGATCAATCCTGGATCTGGAGCGAGCCCCAGGTCATCGACTAATGGAGGTCAACCAGGCCGCGACGGAACTCTTGCTCAAGGGGACCGTGGTCGATGGCCTGCCGGATTGGGACAACGGCAGGCCGCAGCCGATCCGCTATATCGACTTTGACCATCCCGAGAACAACGATTTTCTGGTGATCAACCAGTTTAAGGTGGAATTGACGAGCGGCCGCGGGCATGTCATCCCCGATGCCGTGTTGTTCATCAACGGCATCCCGATTGTGGTGGCCGAGTTCAAGAGCCCCGGCATTGAAAATCCCATGCATGAGGCCATCAACCAATTGCTCCGCTACTCGAACCAGCGCCGAGAACTTTTCCCGACCCTTTATACCGACAACGAAGGCGTCGAAAAGCTGTTTCACACCAACCAGCTGCTGATCGCGAGCTACTTTTTCGAGGCCCGGGCGGCGACCATCGGCGCACCACCGGAAGCCTACCTGGAATGGTCCGACACAAGCCCGGTTCCCATGAGCACGGTGGCTGAAGAGCTGAAGCTCTTCTTCGCCAATGAGGATTTCGAAGAGGCCAAGGGCGAGATGCTGGCGGTCGGACCTGAACAGACCGAACGCGTCGGCACGCCGATTTTTTTCCGCAAGACAGAGCAACGCCCCGAGGCATTGCGAAGCGTGCAGGGGGCGGCCCTGCACAGCCAGCAGGTTTTGACGGCGGGAATGCTCCGTCCAGCGCATTTGTTGGACATGATGCACAATTTTACCGTCTTTCAGCAGGTGGATGGCAAGACCCGCAAAGTGGTCGCCCGTTATCAGCAGTTCCGAGCCATTCAAAAAGCCGTACTCAGGCTCCAGGAAGGCCGCACAAAGCCGCAAGGGGCCGAGCAGGACGAAAGAGGCGGTATCATCTGGCACACGCAGGGATCTGGGAAGAGCCTCAGCATGGTGTTCCTGGTTCGTAAAATGCGGACCCTTGAGGGGCTCAAACAGTACAAGATCGTGACAGTAACCGATCGGACCGATCTGGAAATTCAATTGCGAGAGACGGCGAGACTTTCCGGGGAAGCCGTTCGTCCCACAGATCAAGACCTGCGTACCCGGGAATCTTCCACGGCCCTGACCCAGCGCATTTTATCCGAGACGACGCCGGACATCGTCTTTGCCATGTTGCAGAAGTATCAGGATGTTGACCGGCTGGCTGCGAACGATGCGAAGGTCGCCATGACCATCTTCCGCAAGGAGAAGAAGCCCGGCAAGGACGAGCCGGTGGTGACGAAAGAGGTCACCTTTGAAGAAAATATAAGGTTCGCGGAGTTTCCCGTTCTCAATGAATCCGCTGAAATCCTGGTACTGGTGGACGAGGCCCACCGTTCCCACACCAGGTCCCTGCACCGCAATCTGAGACGCGCCCTGCCCAATGCGGCGATCATCGGCTTTACCGGCACGCCGATCCTGAGCAAAGAAAAGACAGAGACCAGGGAAATCTTCGGCGATTTCATCGACAAGTATCTCCTTCAGGATGCCGAATTGGACGGGGCCACGGTACCCATCCTTTACGAAGGCCGCACAGCAGACGGCCTCGTCAAAGATGCGCCAAGCCTCGACAAACTGTTCGAGGATATGTTCCGGACCTATACCCAGAAAGAACTGGCGATCATCAAAGCGAAGTATGGGACGGAGGGCGATGTACTCGAAGCGCCTTTGCTGATCGAACAGAAGGCCAGGGACATGCTGCGCCACTATGTGGGGGTTGTGTTGCCCGAGGGCTTCAAGGCCCAGGTCGTCACCACCAGCCGCCGCGCCGCCGTCGTTTTTCGCAATAAACTCCTGGCGGCCAGGGATGAACTTGTCAGAGATCTGGAGGCTCTTCCCGCCGCGATCCTGGCACTCCCAGACTATGAGATCGAACGGCTCGACCCACAAACACAATTCCTTGTGAGGGCGCACGCGTTGCTGCCTCTGATCCGAGCGCTGGATGCGGCGGTTGTCATTTCTGGAGATCATAACGATCCAGAATCGTGGTGGGATTGGTCGAATAAAGAGAAGCAGGACGAATATACCAAACGCTTCAAGCGTAAATTGGCGATCGAGCGTACGGAAAAGACTGATCCGCTGGCCATGATGGTTGTGAATAACATGTTGCTGACCGGTTTTGACGCCCCGATTGAGCAGGCGATGTACCTGGATCGGAAGGTGGTGGCGCATGACCTTCTGCAGGCCATTGCCCGTGTCAACAGAACCTGTGGTCGGAAAAAATGTGGATATGTCGTTGATTATATCGGCGTTGCACGGCATCTGAACGATGCCCTAAAGGACTATGACGGTGAGGATATCACCGGCACGCTCATTGATATCAATGTTGAACTGCCAAAGCTTCTCGATCGCAGAAATCGGGCCGTGGCGGTTTTTACCGATAGAGGCATTGCGGATCTCCAGGCCGAGGTTGAGGCGTGTGTTGATCTGTTGGCAGACCTGAAAATCCGTGCGGAATTTATCAATAAACTGCGCATGTTCTATGAGACGCTGAATATCTTGGAGCATCGTCCGGAAGTGCCTAACGATGTGTTCCGCGATGCAAAACTCCTTGGCTTCATCAATAAGGTGGCGGCGAACCTGTACCGCGATCCGTCCTTGAATCTTCTGGGTGTCGCGGAAAAGGTGAAAGCGCTGATCGATGCGCACATATCGGCACGGGGCGTTGACCCTAAGATACCTCCCACGACGATTACGGACGCCGAGTTTGAGAAGGTCCTACAAGCCCAGAGCAGCAGCCGGGCAAGGGCGGCTCAGATGCAGTACGCTATGCGATATCACATCATCGGTTTCAGCAATCAAAATCCTCTTTTTGCCCGCAAGATGAGCGAGAAGCTGGAGGAGATTCTCCAGCGGTTCAAGGATGACTGGGACGCCCTGGAAAGGGAGTTGCGGAAATTTATGGACGAACTGCGACGGGGTGATCGCAACGACTTCCCGGACCTCGACCCGCGTGTGCAGGTCCCCTTTGTGCGACTGATCCTTGAAGTTTGCTCGGAGGGTCGTCAATTGGACGAGAGTCAGAGAAGAACCGCCATAAGCACAGCTCTCGATATTGTGGAGCGAATCCGGCAGGAGATCGCCAAGGTGGGTTTCTGGAAGAACGCAGACCGTCGTGAACTGCTCACCAAACAACTTGTGCGGGACCTCGATGCATCGGGCGTCTGCCCGCCGGGAAAAGAACGAGACATCGCGCAGAGGCTGGTGGCCCTCGCAAAGGAGAACCACGAGAACCTGGTAAGAAAATGAACGAGGTGCTGGTTGTAGATAACCTGGAATTTGAAGTGCGACGGAGCCCGCGCCGTAAGACGCTGGGGCTCACGGTTGATCGCGCGGGCGAGCTTGTCGTGCACTCACCGGTAACGACGAGTAAAACCGAACTTCACAACTGGGTTGAACAAAAGCTTCTCTGGGTCCATCAGAAACTGCTTCGCAAGGAGGAATTCAGCCGCGGAAGCAGCAGGCTCGAGATGGTAAGCGGTGAAAATATTGCGTACCTCGGCCAGAATTATCGTCTAAGAATTGTGAAGAAACAATCTGTACCATTACGATTCGACGGACAATGGTTCTCCCTGCGAGAGCGGGATCGACTGGAAGCGCCGAGACATTTT
>Ga0209718_1002775_pt1 | contig 16502 bp, 7 predicted proteins | sample AD_JPNAS1_MetaG_FD_184420 | JGI IMG/M metagenome (GOLD analysis project Ga0209718, IMG submission 184420) | Active sludge microbial communities of municipal wastewater-treating anaerobic digesters from Japan - AD_JPNAS1_MetaG (SPAdes) (version 2) | ecosystem: Engineered > Bioreactor > Anaerobic >... | reverse complement strand
GACTATCGTAGCATATGGTGTAAACAGTGTTTTCACGGAGCAAAAACCGTATAAAATGACCTTTGCACACTGGGCAAATATTGCACAAACGGTATTTGACTATGAGCCTGTTACAACACTGAACTTCACTAATGATGCCAATAAGAAAAAGACTGCGGACAGTGCCGCCGCATTGTACTATGACCTGGGTGTTATTGAACCGGGTAAATCCAAAACATTCTCCACCTACTACGGAGTTACCGCCAATCTGAAGAATAAGGATAACAAGATTATTATCAATACAACGGCCCCGTCAAAGTTGGAGTTTACGGATGAAACACGTACAGCTTATGTCGGTACGGGAAATGTGGATGATATTGTACGCGTAAATGTAAATGTAACCAATCCTCTGTATGCGGAAAAAGACTATAAAGAACTTGCGGTTGTGGTATATGCGATAGGTTTTACCCCGCTGCGTATAACCACCGGAGGCTCCTGGATTGAATATAGCAATATCAGTCCGATGTATTCATATATCACCGACTTCAAAAGCGGCGATAATACCGTAACATATTTTGATTTTAAGTTTACACCGCAAGAGCGGGCACAGTTAGGTACCTTCATTATCAAGGTCTTCGACATTGACGAGGATGTCAACGAGCTGGGCTCCTATGCTGAGGATTATTGTCTCGGCACAACCGAGAACCATATCATAATACCGGGCAGGGATTCCACCCTTCCCACCATTACACTGGCCGGACTGGCTCCCGATATCGTTTACAATCAGGAGACAAGGTATATTACGGTTACTGGACAAGGTATGTCCTTCTTCAGAAGTGATTTGTTGGAGAAAATTGTTTTTGTAGGCGACAACGGCAGAAACTATGAAGTCTCGCCCCAAAATATCATTTTTGACCAAGCCGATCCGGAGAAAATAAGTATAATGCTTACCGGACATATGTACATGGGAAGATATCAGTTGCATTTTAAGTGGAAAGACGATAAAACAGGCCAAGGCGTGCTGCAAGGTGTACCTTCCGACTTTACATCGGATGCAATGTATGTTCAGATGTCGGGTGATCTCAAGTATAAGAATGATTTCTACGGTATTGTTACCGTGCAGCGAGCGGGAAATAATAAGTATAAAGTTGTACCGTATAAAGACGAAGATGCATTAAGAGATGCTCAGATTCCGTTTGATGATTTGTTGCTTACATTCAAGGGTCCCCTACTGCAGGAACAGTCCAATAAAAATCTTTATCGTTTATCCGGTCAGGGGCAGAATATAACCATAAACTATGCACTTTGGTACCATGGAAGCGATTTGACTATTGAACAGAAAGATAACGGAACCGTTGAAGTGCTGATGGACGGAAAAATAAGAACCATGGGTGCAAACACTATGGTACGGGACGGTACAGCGGTATTTCGGCTTAAGGCCGGTGTCGAGTACCTTGTTCCTCTGTATGATGAGCGAGGTATAGTGCAGGAGGACGGATCACTTGCAGTCGGGCAGGACTTTATTGAGCTGAAATGGGATAATGCCATGGATGTCTTAACCACAATCGGCGGATTCCTTATCGATTTGAAATACGGTGTTTTAGGAAGAATGCAATATGAGGACGGGACAATAACCAATGTTATATCTTTCGGCGGAGGCCTTGATCTCGGATTTATTACACCGGGCGGTGCCAAGGTTGCAAGAGAGAACAGAAATGCCGCTAAAAACTGGAAAACAAAGGGTTCGGAAGTGGAATATAAAGATGATGACGATATGTATTCATTCGGACTGGACTTCGATGATGCAACCGGTGAGATAAAGACCCAGACTTATGAAGAAGATATTGAGCCTGAAACAAAGGAAGCAAAACGTATTTCCGCAGGTGTACATGTGTATGATGTACTCTTCGGAGGCAAAAAGCCGGGATATCTCGGTATTAACATGGAGGCATACTTTTCATTGCCGCAGATTGTGGCTTTCTTACCCAAAAAAATAGGTGCAAACTTAGCTATTAATACCGTAAACGGTTATAAAGTAGGTATTGATGCGGAGGTTAAAGCATTTAATGTTGAGATAGAGTTCGCACTTGTTATTATATCGGCACCTAACGGAGCACCTATCCCCGACAAGCTGTTCCTTTCGGTCGGAGGATTTGAGCCTGGCTATAATATAGACGGATTGACTGTTTTCTGGCTGACGGGAGCCGGAGGCGGAATAGACAATCTGTATGATACCATTTACGGTAAAGACGGTATACCGCCTCTTACAATCTTACTCAACATTCAGTTTGATATATCCAAGATATTAACGGGTAGTGCGGATTTGGAGCTTTCCCTGCGCTATATCAAAATAACCTTTGACGACTTGAGTATCAAGAAGATTAAGGATGCCAAGTTTATTGACGGCGGATCCATTGCCATAGGCTGGTACCCCAACTTCTTCTTTAACTTTACCGGAGCGGTAACTTTCCAACAGATAATGACCGGAAGATTAACAATATCCGCTGCGGCAGGTAAGAATATTGACGATTTTGTGGAATTTGTCTTAAGGGTTTCCATAGGACTGCCCAAATGGATTCCCATTGTAGGCGGTATGGAACTGGCATCGGCGGAACTCGGAGGCGGCAGCGAGAAGGTATGGGGCTCAATTGAACTGTTGCAGCTTATAAAAGTAGGATTCATATATTATTGGGGAGGAAAGGTGGAATTTACAGCCGGTGATATAGACGGAGGAGAGAACTTCGCAACAATGTCGTCAACCGATGATCCCGGTGTAAGAAGAACCAAGATGATGTTTAACCGAATGATTTCACCCAATGAAGTCGGAAAGGATCCGGATACCGGTGAAGTACAATATGCAGCTGTAGGAACCAACCTTTCTTATGCGGCCGGAAGCACGGCTGTGGGCGATTTTGAGCAAAGATTAGCCGCTTTCAATAATATAAACAATTTGAGAAACACAGGTATGCGTAGAAACTTAAGAGGTCCGCAAGCATTAAATACCGAAATATACACTAACACCGAAAGAACCAGTCACCTTATCAAATTCGGTGAAGCCTGCGACTATATCCTCACTGTCAGCCGCGTAGACGGTTCGGATTTAACGGTACAGGATCTACAGGCGTGTATGACAGTTAAAAAGGGCAATGCCGTATATCCTTTAAGTTACTATATCGCTCCTCCTCACAATGCTTCGGATGATGTAAAAGCGGCAGCTCTCAAAAATGCCAATGTCAATGTTTCCGGAAAAGCGGCAAATATCGTTATACCTAAGGCAGATGCTACGGAAAACTTCCTGATAGAATTTTCCGACAACAACCCTTACGATGTCAGCGCTCTGAAAGTAAACCCGATAGCAAAGCTTACAACTTATAACGCTACGGTTAACGGGAATGTTTTGAATGTTACATGGAACGGAGAAGGTATAAGCGATACTGCAACCGTTGTTATATCCGCTCATGACGGTAATAAAGATAACAGCATTATACTCAACCCGAGAGTAATAAAAGCTAACGAGTACAGTGCCGCAATCACGATACCGGAAAAAATGTCCAGCGGGGAGTACAACATTGTTATTGCATTGAGCGAAGAAAATGTTTCATATGATACATATGATGTCGGAAAAGTTACAATAACAAACAGCAAGGCACCCGGTGCCCCTGACAGTGCAACAATGGAAAACTGCGGTAACGATAAGTTAAGAATAAATGTTGCAACCGCACAGGATAACTTTGACGGATATCTTGTCGAAGTTTACGAAGACGGACTGCTTGCCGACACGGGACTGTATTTTGCCAAAGGCGAGGAAATAATTGTCGGAGGATGCTATATGATGCCTGTTCTGGATGAAAACGGCAACCCGATTCCGATAGGCGGTAATGATAAATACGGAAATCCTTTAATACAAACCGTTCCGGTAGGTTATACTCCGGGCAAATCCTATGTGGCTAAAGTCCGATTGTGCAATATTGAGAAGGATGCGGACGGCAACGACTTATATCACTGCAGTGCATATGCAACAACCGGTTCAGTGGTGTTAAAAGGAGAAACACCGCCCGTTATTACTATCGGATACGACAAGGCGACAGGAGAGATTAAGGTAACATCCGATGTACCGGTAGTAGGCGAAATGTACATTAACGCTGCTACACAAAACGGAGAATGGTATGAGTATAAAGAAATGTCTACGGAAATTTCGCAAAGCGTAAATCTTCCCGACGGAGAGCATACAATAGAATTCCACGCAACCGATGCAGACGGCGACAAGTCCATTACCACGGAAATAATAAACATTGATACCACACCTCCCGTTATCTTACTTGCCTTACCTCAAAACGGCAGTTTCTTTGACGGTGACAGTGTAACGGTAGTAGCGACAGCGGACGAGGATGCGACATATACCTTCAAGATAAACGGTAAGGTTGTTGCACCGGAGGAGGATAAGATTTTTACCGACAGACTGATGAAATGTACGTTACCTCTCGGTGAAGCTAAGAATCTTTCCAGAATTCAACTGGATATTACCGGAAGAGATGCCGCCGGAAATGAAGTGTTTAAGACTCTGACTCTGTTGAACAGAAAACTTTCGGAAATAAAGTCAATCAGTATTGAATGTCCTGACAAACCGGTAATAAAAGGTAAGCTTACGCTTGCAGAGGGTGAAACTGCGCAACTCAAAGTGTACGGAAAGACGGACAATGAGAAGATTGATATTACCAATCTTCCGGGAATTACGTTGAAAGTAATGAGCGGAACGGCGGTATCAATGGACAGAGCAACCGTCACTGCGGGTCTTGTAGGGCAATCGCTCATATATGCCAAGTTCGCATTGGGCGGAATCGATGCTCTTTATGACGGTATTGTTGTGGAAGTATCCGATGAAGCATTGGTTTTCACAGGCTTACAGGAACTCCTTGCGGAAGCAAAACAGATTAAGAAAGACGGCTTAACGGATAACACCTGGAATGAGCTTCAGAATGCCATAAACAGCGCAGAACAGATTATTGTGACGGAAGGCATACATCAGAGTGATATAGACAACGCCTCCACAGCTCTTTCCAATGCTATTGCAAAGGTCAAAGCGGAGATTTCAGCCAACAGTACGCCTTATTACTACATTTCCTTTAATCCCAACGGCGGAAGCAATGTCAGAAGCCAACGAGTAGATTACGGAAAAACAGTTGCCGAACCGACAAATCCCGTAAAGGCCGGATATACATTTGAAGGCTGGTATACAGATACAACCTTGAAGACACGTTATAACTTTGCCAAGGAGGTTACAAGTGCCTTTACACTTTATGCAAAGTGGACTAAGAATGAAGAGACACAATGGTATGATCAGTTTACGGATGTTGACGAGAATGACTGGTTCTATGAAGCTGTTAAGTTCGTATACGAAACAGGTTTGATGAGAGGTATTTCCGATAAAGAATTCGCTCCCGAGCTTCTTGCCACAAGAGCAATGTTTGTAACGGTTATACACCGTATGGAAAGTGAACCTGAATCGCAACCTTGCCCGTTTACCGATGTGCCCAAGGGCAGTTATTACGAAAATGCGGTTGCATGGGCAGCTGCAAACGGCATTGTAAACGGTGTGTCCGAAGACAGTTTTGCTCCCAACAACAACATAACCCGTGAACAGATGGCGACCATGATTTACCGTTATGCAAAATACAAAGGACTGGATACCTCGGTTGTTGAGGAGACGAATATAGCCTCATATGACGATTACAACAGTATTTCTCAATATGCAATCGAACCGGCCAAGTATGTTGTGGGAACAAAGATTATGATAGGAAGAACCGAGACAACCTTTAATCCGCTGGAGTACACGACAAGAGCGGAAATGGCAACGGTATTAATGCGTATGCTGGATAAAATGAATTAAGAATAAAGTAATACTTAAAGCCGCCTCCCATAGTGAAGGCGGTTTTCTGTTGACTATTTTTATCGGAATACTGATATAAATATGATACTATATTGTTTGAAACGGATTTTTAGAAGAGGAGAGCAAGAGGTGCAACCGAAATCCACTAAAATCATATCAATAATATTACTTTTCTTCATGGTTATCTGCTTGTCTTCCTGCGATAAAGTACCGCAAGTGACCGAATATTGTTCCCATGAAGTTGTTATAGATAAAGCGGTGCCCGCAACCTGTACCGAAACCGGTCTGACCGAAGGAAGTCATTGCTCTTTGTGTAATACCGTTTTGGTGAAACAGCAAGTGATACCTGCGGAAGGACACAGCAGTGAAGAATATGATTTTGATATTGAAAACCATTACGGATATTGTCTGAAATGCGGTAACAGATTCACTGAAAAACACGATATGGACCCGGAAACAAAAAAGTGCAGTAAGTGTGATTTTGAAACCGTTACCCCTCCGCCGTTTCCTTCGGGATACATTACTAAAGAGCATACAACTATTGAAACAGAACACTTTATATGTGAAATTGATGCGGATACTTATATTATAGATAATCTGGAATATTATCTGGAAACCCTGTTTGATGCACTGGAAGTTGTGTCGGGATTGTCCTTTAACACGGCAGAACTGGGCAAAATTCTTGTTGAAGTAAAAAAAGCCCAAGCGGTGGACGGGTATGTGTCGGAAACCCATATAGCATATGCATATTTCAATCGTATAGTTATCAGTACCGGTGATTTGTTTATTTCCGGAGGACATGCCATAGCTCATGAACTGAGTCATATACTTCAGAATCATAATTGCGGTTGGAATTTCCGAAGGATACTGCCGGAAGGGTTTGCGGTATATACGACATATAAAGTGACAAAATATATGGAAGAGAATTATCCCGATATAGCATACGCACTTGAAGCGGCGGAAAATAATATGAGAAATGAGAAAATAAGTGCAGAAGGATATAAAGAGCTGTATTCCAAACCGCTTTCTTACTGGCAGGAGAACCATTTACCGCATTCAATGAGTTCCGATTACGCAATAGGTTTTCGCCTTATGAAATATCTTGACAGTGTTTACAACGATTACTCGTCCTGGATAACCGAATATCAGAAAGTAAATCCGTTCACACCGGATGTTTCGGATGACAGATTGGATATAAGGGAGATTAATCGTGTACTGCCTATGACATACGGAGAGTATGTGGAAGCTAATTTTTATACCTGGTTGAAGCGAAATGAAGGCTTTTTTGAGGAAAAACCTGATAATACTACTGACAGGACACATCTTTCCTATATCAATATATATCCGAAGTATAACTACAGGTTAAGTGCAATGTGTTTTGAAGGGTTTGAGTATCAGGATATATATTTTAATATAGACCAGTTGAGAAGGTATATAACCGAGTATAAAGGGGATAAGCTCGGTAATTTCCGATTCTTTTTTGGCGCTCTTGAGCCTACGACAATAAAGCTATATGATTCCGAAGGCAATCTTATTGCAAAGCATTTCAGTGAGACGGCAGTCGGCACATATTCACTTGAGGGTGTGGGGTTTATTCAATTTGTCGGCAGAGGAACAATTATGAGGTTTAATATATCAGGTTTTGCAAGTATTGAGTAATGAATATTTAACAGGGAGAAAATCATGACGGAAAAAGAAAAATCACATGCAGGTATGCTCTATCAACCGGGAGATCCGGAACTGGTAGCGGACAGAGATGTAACGGTACAGAAGTTGTATGAATATAACAGAATACATCCGTTAGACAGAGAAGCGAAAAAAGAAGCGATAAAGGGAATATTGGGTAAAACAGGGAAGAATTGCGTAGTGGAACAACCTCTTTTCTGCACTTACGGATACAACACGACGGTGGGTGATAATTTCTTCCTTAATGTCAATTGCAGGCTGATGGACAGCGGTAAGATAACAATAGGAAATAATGTTTTCATTGCCCCCGATGTCTGTATAATAACCGAAGTACATTCAATGATTGTCGAAGAGCGCATACAGGGACTGGAATACACATATCCGGTAACAATAGGCGATAATGTATGGATAAGTACCGGTGCTCATATACTGCCCGGAGTTACCATAGGAGATAACAGTGTAATAGGTGCCGGAAGTGTGGTTACAAAGGATATACCCGCCAACTGTCTGGCAGTAGGTAATCCCTGTAGGGTTATACGTAAACTGAATGAATAATTTATTTATTCCAGAACAACCGAAGCTTGAACATAGTCAATCACCATCTGTACCAATACAGTCATTTTAAGATAGTTTAACCCGTATACTTCTTCATACTGCGAATAGTCATCCGTATTCATGTAATCTATAAAATACCGGGTGACATCATCGGCTGTTGCCTTTATCTTTTCCTTTTCCGCAATCGCCTGGGTTATAAGGTGCATCTTGGATACATTTATATTATCCTCTTTATACTGTTCTAAAAGTGCCTGCTGATTTTCCACATTCAGGTACTGCTGTAAAAACTCCTCCAGTGTAACCTGGTAATAGTCCGCATAGTCCTGATAGTATTTAATAACGGCAGTGTCCTGATAATCGGTTATTATTTTCGGTATCTCCTTTACCGTGCTGTTGGCATGAAGATATTCCTGAATATAGTCGGCTATTTTGGCACTTTGTATATCCTTATACACATCCGCCTTCATTTGTTCGACGGTTGTCCATCCCTTTGTCTGGCTGAATGTTGAATTTATAAAAGCATCGGTAAGCTCCGGAATTACCGATTCCACTATGTGGTTAATTGTTACGGTAAATACCGCATCTTTTCCGTTAAGTTCTTCCTTCCCGTAATTATCGGGAAAAGTTACCTCAATATCGAAAGTTTCTCCGGGGCTATGTCCTACAAGTTGCTCAAGAAAATCATCAATGTAGCTTGTAACGCCTATTGTCACCTCGGTACCTGCACCTCCGGTGGAACCGCCTTCAAAAGCTACTCCGTCGATTCTGCCAACATAGTCTATATTGAGTGTGTCTCCGTAAACAACCGCTCTGTCGGTTACTTTTATAGAAGATGCCTGTTCGGAAAGCAAACTTTCAATGGCAGACTGTAATTCGTCATCCGATACCGTATGTATGTCCTTGGGTACCGTAATACCTTTATAATCACACAACTCCACATATTTCAAAGCCTTTACACCGCGCCAGTAACCGTTATTATCGAGATCTCTGCTGAAAGTGAAATCCTGGTTTTTGCTGTTACAGCCTGAGAAAGCAAAGGAAATCATCACTGACAGTATAAGTAATATAATCGGTAATCTTATCTTTTTCATTAAGTCCTCCATATCCGTGAACAACACGTCGTAGAGTATTATACCATGTTTATACGGAACTTTTCACTGCTGTTAAGCAAGATAGTTAAACGGATAGCAAAACGGTGACGGCTTGTTGAATAAAACACCGTTTTACGGTATAATTTTTTCATAATCAAAGCAAAATAGGAGGTGTATTGTGTCAGTAGCAGCAGCATTCATTTTTCCGCATCCTCCGCTTATACTTCCGAAGATAGGAAAAGGTGAAGAAAAGAAGATACAGAAGACCATAGACTCATATAAAGAAGCCTGTAAAACCATAGCACAGTTGCAACCCGATACTATTGTTCTGGCATCCTCGCATTGTGCCATGTATTCCGACTATTTACATATTGCGGACGGTGAATACTTTGAATCGGATATGGGAAGATTCGGTGCCGCATCTATATCGGTGCGGACGGAATATGATAAGCAGTTCAGAGATAAACTTCTTAAAATTATTTCCGAACAGAATATACCGGCAGGTACCCAAGGTCGGGAAATCCCCGGAATGGACCATGCAAGCGTAATTCCGTTGGTTTTTCTGAATGAAGTATACAGAGATTATAAGCTTATAAGGATGGGAATATCCCTTCTGCCTTTTGAAACCCACTATAAACTGGGTATGTGTGTTGCAAAGGCTGCGGAATTGCTGGGGAGGCGTGTTGTTTTCATAGCGAGCGGTGATTTATCGCACAAACTGAAAGTGACGGGGCCGTACGGATATTCAAAGCAGGGAGAACAATATGATCAAATGGTCACCGAAGCCATGGCAAAGGGAAATTTCGCGAAATTTATGGATTTCTCGGAGGAGTTTCTGGAAAAAGCCGCCGAATGCGGACATCGTACCTTTGTAATTATGGCCGGTGCACTGGATAAAAAAACAATAGAACCGAAACTCTTGTCTTACGAAAACACTTTCGGTGTAGGATATGCAGTAGCATCTTTTCTTGTTGAACAAAAGGAAAAAGAAGTTACATCGGATATGTATGTAGCTTTGGCAAAAGCCTCCGTGGAGTATTATGTGAAGAATAAACGTATGCTCAAGATTCCGCCCGATCTGCCGGCTGAACTGACAGAAAAACGTGCCGGTGTGTTTGTAACACTGAAAAAAGACGGTGATTTGAGAGGATGCATAGGGACAATTTCGCCCGTTACCGGGAACATTGCGGAAGAGATAATAAGGAATGCGGTCAGTTCCTGTTCTCATGATCCCAGGTTCTATCCCGTACGTGAAGAGGAGTTGGACGCATTGGAATACAGTGTTGACGTACTGAAAGAAGCGGAAAGAATTGACAGCATAGACCAACTGGACGTGAATAAGTACGGGGTCATCGTTACATCGGGATACAGAAGAGGATTACTGCTTCCCAACCTGGAGGGAGTGGATAGCGTGCAGCAACAACTGGCGATAGCGCTGAGTAAGGCAGGTATAGCCAGCGGAGAGAAATTTGAAATGGAGAGATTTGAGGTAGTAAGGCATAGATGAAGATTAAATGTGCCATATGTCCGAATAATTGTATGCTTTCGGAAGGGCAGGTCGGGTTGTGCCGTGCCAGGATGAATAAGGATGGAAAGATAATATGCGAAAACTACGGCAAACTCACATCCATAGCACCGGACCCGATTGAAAAAAAACCTTTATACAGATTCTTTCCCGGAAAGATGATACTGTCGGTGGGAAGTTACGGATGCAATCTCAGATGTCCGTTCTGTCAGAATCATGAGATATCCATGGCGGACGATGGCAAAGTCGGAACATATCAGACGCCGCCCGATTGTCTGGTGGATATGGCTTTATCCATGAAAGACAGGAATAACATAGGGATTGCTTATACCTATAACGAACCTTTGATATCCTATGAGTATGTAATGGACTGTTCCGTTTTAGCCCGTGAGAAAGGGTTGAAGAATGTGCTGGTAACCAACGGATATGTCTGCAGAGAACCTTTAAATAATCTTCTTCCCTATATAGATGCAATGAATATAGACCTTAAGGCGTTCAATGAGGATTTTTACCGCAAGATAGGCGGCGATTTGGAAACAGTTAAAAACACAATTGCCATAGCCGCAAAGAGCTGTCATGTTGAGGTTACCACTTTAGTTATACCCGGTGAGAATGATTCCGCGGAAGAAATTAAGAGTGCAAGCAGATGGATTGCAAATATTGATGAAAATATTCCGTATCATATCTCCGCATTTTATCCGAGATATAAGTATTCCGATAAAAGACCTACATCCCGAAAATCGGTATACGACCTTGTAGAAGAGGCGAAAAAATATCTTAAATATGTGTATCCGGGCAATTGCTGAATAGCAGATATTAACAATTTTGCGGAGGAAGATTTTTAAACATAAACACAAATAAATCCATAGGATAACGAAGAGTGTTACTAAAAACTCAATTATGTTTGTGTTATAATACGAGTTGAATATGAGGATACTTTAATTTGGAAGTCAAAATGTAAGAATGCTCGGATTCATTTCAGTGCTTCCGCTGACTAATGCTATGGAGAAAGGCTTATAAATGGGATTATTTTCTAGGCTTTTTAGGAAGAAGGGCTTAAAAACAGATATACTTCAAAATAGCACATCATTTGAAAATCCTGAATGCCAAAGCTTGTGGGACTTGAAGATTTATATAGATGCTGTATTATCGCAGAACCGTTATATAGCAAAAAGCGAGTATCATGATAAGTTGCTTGAAGCAAAGAAAACAGTAGAGTATTTTGGCGTACTGAAAAGTAGTCAACTAATGGATGTTTTCTGTAAAAATAATGGCCTTTCTGTTGATGTTGTCGAAGACATATTATCAAAATATAATAATTTTGAGAATCTCGTTGATGAGCAAAATGAACTTTTTATTAACCGTGCATTGGTAGATGAAAAAGAATATTTGGATAACATTCTTTACGATTCCGATCCGAAAATCAAGTTGGATGAAGAACAACGTCGTGTTATTCTTACGGATGAGGATTATTGTCTTGTGATTGCCGGAGCAGGTGCGGGGAAAACCACTACTGTTGCTGCAAAAGTTAAATATTTAGTAGAGAAAAAAGGGGTTATTCCTTCTCAGATTCTTGTTGTATCTTTCACAAATAAAGCTGTTCAGGAACTCCGAGACAGACTTAATCAAGACTTGCAGATTGAATGTCCTATTGCGACATTCCATTCGGTGGGGCATGCTATATTAAGAAAGCAGTCGGTGGAGAAACTAAACATTGTAGATTCCTCAAAATTGTATTTTATTTTACAGGATTATTTCAAGAGCTCAATTCTAAAGAATGAGAGTTTAGTTAAAAACCTAATATTATTCTTTGCTTCATATTTTGATGCACAGTATGAAGGGCAGGATTTAAATGAATTTTTCAACAAAATTGCTAAATCAAATTTTGCTACAATGAAAAGTGATTTTGATGAGTTTAAACAACAGGTTATTGATACTCGAACGAAAAAATCAGTAACAATCCAAAGTGAAGTAATGCGATCCTATCAGGAAGTTGAGATTGCGAATTTTTTGTACTTAAACAGTATTGATTACGAATACGAGCCAATGTATAAGTATGATATTCTTTTATCCAGAAAACCATACACTCCCGATTTTATTATTAGACAAGGTGATAAATTTGCATATATTGAGCATTTTGGCATTTCTCAAGACGGTAAAAATAATCTTTTCAGTGATTCTCAACTTGAGGCCTATAAAAAAGCTATAAATGATAAGATTAATCTACATAGAAAACATGGCACAAAACTTATCTACACTTTTTCACAATATACCGACCGCAGAGTTCTTTTAGAACACTTAAAAGAGGAATTAGAGAATAACGATTTTGAATTGCATCCTCGCTCAAACAAAGAGATAATGGAAAAACTTGTATCAACCGAAGAAAACCGTTACATCAGAAAGCTTATAAGTTTAGTATGCCGCTTTATCGGGAATTTCAAGACAAACGGCTTTACCTCTAGCGAGTTTCATAGAATGTATTACTCTACACAGAATGTGCGAACACGTCTTTTTTTAGACATATGTCATGACTGTTATCTGGAGTATGAACGTTATCTAAAGGAAAATAATGCAGTGGATTTTGAAGATATGATTAATGAATCGGCACGAATTCTTAGAGAAGTCAAGGAAATGAAAGAAAAACTGGACTTTAAATATATTATAGTTGATGAGTATCAGGATATTTCTCGTCAAAGATTTGATTTAGTTACATCTCTGTCGGAGGTGACAGATGCCAAAATTATTGCGGTCGGTGATGATTGGCAATCCATTTATGCGTTTAGTGGTTCAGATATAACACTCTTTACCAATTTTCAGGAAAAGATGGGATATGCAAAACTCTTAAAAATTGTGAATACATATCGCAATTCGCAGGAAGTAATTGATATTGCAGGAAACTTTATTCAAGAAAATAAAACCCAAATTTCGAAAGAGTTGAAGTCTTCAAAGAGTATCGTTGATCCTGTCATTATTTATACTTATGATGCTACTTATAAAAAACCGGATGCCAATCGCAGAAGTGGTACAAATTATGCTATAGCATGTGCTGTTGAAGCCGCTCTTGATCAAATTATCAAATTTAATAAACAGGAAGGCAAGGCATATAACTCTTCTATTTTGCTACTTGGAAGGTTCGGGTTTGACGGTGAAAAATTAGAGAGGTCCGGGTTGTTTGAATATGTTAGCCGTAGGAATAGATTAAAAAGTGTAAAATATCCACGTCTTAATATTACATTTATGACAGCCCATGCTTCTAAAGGCTTGGGATATGACAATGTTATTGTTGTTAACGGACGTAATGAGACATATGGGTTTCCTTCCAAAATTGAGGATGACCCGGTTCTTTCTTTTGTAATCAAAGGGGATCGTTCCATTGATTATGCTGAGGAACGTAGGTTGTTTTATGTTGCGATGACGAGAACAAAGAATCGTGTTTATTTTATAGCTCCAAAACAGAACCCATCAGAATTTCTGCTTGAGATAAAACGGAATTATAGAAATGTTGTACTTCGCGGGAATTGGAATGAGAAGCCACTAGAGAAGTTTGCAAAGAAAACATGTCCTATTTGCGGTTATCCTATGCAATTTCGTTACAAAAATGCTTATGGATTAAGATTGTTTATGTGTACCAATGAGCCGGAAGTCTGCGGTTTTATGACTAATGAATATAAGGCAGGAAAGCTTTCGATTATTAAATGTGATCAGTGTAGGGATGGTTATCTTATTATTAAATCTGTTAATAAACCCGAAAAAGAGAATAAATATTTTCTTGGTTGCACTAATTACAAAAAAGACGGTACCGGATGCAGCAAAACCATAGCACCAAAACTGTATTATGAAATGTTTAAACTTGATCCTGATTTACCATCGGTCAAAGAGCCTTCGCCGGAAATTCTAAAAACAAAGTTACAGTCCCAAACTGAAAAAGTTCAAACACAGCAACAAGAAGACATACTTATAAAGAAGGCAAATATTAAAGAGGTTATGTTTGAAAAAGCCGATTTGAATAACATAATTTATACTATTTTACAGTGTCTCTCCAATATTAGTAAAAAAAGATATTATGGCATAAGTATTTTAGCAGATGTCCTTCATGGAGCAAATAGTAAACGTATTACAGGCGCAGAGTTAGACAAGTTGCCGGAGTATGGAAAATTGAAAAATGTTTCTCGTGAAGATCTTATCTTTATCATAGAATGGCTAATTGAAAACCGTTTTATATTAAAGACAAGACATCCTAAGTATCCTGTGCTTCATCCTACCTATGAAGGAATACATTATCATGAAACAATGACAATAGGTAGACTTAAAAAGCTTCTTGAAAAATTAAATTCTTAACATATTATCTACGGTAAGTATATTTTAACCTTGTCAAGAAGGAATTTTCGGTGTATTTTTTGCTTTAGACTTCACATTTTTAAAAAAAATAAAAAAATTGCAAAAACTGCAAAAGTTCTTATTTACAATTTTTACATACTGTGATAATATAACTTTACAAGAAAGGCAAAATACCCGAAAGGGTGTGACGCAAAACTATAGGGCCGTATGAAAAGTAATAGGCAGCCAGTTGCAATTATATTATTTGCAAAGGCTGCTATTGTTTTTGCAAAGATGGAGGAATAATGAAGAGGAAATTGCTTTCAGCGGGAATCAGACTGGCGTTAGGGCTTGTAGCCGTGGCCATCGTTTCCTATTGGTGGTTTTCCGATGCATGGTTCGCTCAGAGTGATAAAGTACAGACAAACGGCGTTGAGTTAAGTGCGATGGTGCCTCTGACTGTATATATATCCGGCAGTCAGGATGAAAGACTGTCTCAGCAACTTACTTTCTCCATGGCAGATTTTGAGGAATTGGGTTTCTCAAGCTTATATGATTACGGCGTTAATATCGTATTAAGACCTTCTTCCTCTCCGAACGGGAAGAATTTCTGGTATGCCAGGAAAGTTCAGACCGACGGTTCAGCCATAACTGATCCGGAAACCGGTACAATATATGCCGCTGTCGGGCAGAATGATAAGAAATTTTACATGGAAAAAACCGTTTATTTGGTTACTACAACAGAAGCACATAGTGATATAACGTCACTTGACTGTTTTGTCAGTAAAGTTGAAATATCAAGCCTTACCGACAATGAACTTTATAAGGCTGCAAGGATATCACTTTCGGTGACGGATGACCTTGGTGTTGAAACAACATATATATACAGATATGCTGCCGACGGTACCGATACCTCCGGGTCTGCGCTACCGGTAAACGGCATAAATACAAAAAGTTCGACCGATCCGTCGTATGCGATGGGAATATATGAGAGCGGACAGGCGGGAGCATTGCCGTTTAAACTCATATGTGCGAATAGCGGTACAATCAGCGTAAGAGAACTTACTATAAGAATTTGGTTTGAAGGCGAAAATGCTTATGCTGTGAGAGCACATGCGGGAGGGGGATTTGCATTTGAACTGGAGTTCACACTTGTAGATCCCGCATAAGGAGATTAATTGATGAAAAAAAAGAAAATTTTCAAAGTTTTATATATGTGCATATCGACAGTTTTCATTGCTTCCGCAATAATAACAACCGTTATGATTTTAAGCTTTGATATGCAATATGCATGTCCCAAATTCGGTAACCATATATTGGTTAGTGTCAATGATTCTGAGCTTTCCCCTAAGATTCTAAAAGGCAGCGCTTTGTTGTCCGATCTGAAATATGATAAGGTGGAGAAGGGCGATTATGTGATAATAACCACCAAGAGCATGGCAGGAATACAATATTCGGTCAG
>Ga0209718_1002773_pt1 | contig 16513 bp, 13 predicted proteins | sample AD_JPNAS1_MetaG_FD_184420 | JGI IMG/M metagenome (GOLD analysis project Ga0209718, IMG submission 184420) | Active sludge microbial communities of municipal wastewater-treating anaerobic digesters from Japan - AD_JPNAS1_MetaG (SPAdes) (version 2) | ecosystem: Engineered > Bioreactor > Anaerobic... | reverse complement strand
CATTCCATTATAACTATCAAATCTGTCTTTATTATCACCGAATATCGAAAGAAGTTTACATGATAAAATATTACCTGCACCAGGCAGAGATTTAAAAACCTTACCAAGATTATGCGCATCTGTAATTCCTTTCATCTCTGTTTCAATTTCTTTAATTCTGTGATTTGTCATAAGCAACAAATCACAAAGATATTCCGCTTCAATTCGATATGTGAATTCTACATCCTCGGAAATCAATTGATTATATTTTCTAATTTTCCGGATAATTTTGTCAATATAATCCTGCCTTCTATATTTATTAAGTTTCAAAAATTCATTAATCTCTTTAAAGAGCTTCCTGCAAAGGGAAATATTGTCTAACAACAAAATGAAGCTTATTAATGTGTCTTGCTCTGTTATGAACCATTCTTGTATGAATTATTGAAAGATTTTTCAGTTTTTCAATTTCATGCGAATTATAAAGCAACTCTCGTGTGTAGCGATTATTGCTTCGCAGATATTCCGCAATTGCAACAGCGTCAATGTCATCATTTGGGACTATCTAAAAAAGTGTGTATGGAAATATAATAAAATTATATAACAACCATACACGGAGGCTTCCCATGACCGAAAGAAAAAGAAACAGAAAGCAAACCAATGACAAAGAACCTGACTTTCTCGACCAAATGCTCTCCGATGTTCTTCAAGCCAGAGATAACGGTGAACGCATCGGAATTTCCACTCTCATCGAAAAACTCATCAACGAACTTATGGAGCGCGATAGAGACAATCATCTCAAGGATTTTTTCCAAACCGAAGCCAACGGTTTCTACAAGCGCGATCTTAATCTTCTATCCGGTCAGATCGGTCTTTCCATTCCGCGCATACGTTCGGGATCATCATTCAGACCCGCTATCCTTCCGCCGAAATGGAAACGAGTTGATAAAGATTATGAAGAACTTCTTATCGCCATGCTTTCCAACGGTTACTCTTACGCCCAAATTGAACGCGCATGCAAATCTCTAAAGCTCCCTTTCTCCAAAGAATCTCTCTCCGATTCTCTCGACTTCATTGCCGAAAAAATGGACTTCTATAAAACCAGACCTCTTGAATCCAAATGGTTTGCCGTCTTCATCGACGCCTATCACTGCCAGATGCGCGATGAAAATAGAAAGAACAACAAAACCGTCATTTACGTCGCCTGCGGCATTAAATTCGACGGAACCAAGGAAATATTGGGCTTTTGGACGCTCAAAGGCTCTGAAAACAAGGCTTTCTGGACAGACGTCCTTCAAGATCTCATTCAGCGCGGCGCTACCAAAATACTTTCCATCATCACCGACGACTTCAACGGCTTGCAGGACGTCATTAAAAAACTTTATCCTCTTGCTTACCGTCAGCTCTGCATGGTTCACCTGGCGCGTAATCTTCACCGCAATGTTTCTAAACTTTCCGCTCCCCTCGCCATGAAGCTGTGGCGTCAAATCAAGGATTCTTCGAATATCGAAGAAGGCGAAATATATTTCGACAAGCTCGTCGATCTCATCCGGCGCGAGAAACCTGACTACGCTGATTATCTCCATGACCGCAAAGACAATTATCTTACTTTTCTAATATTTCCTGAGCCTACCCGCAAGCATTTTTACACAACCAATGCTGTCGAATCAATCAATTCAGGAATCGAAAGAATGGAAAAAGATCTCGGCGGTTATTTCGCTTCGATCAGATGTCTCGAAGTTAATCTGTTCATTCAATTTTCCAACTTATCCGATCTTTGGCTCCGTAAACCAATTCCTGCCGTCCGCTCTTGTCTTTACGAGCTTCAGCAAATTTTTGCTTTACGTTATTCTTCAGAGGATTTAACATGATTCGGATATTTCTTCTTCATACACAATTTTTAGATAAAGTCTCCCTATGCTTCCAATCCGGGCGTGCCCGTGCCTCTTTTCTTTCTCACTACTCTCTGACCGTCCACGCACGGTCAGGCTCTCCGCTTGTACTTCGTACCGCTTCGATCCTTCACGCGCTCCCGAGTGTCGGGATACAATCAAAGGCTTCGCCTTTGGAATCCGGTTTTCGCATGGTCTCATGCGATAAGATCAAAAGGGACAAGGCTTCAGTCGCCAGCCCTGTCCCTTTTGAAATCCCTACCCGGCTTTTTGTCTCGCGTATTCCTCGCACCGGCTTTTTGCCGGATGCTGCGGACGCTCGAGTTGTATCAGCCTTCGGCTGATAGTTCAGATTCTTTTTCTATTCACTCAGCTTTTTCTATTTCAGCATTCCGTGTTTTCAATGATCTTCTTATACAGCAACCGGCGCCTTTCGGCGCCGGTTAAATTACTGCTTCTTCATGTCCAGCTTCATTATCTGCTGTTCATACTTCTCTACGTTTATCAATAATATCTGCGCCAGTTCCTTAGCGAATTGTGGCGACATTCTCACATTCACCACAGGCTTGATGCCTTCATAATTACTGCTTATTAGTCCAAGTGTCATTTCCATCTCGTACGGGCTGTAGCTTATATTTGCCACATTACCGTAAACCTCAGGTATATTTACTTCACTTGCTTTCAATCTTTCGTCTTTTTCTTTTGCCATTTGAGTTTGCTCCTAATGTTTATTTTAATATCTTTTAATACGTTTTAACAACATCATCCTTTCTTATATATACTAAATCCAGGACACCTCTCTTTCAAGCAATCGAGGTTGATATATTCACAATTTGTAGATTTTGTTATAATTGTATTTATAATTCCTTCTATATCTTCCACCAAAACATTTATTTTCATTTTTTTCTTATTATAATCCTCTAAAACAACAAGAACCACTCCCTTCGTAGAATAAATCTTCTTTACAGAAGAATATTCTATCTCCCATATTTTAATTCGAAACCTATTAAACGCGAGAAGCCGGTCTTCTCTCAATATTATATTCTCACCATAGACTATAGTTCCTCTTACCAAAATAAACATTGAATATATTCCACAAAAAGAAGTTACAGCCACAATAATATATTTCACAATATTTACTTGAATTCGACTAAGACCTTTAATTAAACCATACAGAAGAACTATAGCACATATCAAAAAAAATGTATTCCCAATATATGGGTTAAGACTAGCAACCGTTGACTTATAAACTTTTTCTTTTTTTTCTAATTTATCTAACAACTTAAACATTTTCATCTCCATTATTCATCAATCTAATTTTATCTTACCATTCTTCATCTTCCAATCGGATGTTTCAATTATACTTTTATAAACATTCCCTATCTGTAAGTCATCGAAAGAACCAAGCGCCCCGCCTCCAACAACACTCGGAACAAGTCTAAAAGAATTTCCTGTTAAACTCTTTGCAACGTTTGAGCCATTAGTCATACCCCCGACAAAAGAGGCCAAACCATAATTAAATCCTGTCCATCCAGCTTGTACAAGATTTAGTTTGTTGTAATCATAACCACTTGAAACATATTGACTCAGAAGATCTGTTGAAAAACCAACAGTAGCTGGAATGGTTAAACGCGTAGCATTTGAAAGTAATATACCATAAGCTGATTCACCCGTAAATGGACTCAAAGCTGCACCGGTTACACCTCCGGTGATTCCACTTATAGCAAAATCTTTTAATTTAAAATCATTACCGCTCAATCCAGTCGTTACGCCATATGTCATCATATTTACGCCAGCTCCGAATGTTGCATCCAGCGCAACTGATTTTAAACCGGTTTTAATAACTGTTCCGGTGGCAGTTGCTGATGCATATCCCCAACTTGCCCCCAAAGTCATAGCTCCAACAAGAATATTATCTCCAGTTGTCCAGTTTATGTCGTTATCTTTATTGTTCGCTGTATTCCAGCTTATAGTATTATTATTTACAGAATTAAGATATTTTTTTAATAACGGATTTTTAAACTGATCGTAAGGCAAAACTTCTCCATTTCTTTCAAGAGTTGTTTCTGTAGTAGCCTTAATAGAATAAGCTCCTCCATCACCATACTCATAAAGTTCTCTCAATATTTCTCCTTCCAGTTTGATCAAATTTCTTTCTGCATCAATTTTCATCCCAGCGCCAATACCAACATTTGTGAGAATATTAAAATCGCTATTCATGACACCAAAATCATTTGCCTGATTAGGAGTAAGAGACTTAGAAGCCTTATACGCTGCGTCCTGCTGTCTGAGTACCGCTACCTGTTTTTCTATCTGTGTCGTGTCAAGTTTAGCGTTGTAAATGGTAAATAGAAATCCCTCAGTGGTGGCAAATAAGAATCCCTCACTTAGGATAAAAAAATGCCGAAGACCATAATAAAAAGGTCAACGGCAAAAATGATTACTATGAAAGATTACAAGAAAATTAAGAAATTCAATCAAGCAAAAAAAAGCAAAAGAGAAATTTCCAGACAAACGAAACTGGATTTAAAAACAGTCAGAAAATACTGCAGTATGACTGATTCGGAATTTGAAACATACCGGAAAACGCTTTTAACCCGGGAAAAGAGTTATGAAACATACAAAGATGAGATATTGGAAATTTTCAGGAAGAACCCAAAAAGTGAAATATATACCTCATCAATATATGACTGTCTATTGGAAAAGCACGGAAACCTTCCCGGCAGTGAACGGACATTAAGGAACTATGTTAAGTTTCTTAAAGATACCGGTGAAATTCAAAAAGCAGAATTCCGGACTTATGAGCCTGTTGACCAGGCTAAGCCCGGAAAACAGGTGCAGCTTGATTTCGGAGAAGAGAAAATCGGCAATGGACATAAAGAATATATATTTGCAACACTGCTTTCATGCAGCAGAAAAAGATTTGCCGCGACACAGGAAACACCGTTTAAAACAAGAGATGTAATAAGTCATCTGCTGGATGCTTTTGAATATATGGGAGGCATTCCGGAAGAAATTGTAATTGATCAGGACAAAACTTTAATTGTCAGCGAAAATTACGGTGATATACTTTTGACAAAAGAATTCCTCACTTTTCAGGAAGAACAGGGTTTTAAACTATTCGTGTGCAGAAAATGCGATCCCGAAAGCAAGGGCAAAGTTGAAAATCTTGTAAAATTCATTAAGACAAGTTTTTTCTCCGCCAGAAATTTTAATAACCATAATGAAGTAACAGAAAGCCTTAACTCATGGCTGATGCGAACCGCAAATGGGAAAATAAGTCAAAGTACAGGGCGGATTCCATCCGTAATGGCTGAGGAGGAAATACCGTTTTTGTTACCTTTGAAAGATTCGATTTTCCGTAAGGATCTTGAGAAAAAATATGAAACGCGTTTAGCGGATAAACTGTCTCTTATAAGTGTTGAAGGATGCAGGTATTCAGTTCCGATCAAGTATGCCCGCAGGAATGTGCTGATAACAAAAGACTGCGACGCAATCATTGTTTATGACAGTGAGACTAAAAACATCATTGCAGAGCATATTAAGGCCGCAGGCGGTCAAAAGCTGATTAAAAACACTAATCATTACCGTAAAACAGATGAAAAAATCAGCGAAAGTATTGACTCACTGAAAGCGCGTTATGTTTTTCCGGAATGGACTGTTTTTCTTGAAAAATGCTATGAGAAATATCAGCGGTATTTCAGGGATCAGTTGAAACTTGCGGAGCGTTTTTTGCCGGAGATGAAGAACGAAAATTTCATTACTGAAGCAGTCAGATTCTGTATTGAAATGGAATACTATTCATTCAAGCAACTTCATGAAAGCTACTGTTATTTTGATCAGAAAACGATAAATAATATTCCGGATATTTTATTAGAACTAAAACCTGTTCTGAAAAATGTACGCAGTAAGGAAATAAATGATCCCGTTGCGAAGCGTTCGATTTCATATTATAATTCCTTTTTAAACGTTCTCGCTCATGCAGGGGGGAAGTTATGAAGAAATTAAGTTCAACAGCCGGTCTGCTTAATACACTTAAACTTCCGGGAGCTGCTAATTGTCTTGAGGATGAAATTGAGAAAGCGAAATGCAATTCAACATCATACATGGATTTTTTGGATTCATTGCTACAGGGAGAAATAGCATACCGGAAAGAAAAAAAGATGAAAAGGAATCTTGCGGGAGCTCATTTCCCGGTTGAAAAAACATTGCGTTCATTTAATTTCAAACTGTGCAAAGGTCTTACCGAAAAACAGATAAAAGATCTTCTTGATTTTTCATTTATAGATAACCATGAAAATGTTTTATTACTGGGTCCTCCGGGACTCGGCAAAACACATCTTGCAATCGCAGTATCGTATGAGGCGATTCATGCCGGATATACAGTATGTTTTGAAAGGATGAGCAATCTGATAAAAACTTTGAAAACAGTTGATATCCATAGAAAATCAGCTTTCAGAATCAATCGTATTCTAAAATGTGATTTGCTGATAATTGATGAAATAGGATACAGTCCGATAGACCGTAAAGAAGCTAATTTGTTTTTTAATTTAACAAGTGAGATGTACGAGAGGAATTCCATAATCGTAACATCTAACAAAAACTTTAACGATTGGGCTGAAATGATGGGAGATGATATTTTGACCACAGCTTTACTGGATCGGCTGCTTCATCATTCTCATGTTTTCTCGCTTAACGGTGATTCTTATAGGGTGCAAAATCAAAAAAAGGAGGTATAATTTTTTTATTCACTGAGGGAAAACTATTTTCCGTAACCGGGGGAAATCTACTTGCCATTTGCAAGCGTCTCTCATCGCCTGTATCTTGGCATCTGTCACTTCTCTGGAATCAGCGTTGAAGTTGGATAATATGTCCTGACTCATATCCTGTGTCTTCATCTTATCCCATTCTCCCAACGCGGCGGCTATTGCCTGCTTCTTCCCTTCCTCCATCTGTTTCAATTCATCATTAGTATTAAAACCGTCACCAGTCAATCCGTTCCACAGTTTTTCCAGGTCATTCTTGATTCGTATTAATCCTGCTCCAAGCGCGTTTACGAATCCTTCGGCAGCTGAAACCGGAGGTACATTCTGTCCGGATTTATTCTTCGCTGCTTCTGCCTCCGCTTTCTTTTTCTCTGCCTCTGCTTTCTTTTTCGCTTCCTCATCCTTCTGTCGGCCTATTGCCGCACGGCCTGTTCCCTCGGATAGCACTTGTCCCGCGAATCCGCCAAGCTCGCTGACTGAGTAATTCATTCCGCTGTAGAAACCGGTTGTTGTACTTGCCTCACTCCAGCTCATATCGATTTCGCTTTCTTTTTTCGCGGCAAAAAGAAAGCTCGCAAAGAAAAGCCGCTGGGGATATCCCCAGTCCCCTTAATTTCTTTTTCTCTCATTCATCTTTATTCGAAGTGCTTAGCGCACTTTTGTGATTTTTGAAATCATTCATCTTGTAATGTCATTACGCGTTTATTCGCTTCGCTCAGTATACGCGTAATTATTTCTGTCTCAATTATTCCCGTGTTTTCAATGATCTTATAATACAACAACCGGCGCCTTTCGGCGCCGGTTAGGTTATTTTTTCTCTTCATCTATCATCTTCTGAATTTTATCTTTACCAAAATATTTCACCAAATCTTCATTTTCCCAAATAAGATTAACATCCAATCCCTTCTTGACACCTTTTCTAATAAAATTTTCGGATTTAGCTTTGTCATCTTTTATTAAATACATTATAGACATTAGAACATATAAATATCCTTGATTGTCATCTTTTTTTAAACTTATAAAAGCATACTTCTCAGCTTTGTCATAGTCTTCCAAATACATTCCGATAAATGCCAAATTCGCATAAACATCATAAGACTGATCCGGATTAAGCTTAATCAAGTATTCCAGATATTCCCCTGCCTGAGAGTATCTCTTATTATGATAATAAACATTGCCTATTTCCAACCAAAATCTTGGATATTCGATATATTCTTTACGATTGTTCTTTATCAAGTATTCATAATCATCAAAAGCTTCTTTATATCTATTCAAATAGCAGAGACTCGATCCACGAATATATCTAATTGAATAATCATTGTGCCCCATTTTAATTGCTTCATTAGAATAGAAATAAGCTTTTTCATATTCTTTCACATCCATATAAAATAAAATTGCTAGATCATTATAAACATTCGCATTGTAGTTGTCCTTATTATCTTTGTTCAATTCTAGTACTTTTAAGAAATCAGCAATACTTTTCGCTCTCATTTCTTTATTATTAATGTCATTTGCAAGACTCTGATAATATGAGGCTCTCATACTATAAAGCTCATAGTTGAGTGGCTCTTTTTCTATTTTAGCAGACATTTCCTCAACCATTTTATAATTATAGTTATTTCTATAAAAGCAACTGCACGCTCCCAAAACAATACTGAGACAAAAAACTACACTTCTAATAGCGTCTATTTTTTTTAACTTCATACCGTACCCTCAATTTGTTTAATTCTTTTAATTGTGCTTCTTTTATTTTCGAAAGATTATCATTCGGAATAATCCAATAATTAGAATCTTTTTTACTATTATAACAATTTGTTAAGGCTTTTTCTCCTTGAGTAAACGAATCTACTGTATCCTGCAAATGCTTTAATCTATCTTTCCGTTCTTCCCTAACAACAATACCGCCATACAACATCAATTGATCGTCTCCCCCAATAATCTCAGACAAGTCCCTATTCTTCATATAAGCATCAGCAAAATTCACATCCCATGGATTGTCCTTGTAATAATCAGGTGATGTTATCAGCGCGTCACCATATTTCTTGCTAAGTACACTATTCATTATCTGCTCTTTAAAGTCATCACTGATTTCATCATTACTATCAAGATAATTAGATATTGATCTAATTATTTCAGCTGTCACCAACTGATCTTGAGATCTATTTATATTTCTCGGAATAAAATAGATCTCATTGGCAAAATTTATATTATCACTCAATGCGAGTACCCCAAGACCAACTGTCTGCCCCGGCATAAAATTTGCGTTAGGAGGACCTTGGTCAGCATACGCACCAAGATTTTTATTTGCTTGTCGAGCTTGTTCTCCTATCTGTTTTTCAAGCATATAATTACTTTTGCTATCCTGCAATCTATCATAATGCTTCTGAAACTTCTCATTACCTCCAACCAATACAGCATCCGGATTATCCCCATAATAAACTCCAGCTTCCTTTGCCAGTGCATTCATCTCAGATGTAGATAGCTTATCTCCAAGCAACATAGATACCCGTGCACTTGCCAAGTCTCCATATCCTGCTGCTGATTCTTTTAACGTCTCTCTTTCTTTTTCTGTCAATGAATCCACATCTTCCTGTGACCATTTATCTATACTCTTTCCATTAACCTTTGTTTTTATTCCCGTCATTATATTTTGTGTTACTTCATTATCAGTATTAAATCCGTCTCCTGTTAACAGATTTCCCAGTTTCTCTCCAAACGTTGCGACTGCTCCCGTCACTCCGTCAACCAGTCCTTTTACTCTCGCCATTCCTCCGCATATAGACTCATACATTCCCGCGAGGAAGTTCTCAACTTTTCCCAATGGATCTTTTGTGAGAGGGTTTCCTTCAGCATCGGTTGCCGTGCGGCCTTCTTTCTCCGCTTCATCTACTGCCTGGTTGTTCAGCCTCTTCTGGTAAAAATGTCCGGCAGCTCCCATCGCGAGGCTTCCCGTGAAACCTCCCAAATCAGCCGCTGAGTATCCAGTTCCGGAATAAAATCCGGTTATTGTACTTGCCTGGCTCCAGCTCATGTCATATCTTGCCATGTTATACGCGCTCATTATTCCCGCGTTTACCGTATTAGATATCAGATGGCTCGCGTATTCCTGCGTTGTTATTCCTCCGGTATACGTCTTCCTGTCCGCTCCGTTACTCTGCGCTCCCGGTGTTTTGGTATTCACAGAAGGTTCCTTCATCATATTCGTCAGCTTCTCCGTCGCGTATGCCGCGGATGCAGATGCCACTGCTCCCGCAAATCTATCTCCCCAGTTGTTGTCATTCCTTATCCCTATCTTCCAGCCGCCCTCTTCAAAGTCGAGTGTGTTGTTCACAAAGCTTGTCATTCCGCTTCGCGCCCATCCGTTGTTTTTCAGAAAATCCGATTTCTGTCCCGCGTATCCAAGTGCAAAGTTCACCGCTCCGCTCTTTATTCCAGCCTTAAACTGATCATTGCTCCAGCCTATGCTTCCATCGCTGTTATACTTTATTCCGCTCGTCGCTACATTTATCCCCGTCTGCATTCCCAGAACCTGCGTCTGTGACCAGCCTGCGCCTCCCGCTCCCATTGTCGCGAACGTGGTTACCGCGGCTATTCCAAACTGCACTCCTGCCTGCTTCCAGCTTGCTATATATCCGTCGTGTTTGTCCAGCGCTATAAACGCTCCCTGCACGGCCAGCGCGAGAAAAGGTCCTACTCCCGGCACACAGCTCGCACCTATCGTTGCCGCCACTCTCGTCACCGTAGTTATATCCGGCGCTCCCGGCACTATCGACTTCCTGTGCGCCGGCGCGTCTTTCATCGCTTCGCCCGCTATATACTTGCCGGTAGCGTCATTCAGCTCTTTGCTTATTCTGTCGTTCAGTTCTGTCTTCGAATAATCCGCGAAGTCAACCTTAAACGTTCTCTCCATCTCTCCTTCAAGATAGCTCTTCTCATATTCCACATAGCTCTTCAGCTCGTCAGCTTCTATATCCTTGAACGTACGCACGTCGTCAAAGTCTATCTCAGCTCCGCCCGGCATCTTCACGTTCTTGAACGCCAGTTCCTTGTAATAGTTCTTGTAGTCATCCACCTTTATCGTCTTGTACTTGTTTCCGCCCACCAGACTCGCAGATTTCACCACTCTCACTTCTAGGATCTTATCTCCCTGGCTAGACTCAAAGCTTCCCTGTCTCACTATCGGAATCACTCCGTCAAAGTCTCCGCTCTCGTTCAGGCTCTTAGTTATTCCCGGTATCATCCCCGTCACTATCGAATCATAATTTCCTTCGTTCGCCGCTTCAAGCTGTTTTTCGTATCCGTCTCTCACCGCGTTCAGCATCTCAAGCTGTTTCACGCTCTTCGCCGTGTCTATCGCGTCTCTGTTGTCTTCCACAACCTTCTCGTACATCTTCTTCGCGTCCGTATAGCTCACGCTCAATATATCAGTCAGTCCCGTTTTCATGCTTGTCTTCATGCTCGATGCCAGTGAACCCAGTCCCGTCATATCCACCTTCGACAGCACTTCCTTATATATCCCAGCCGTGTCTATATGCAGATTCAGTTTTCCCGGCAATGACGCGTTTATGCTCTCCTTGTATCCCGCTATCAGACTATCCAGCTCGTTATACATCTCTTCCAGAAGTCCCTTGCTCTCCGCTTCCAGCGCCTTCTTCGTCCACTCTATATACGCTCCGTTCAGTTTCTCAAGCGCCGTTATATATTCCGTCTTTCCTTTCTCTATCTCTCTTTCGGCTTCTAATTGCCAGTTTTTCCATTCGTTCCTGAACTTCTCAACGGCTCCGTCCCACTCGGCGCTTCCTCTCTGGGTTATAAAACTCACCACTTCCGACCATCTCGTGCGCCTTTCTTCCAGTGTCCTTCTCTCAAACTCTATTGATTTCTCGTTCAGTATATTGTTCTGTTCTATAACCTTCGCTATTATCGCCTCATCAGTTTCGCCTTCTCCCAACAGATCCTGCAATACTTTAGAATATCCACTGAAGTTACCATCCGGGCGTGCCCGTGCCTCTTTTCTTTCTCACCACTCTTAGACCGTCCACGCACGGTCGGGCTTTTGCTTCAAGGCGTTCCGCCTTTCCGCGCAATCCCTCACGCGCGCCTGAGAGTCAGGCATACTTTCAAAGGCTTCGCCTTTGGAATCTGTTAATTGCATGGTGTCATGCAAAACACAAAAGGTGCTCCGCACCTTTTAAATCCGTTTGTCCATTTCTTTTGCATCGCCCAAAAGAAATGGACGTTATCCGAGCGCTGTTCCATCCGTGGGCGCTCGGACTTGCGCACATCCGTGTGCGTTCGAAAAAGGGCGCCGCTGCGCGGTGCTTGTCTCGCGTATTCCTCGCACCGGCTTTGCCGGATGCTGCGGACGCTCGTTACGAGGCGCTTTTTGCAAACTTCCTGTTTGCGTGTGAAGCGCCTCGATGGCGGTTCTCCTACCGCCTTAGTGTCCGCTTTCAGCGGACGTTTAAATTCTTTTTCTATTCATTCAGCTTTCTCTATTTCAGCATTCCCTTGTTTTCAATGATCTTCTCATACTACAACCGGCGCCTTTCGGCGCCGGTTAAATTACTGCTTCTTCATGTCCAGCTTCATTATCTGCTGTTCATACTTCTCTACGTTTATCAATAATATCTGTGCTAACTCTTTAGCAAACTGCGGACTCATTCTCACATTCACCACAGGCTTGATTCCTTCGTAATTACTGCTTATTAAACCTAGTGTCATTTCCATCTCATACGGGCTGTAGCTTATATTTGCCACATTACCGTACACCTCAGGTATATTTACTTCACTTGCTTTCATTCTCTCGTCTTTGTCTTTTGCCATGTTCGTTCTTCCTTGTGTTTATTTTCAAATTGCTTCAACAAAAGAACTAAAAATCCTTCTCTTTTGTTTTGCTTAACCATATCTTTTCTTTCTTATCAATTCCTTTGTAATTCACATATTGAAGATTAGGGCATCTTTTCCTGATATCTTCTATGCAAGCGCCATATCCGTTTATTTCACATATTATAACCATTTTAATCTTATCATCTTTTCCAATCAGCTTCATATCATAAAAACGTATGCGCTTTTCTATTTTATATATTTCAGAATATTTCAATTCAAGACGCTTGCCCCATGCCGTAAAACCTACAATTCTGTCTTCATGCAGTTCGGCTATAAATACCCCTGTCCATAAATCTATAATCTGTCTTATCCATTCAAATACAAAGACAGGAATCATTATCACTCCCGCAATATATAGAAATTTTTCTAATATTGTATCATTAAAAACATCCTCCATATTTGAAAAGAACACAATAGCAAACCAAATCAACAATCCAATCGAAACCAAGGATCCCGGAATAACCGCAATCAAACCAAGCTTCTTCTGATTTATCGTTGAGATAGGTGCTTCATATTTCATAATTTCACTCATGGTCTTTCAATTTCTCCTCTTATTTCACTACTACTTCTTTTTTTTATCAATCTCATTAAAAATAAGCTCATTACTCATCTCATACCACCCCGCCACAGTCGCAGGAAAAACATATTTCTGAAAACCTGCCATTGCTCTCCCTCCTTCATACGGAGCAATCTGGTACTTCAAGCCTTTTCCAAAGAACATGTTCATACCAGCTCCAACAGAGGCTTTTGCAAAAATATTCTTCACGTTTGTATTTCCATCTAAAACTTCATTAGCTACTGTCGTAGTAAATCCAATTCCCAAAAGACCCGTAAAAGAATTATACTTTGTAGATAGAGAAGCATTTAAGAAACCGAATCCTCCAGTCGTTAGGTTGCTAAGTGAAAAGAAATCAACATTTTCGTTTACGAGTGCATTTGTCGTCATTGAACTAATACCACCTACCGTTCCATTTATTGCCATTTCTGCGGTAATTGAATTCTTCACAAAAGGCAATACCTTGCTCGTTGTTTTTAATATTGCAGAAGATACCGCTTTCGTTGCCTTCATATATCCTGATCCGGCAACGAACGTTGAAATCAGCTCGGAATTCATTTGTATCAAATCCTGATCATAAATCGGATCCATTCCGAATAGCGCTCCAAACTCATAAATTGCCGGATTTGAATTTCTAGGGTTAATAACCGGCGAGCGGTTTATTCCATCCCAAACGCCAATTGTAGCCTGTCCAAATTCCTTATCAGAGAACTTGTCGTTCATCATTGCGAATTGATATTTATCCTTGAAATCATTCTGCTCTGCCTGCTGCGCCTTATCGTATGCCGCTCTATCTGCTGCGGTATTCCACAAAATCGGCGCTATCAGGCTTTTATTATATCCGTACATATCTCCAAGCATTGACCCCTGATATGCTGCATCACCAGCAAACTCAATATGATCTCCACTCACATCGTACCGCACATAATTTCCTTTGCCTTCATCTGCGTACAAGTTTCCAAGTAGATTATCAAGGAAGCTTGAGCTTTTCGGCGTCTGGTTTCCAAGAGAATTGGAATACACCGCTCCGAACTGCGCAATATACTGTCTCTGCGTGTCTTTTCCAGCGCTTTGCTGTGCAAGACTATCCGCTTTTAACTGTGCCTTATACGCCGCGTCCTGCTGTCTGAGTACCGCTACCTGTTTTTCTATCTGTGTCGTGTCAAGTTTAGCGTCTCTCATCGCCTGTATCTTGGCATCTGTCACTTCTCTAGAATCAGCGTTGAAGTTGGATAATATGTCCTGACTCATATCGATTTCGCTTTCTTTTTTCGCGGCAAAAAGAAAGCTCGCTATCCGAACGCTGATCCATCCGTGAGCGCTCGGACTTGCGCACATCCATGTGCGTTCGGAAAAGCCGCTGGGGATATCCCCAGTCCCCTTAATTTCTTTTTCTCTCTTTCATTTTTATTCGAAGTGCTTAGCGCACTTTTTTGATTTTTTGAAATCATTCATATTATAATATCATTACGCGTTTATTCGCTTCGCTCAGTATACGCGTAATTTTTTCTATTTCAGCGTTCCCGTGTTTTCAATGATCTTATAAAACGACAACCAGCGCCTTTCGGCGCCGAATGATTCTTTTTTGTCTTACTCATGATTTTAATTTATCATCACTAAGCTCATATTTTAAACCATCCACTCTCTAAGGTAATCCTTAAAATTGTTTTGTGCTTAAACATTGCAACAATTTACTTGTTCAAGGATATTATTCTTTTATGTTTTACGTATAAATCATAATATTTTTTATCTTTTTCAAGATTTGCATAAAATTCTTGTTTGGTTAATATTTTGTTACGCCTCACCATTTCATCAGCAAAAACTAATATATTTTGATCAAATACCACGTAATTATTAGTAGATTCTTTCACAAATCCCTCTCCAACATTTTGAGAACTGTATACAACAACTCTACGCGAAATATCTTTATTTTTTCTACTATATGAAACAATAAGAGGTGTGATATATGCATTAAACATACTAATCTCTTTAGTCAAATAATATGAAATTTCTATATTCTTCTTTATATCAAAGTCGGGATCTGTCAATAAAAGCTTTATTATACCATCATCGAGATTCTTGCTATAACCATATCTAATATTTTCCCATTTTGAAAAGATCATTTCTCCTTCAATCTTATAGCCGTTCAACTTCGATAATACTTCTATCATATTTTTTGACGACAAATATTCATTTGCTTTAATAGTTTTTTCTAATCGAAAATATTTCCTATTCGTGATCTTACGTTTTTGCAAAATATAATTACTAACTACAAATCCTTCATTATAAGGAAAATACATAAGCAATTGATAGTATCTTTCTTCATCCATGTTTGACAAAATGTACTTATATTTAACATCAAACTTTATTCTAAATAAGGATCTATTTTTCCAAATTAACATTTCATTTTCTAAATTTTCAATGGATTCTTTTAATTCAGACCTATTTTCTGCATCATTCCCAATTGAATTAGTATTTTCAGAAAATAATTTTTCAGATGTATCACTAGCGACCATCCAAAAAATTATTAATAATATCAAAAACTTTATCTTTCCATGTCTTTTGTGGTGCATAAAAATCATTCTCCCATTTTTTCACTTGTTCCTCAGAAGCTTTCCATTCATAATCTTTTCCATACTTTAAATCAACTTTCCAATACTCACTTTTTAAAAATTCATCCGGACTAAATTTATTCGTATAAATATAGTAAGCACCATATTCTGGATCTTTCAATAAAGTCTCATAAGAATCAGAATAAGGATCATTTTCATTATTTTTATTTGCCTGGGAAGTCATTTTATAAATCTTGACTTCAGCACCTGCAATTTTAGCTCCTGTAATTATATCGTCACCATTTGGAATTAGATAATCAAATACAGGGTTGTTCTGCACTACTGAGTTCACTCCTCTTTCATATTGAAGTTGCGCTTCATAAATCTCTTCGTTACCGGTTTTTTCATTAGTTTTATAACCTGTATATGTTCCATCTCCAGAATAAACCCATCCTGCCTCTTCAAATTTTTTCTTCATAAGCTCTTGCTGATCTTTATATATTAAAGAATTTTTTTCATACGTTTCCCCAATAACTTTATCTTTCACTTCATCTTTAATAATACCTTCAACAATAGATTTTGGATTTATTTTATCTAACAGAAAGTCTTCAACTTTATTTCGCAAATTTTGAAAAACATTACCTCCAACCAATACAGCATCCGGATTATCCCCATAATAAACTCCAGCTTCCTTTGCCAATGCATTCATCTCAGATGTAGATAGCTTATCTCCAAGCAACATAGATACCCGTGCGCTTGCCAAGTCTCCATATCCTGCTGCTGATTCTTTTAACGTCTCTCTTTCTTTTTCTGTCAATGAATCCACATCTTCCTGTGACCATTTATCTATACTCTTTCCATTAACCTTTGTTTTTATTCCCG
>Ga0209718_1002744_pt1 | contig 16696 bp, 16 predicted proteins | sample AD_JPNAS1_MetaG_FD_184420 | JGI IMG/M metagenome (GOLD analysis project Ga0209718, IMG submission 184420) | Active sludge microbial communities of municipal wastewater-treating anaerobic digesters from Japan - AD_JPNAS1_MetaG (SPAdes) (version 2) | ecosystem: Engineered > Bioreactor > Anaerobic... | reverse complement strand
TTAATGGACCACCCAGCTCAACTCCAATCATATCAGTTGATGTATAAACTCTAAAATATTCATTACTAAACATATCTTGTATTGTCTTTGCTGTTGTTTTATCTCTTGAAGCAACAACAACAAGAGCTGGTAATTTCTTAGCAACCTCAATAGCAATTGTTGGACCAGACAAAACACAGACCTTAACATTTCCAAGCTCTTCTTTCAAAATCTCCGTCATTCTTTTTAATGTTTTTTGTTCTAATCCTTTTGCCACGCTAATAAAAACTTTCTTCTTTAAGGAAACTTTCTCTTTTTTAATCATTTGACAAACACTTCTAAAAAACTTAGAAGGAATACTAAAAATAATAAAATCGCCAAACTCAATTGCTTTTTTAAGATCTTTCTCAAAAATAATATTATCAGGTATTTTAATCCCCTTTAAGTATTTTTCATTTTCTCTTTGCTTATCTAGTTTATTTAAATGGTCACCAAAAACACTCCAAACTAAAACATCGTGTCCATTATTAGAAAGTAATATGGCGAGAGTCGTTCCCCATGCTCCATCACCTAATATTGTAATTCTTTTTTTCATAGTCATATTATATCAAATCTTCTTATGAGCGCAAATATCTCTAAAGTCACAAAACTTACAATGCCAACCAACAGATGGCTTAAAGTTGCTTCTTTTTATCTTAAAAATTAATTCTTTAATTTCACTTTCTGTTTTTTCAATCATTTCATCTTTAGCATTAAAAGATGCCTTAGAACAATCATCTAAATAATAATAAGTCAATTTAACAGGATTTAATCTCAAAACCCTCTTAGCGGCTAAGGCATAAATTAACAACTGAAGCTTATCATCTTTAGTTAATGTTTTTTTAGGTGATCCTGTCTTATAATCAATAATTTCTACGCCACCTTCAATTTCATCAATTCTATCAATCTTCCCGATAACAACATCTCCGTTTAGTTTGATTTGAAAATCCTTTTCTAAGGCACCCTCTTCATCAATAATTAAAACATTATTATTTTTCTTAAAATCATCATAGAAAAGCTTTAAACTTTCTTTTCCTTTATTATAGAAATCTTCTCTTTCTTTTTCCGATTGATACCAATCAAATATCCATTCTTCATCATAAATATCCAATAATTCTTTTAATGACACTTTTTCTTTTAATGATTTTTCAACAAACCGATGTAAAGTAGAATGAATAGTTTTACCAAAACTAAAAACTGACTTTCCTCTAGTTTTTATTTTTAAAATATTTTTTAATTTATATTCAAGGGGACACTTTCTAAATGATTCTAATTGAGAATAGGAAAAATGATCAGGCAAAAAGTTTTTGAAATCATTTCCCCAACCGTTTGTCTCATCAGATTCTAACTTAAAACTCATTGTTTTTTTAACACAGAAGCTGGGTGATCTAGTAAACTTTTGATTTTTGATCATCTCTTCATTAATCAAATTTGATTCACTTAAAAACCTAGAGGGTTTTTTTAGTTGTCTACCCCCATGATCAGTACTCCATGTTAAAAATAATCCCTTTTTTGCTCTAGTCAAAGCAACATAGAATAACCTTCTTTCTTCTTGAATATGAAAATCACCACCAGGCAAAACCTCTTTAATTAAGTCTCTAGGTATTTCTATTGGATCACTCTTTTGATCGGACGGAAAAGATCTTGCAACTAAATACGGTAAAAATACATAATCAAATTCCAATCCCTTTGAAGAATGAATCGTCATAATCTTAACCGTATCAAATTGAGATTCAATTTTTTTATTTATTATCCCTTCTTCTCCAGCGTCTAACTCCATTTGAAGATTATCCATATAAGAGCATAGCTTTGCATCTATTTGCGAATTCTCAAAATCCTTTATTTTATTATAAAATTGATCAATTAATTCCCATTTTCTAAAACCATCTTCTGTATTTTCAGGAATATTCTTTCCATATTCAAGGTCTTGAATAACACTAATAAAAACTTCTCCTACATTTTTGTGCTTTGATAATTCATAATGATTGTTTAAATTATCAATTAGTTTTTTAATTTTTGTTTGTGTTTCTAAGGTAAACTTACTCAACAGATGATCATCTTTTAATGCTTCAAAAATTGGAATTCCTTTTTTGTCACTATATTGAGTTATTGTAGAAACTTCTTCAGGAGAAAAATTCATCATTCTTAGAACTCTATAAAAATTAAGAGAATCGTAAAAATTAAGAATTACTTTGAAATAGGATATTAAATCAATGATCAATGGCTCTTTATACAACCCCTTTGAAGAAAAGAACTGATAAGGAATACCCGCTCTTTCTAATGCTCTAGAAAAGGTATTAGCATGGTCATTAGTTCTAGTTAGTATGGCAAAACTTGAAAAAGTTGCCTGACTATCAATTTCTTTAACTTCCCATATTTTATTTACCACTCCCATAATTTCCTCATCAATACTTTCAAAGCTTAACAATTCAACAATCCCATTGTCTTCCTGAGAACTTTTTAATTTTTTACTAATACCTCCAATTTCTTTAATATCAATTCCTTTTTTTTCTGCATCGTTAATAATGTCTTTGCATTCACTTAATTGACATTCTAATCTATTAGGATTATTTTTTTGAATAAAACAATATGATAAATCAAGGATATTTTGAGGCGACCTATAATTTTCTATTAAAATAATCTCTTTTGAAGTAGGATAATCTTTTTTGAATCGTAAAATATTATTAAACGAACTTCCTTGGAAAGAATAAATTGATTGATCATCATCACCAGCAATAGTAATATTATTTTTAGGATAAGCTAATTTTTGAATTAAATCATATTGAACCCAATTAGTATCTTGAAACTCATCAACCATAATATACTTAAATTGATTCCTGTATTTTTCTAGTACATCTGGTAATTTATCAAAAATCTCAATTGTATAATTAATTAAATCACCAAAATCTAAAACATTATTTTCTAATAATAACTGCTGATAAATCTCATACGCCATTGCCACTTCTTTAATCCTCTCTTTTTCTTTGTTATCATCACTAAGCCCTTCAACATACTTCAAATAATCTTCAGGATAGATTCCTTCATTTTTACATTGAGAAAAATGATTAACTAACGCTTGAATAAACTTAGTTGGATTGCCAAGTGGCTTATACTCTTTTAGAAAATTAAAATGATGAAAATTTCTTTTAACTAACATCCAACTACCACTGCCATCTAACAACTTATAATTTGTTGGAATACCAATCAATAATCCATATCTTTTAAGCACTCTATCGCAAAAAGAATGAAAAGTAGATATCCAAAAATCATAATAACCAAATGGAAGTAATGCCTCTACTCTATCTTCCATTTCTTTTGCTGCCTTATCTGTAAAAGTAACAGCTAATATCTCTTCTGGCTTAATCCCTTTAGATATCAAATATGCTATTCTTCTTGTCAAAACAGTTGTCTTGCCTGTTCCTGCTCCTGCAACAATTAAAAGGGGCCCGTCTCCAAAAACTACTGCCTCTTTTTGTTCTTTATTCAAATCCAAAAACAAATTATCATTCATAATGAGTTATTATACCTTAAAAAAGAGAAAATGACCATTATTGGTCATCCTTTTTTTTAGTTAATTCGTCGTGATATTTATCAACTCCATAGGGAGAAAGTTTTTTCTTAACTTTGTTTATAACCTTAATTACCGCTCCAGTACTAACGCCAATTGACTTTTTAATATAGAACAAAACTTTTTCATCTTCAGGAAAAGATTTTTTGATATTGTCTTCTACTTTTGTTTTGTCAACAGATTTTTCTATTATTTTTTCAAGTATTTCTTCAGGATCTCTTTCATCAATAACTTCTTTTTTTATTTCTCTTTCAACAGAAAAAGAAGAATCTTTATTCTCTACAGCATTTTCAAAATTATCAGGAATTTTCTCTTTATTTTCCATTATTAAAGATCTTTTAAAATCTCTGCCTTAACAGCATTTATTTCTTCATCAAGAATTTCATTAAAGTCAGGCATTTTAATTCTTAAAAACTCTAATTGCCTATCTTCATCTCCACTAGCCATTATTTCATTAGCTTCATCAACCTCAACATCACTAATTCTTCCCATCAGTTTTAATATTATCCTATCGCATACAAGGCCTACCATTTTATCCATAATTTCTTGTTTTCTTTTGTCATCAAGAGCACTAAGGCCCATCTCCTCCATTATACTTTCACATTTATTTATAATTTCTTTTTCCATGTTTTATTAATTAATTATTATTATTAATATTTTTTCTTTGCTAACTCTATCTTACTCAAGTCAACATTTATATATTTTGCATCACTTCCTTGAAATCTCTTTAATGAAACAGATGGCCTTTTACCTTTCTCTTCTTTAATATCAGTAACATACCAACCAAATTCCCAATCAAGACCCTTCTTGTATTTTACTTCCACTTTTTCTCCTTTAGTAATCATCTCTTTAAGGATATTTAACATCTCTAATTCTTCCTTGTTAATTTCCATTTTTTCATCATCTAATTCTCCTTCTTGATATTTTTTGAAGGCCTCCTGATACTCTGCTGATCCAGCAACTTGGTTGAAAGATTCATTAATATCATTATCATCAGGTTTTTCATTTTCTTCATCATCTAATTCTCCTTCTTGATATTTTTTGAAGGCTTCCTGATACTCTGCTGATCCAGCAACTTGGTTGAAAGATTCATTAATATCATTATCATCAGGTTTTTCATTCTCTTTACTATCTAACTCTCCTTCTTGATATTTTTTGAAGGTCTCCTGATGTTCTGCTGATCCAGCAACTTGATTGAAAGATTCATCAGTGTCTTTTTTCTTAACAACCTCTTCTCGAGAAGACACATCAAAACCCTCTGCTTCTTTTGATTTTTCTTCTTCTTGAGTTACTTCTTCTTTTGAATCATTGCTTCCAAAATATTTTTTAATATTCCTTGTAAGAAAATCACTCTTTGCGACTCTCAAAACAGCTGCCGTACTAGCTATTAAAGCAAGATTAGCATATTTCGCTGGCAAAAATGAATGTATTTGAGGAAGATTAAGTTGACTAAGAAGAGTATTTATTTGCATACCAACATCTCCACTAGCAATTTTATCTAATAGTGCCTCTCTTGGCATAGCGGCGAGCATAGCAAGCAATCCTAATGCTATAACAATTTCAAGTCCATTTTTGTTAAATCTCTCTGATATTTTATCAAAAAGACCAGGTCTCTCTTTGTTAACTTTTTCTATTTCTTCCGCTGTTTGCTTGTTTAGCCCTTCTATCTTTTTATCAACTCTATCTGCTCTTTCGTTAGCTATCTCTTTCGCTTTTTCAAGAAACTCTTTTATTGAATCGTTATTTAAAATATCAGGATTAACTTTTCCGTATTCAAACACTCTTTTTGAAATATCTTGAGATAATTTTTCATAGTCCCTTTGATCAGCTGTTTCTTTTTTTGATAGTAATCCTTTAAATCTGTCAAATATCTTTGGTTTTTCTGTTTTGCTTATTTCAAAGCTTTTATTAAATCTATCTACATCTTCTATAAGCTGATCAAATTCTTTGGTTTCAATTTTGCCTTCATTGACCTCTTTTCCCATCGTTTCCTGTTTTTCTTCATTTCCAATTTCTTTTGCTTTTTCTAAGTTATCATCATTTGTTTCAAAAGTTTTAGGACTTTCTGTTTTTTTAGATTCTTTTGATAATACCTCGTCTTTTTCCCAAATTTTAGATTCATTTTTATTTTCCATATTTTTTATCTCTATTAACTAATTATAGCAAACTTAAATATATTCTAAATTATTTTAATTATATGTCAACCCTTCTACGCATTATTTCCTCCTCTATTATATATCTACTTCTTGCATAAGTTAAAGAATAATACTCCTTAATATCATTAGCTAATTTGTAGTCGCCCTTTTTCGGAGGGTATGTTTTAATATTAAATGGTTTAGATGTTTGACCATCTATCATCATTTTAATATAGAAATTAAAGTTATCTATATTCATCAAATCCTGACTATTAAATATGGGCTCAAATTCTTTTTCTAGAAACTTTGCATCCTCTGCTCCCACTCTAAATGAAGCAATTGTGCCAACATTTCCAAAAACAGCATCTCTAATTCCTTCTGGCAATTGGGCAATAAATTGATGGGACATTATTAAAGACAACCTATACTTTCTTGCTTCTGATAAAACAGTAGAAATTGTATTGGTTGCAAAGTTTTGGAATTCATCCATATATAGGTAGAAATCATTCCTTTGATCTTCAGGAATATCTACTCTTGAAAAAGCGGCAAGAGATAATTTACTTGTTATTATCAGCCCCAAAAGAGAGCTATTTAATTCACCTAACCTGCCCTTGCTTAAATTAACAAGAAATACTTTTTTACTATCAATAATTTCTCTAAAGTTAAATGTGCTTTTTGTCTGACCAATGATTGGTCTCATATAGTCATTAGAAATAAAGTTATCAAATTTAGAAGTAATGTATGGCACCATATTCCTTAGAGCTCCCTCTCCACCTGCTTGTTCTGCTTGTTTTTCCCAGAACTCTTTTACTAAAAAGTTCTTACATTTTGATAATAATCTTTTCCTAAAATTAGCATCAGCTAATACTTTAGGAATCTCCATCAAAGTATATATTTCGTTTGGATCATCCATTAAAAGCATTAAAGCATTTCTTGCATATTGCTCAAACATTGGACCACCAGTTTGTCTTAGATCATATAGCTTGTCTAAGATATTTATCATCTCATTAACAATAAATGTTTTTTGTTCAGGAAAACGAGGATCATATTCAAGCATATTTAAACCAATTGATCGCTCTAAGTTTGTTGGATCAAATAAAACAACATCCTCAATTCTTTCTTCCGGCATTTTACTTAAAATATCATCTATCAAGTCACCGTGAGGATCTAACATTCCCATACCTTCACCATTTTTAATATCTTGTAATGCCATTGAAGATAAAAGTGATGATTTACCAGTTCCCGTCTGACCAATAATATACATATGTCGCCTTCTGTCATCTTTTTTAATGTATATATCTTTTTTTTCTTCTCTATAGATATTGTATCCTAATAATAAACCTTCCTTAGGAATGTTAGTTGGAGGAGCAGAAACTTTTGACTTAACTCCACTGATATTAGGCGTTTTAATTAATGGCGTTGGAAAATGAAATATACTTGTAAGCTCTTCTATTCCTAAAATATTTTTTTGAGATTCATCAAAAAGACGAAAACTATATTTATATATCAATTCATCAAAAGCACCTTTTTTAGTTCTGACTAATTTGAAACTGTTTGTTTTGTTAGAACTAAATTGGACAAAAGAATTTGCCATTTCTAAAAATATACTTTCACTTCTAATTTTGTTTTCGGCGGAAACAACTAATCTAATATTTGTTTCAAAGCTATCTTTGCTTAATTTATCTCTTAACATCTTTAGCAACTCTTCGTCTGGAGTTGAAGTCAATGTGTTTTCACTTTTTCCTTTAATAGTTGAAATAAAATTAGTTGCTCCCATTGCTTGTGTAAGATTTTTACCTTGAGCAACTTCGTTAGCAATCATTTTTCCTCTTTCATACCAACTATTAGAGCCCTTTTTAACAATCAATTGGACGGCAGCCTCCTCATTAGTTTTTAATTTTGTAAATATGTTGGTAATTGAAGATAATGGATCTGTATCCATTTGATTATATGTTTTAATTGGTAAATATAGCGGCTTAGTTGTTTTAAGATAACCACAATAAACATTTTCTGTTGGAGAAAATATATTATAATCATCACTTCTTTCAACTTGTGCTGTTGGATATATGCTGTATATTTGTTTTTCAATAAAGTTTTCAAATCTTTTAGGAACAGCGACATAGAAAATAATATCTTCTTTTAGTTTGACTATTTCCAATGCAATCCATGGATCAATTCCAAAAAGACCTTCTTTAGATAAAGAATTAAGAGAACTATAGAAATCTTCCATCAATCTAATCCAATCCTTTTCTTGTTTTTGAGAATCCCGAATTTCCTCAGCAGTAACTCCACTCATTTTAACCGAAAACAAGGTAAGCTTTAATGACTGTTCTATAATTTTTCTTTTTTTGTTTCTCTTGATAAGAAAAACAATAAGTAGAATTAAGAATAATGATATTCCTAATAATATGTATTCTGTCATATTACTTTTTCATATAAAATTCTTTTTCTTTTGGATCAAACTTTTCTATTGAATATCTTAGCATAGTTCTTGGCATAATACGATAATATTTGTCTAAAAACTCTTTTTCTAAATCTTTGTTTCTTTTGCCAACCTCTCTTAGCATCCAACCAACCGCCTTGTGTATCAAATCATTTTCATCCTTCAATAATATCTCTGATATTTTCAAAGTATCCTTAAAGTCATTATCTTTAATAAAAGCAAAAGTTGCAACAATTGATATTCTTTTTTCCCACAAGTTATTAGATGTGGATAGAGAATAAAGAATGTCTCTGTTTTTATCTTTCAAAAAATCACCCATTATTTTAGGTGCTGTCAGGTCAACCAAGTCCCAGTTGTTTATATTTCTAAAATTTTTAATATATATGTTATAAATTAATCCTTTATCTTCTTTGTATTTTTCAACTAATATTAAAAGTGCTGTCAAACGATATTCATGTATTTTACTATTTAATAATTCTTGGACATCTTTTAAAGAAATGTCTTTATAATATTTCTTCACAATTATTCTTAAGGTAGGAACTGTTACTCCCAAGAAAATATCACCCTCTCCATATTGACCTTTTTTGTTCTTGAAAAAACGAGACAATGTTTTAGCCTGAATTGGATCTTTTTTTGATTGTATTTCTTTTTCTATATCAACCATTCCATTATTCCTCCTATTAAACAAAGTATTCCAAATGTCATTGTTATTTTAGAAAAATTAACTTTTTTTGAAAAATCAAGAAGAACTTTAAGGGAGATTATTCCGAAAACAAAACTTGATAAAAGGGCAACCCACGGAAATGAGTTTATAGAAGGATTACTTATAAAAATATATCCTGTTGATGCGGCAACAGCGGGCAATGAAATAATGTATGATTTTTTTAATATCTCTGACGGATCATTTTCTTTAAGTGATAATCCAAATATAGTTGAACCAGAACGAGAAACTCCAGGTATCACAGAAATGCCCTGAAGAAGACCAACAATGACAGAATTAAAATCTTTATTCATATTTAATCTAATATCTTTTTTCTGGAACCATGAAGTAAGCAGTAGTCCAAAACCAATCAAAAATAAAAGGCCTGAACCAATCGCAATATCTCCAATTGTTTTATAAACTACAAAACCTAAAGATAAAGAAACAACACTTGCAATTATAAAAAATCTTAACAGCTCTTTATCTCTTAATAAAATTAAATTAATCCAATCCTTTCTAAAGAATATCAAAACTGCAAACATTGTTCCTAAGTGTAAAAACAAAGAAAAATCAATACTATTAATATCAGTCACTATAAAACTAGAAAAAATAGTCATTAATCCCTGACTTGATATTGGTATCCATTCAAATATTCCTTGTAATGCTCCTAACAAAACATATTCCCACATATTATTTCTTAATTACTACAAATCTATACTCTCCGAATTGATCTTTATGAAATTCTCCTTCTTTTATTTTGTCTTTTTGCTGAGGGTCAAACTCCATTATAGCATATCCTCCTTCATTCAAATAATCTTTTACATTATCAATAAAATTGTTAATTATATCCATTCCATCATTTCCTGAAAAAAGAGCAATGTGGGGCTCATAATTTATAACATCACTACCGACTTCATCAATTCTACTTTTAGCAACATAGGGGGGATTAGCTAATATGTAGTCATATTTTTCATCAATATTAGAGAAAATATCTGTTTTAATTATCTTATACCTATTACTATCAATATCACTACAATTAATTTTGATTTGCTCTAAAAAAGCATCGTCAATTTCGCCAAAATGACAAATTGAATCTTGAATATTTTTTAATACAGCTACACCAACACAACCTGACCCAGAAAATAAATCAAGGCACTTCATTTTTTCTTTGTGATCTTGATTAATAAACCATTGAACCCAGTATTCAGTTTCTGGTCTGGGAATTAACGGTCTTTTTGAAAGATCAATTTTAATTCCTAAAAAATCCTTAAATCCCCTTTTATATTCTTCTGGTAGTTCCATTTTAAACAATAAGCAAAGAACAAATTATTCCAATAATAACTCCGCCGGATATTTCTAATATTGAATGACCTAAAATTTCCTTTGATTTATCAAAATTATCACCACCTTGTCCAATTTTCTCTATTATCTTATTTAGCGATTGCGCTTGTTTTCCCGCCGCTCCCCTAATAACCTTAGCGTCATATATTATGAAAAAAGCAAAAATTACCGCAACTGCAAAAATAGCTGAATCAATTCCTTCTGTTATTGCAACTCCAGTAGATAAGGCAGAAACAACAGCACTATGAGATGATGGGAAGTTTCCCGGTAAAGAATAAAGTCCCCATCTAAACTTTTTTTCTTTATGTGTTAAAATAAAAACCTTCATTGTTTGAGCAATAAACCATGCCAATATAGAAGAAACCAACACTTTATTAAACATTAAATAATCATTCATATCTTATATTAAAAATCTTATTACTTTCTTTAAATCCTTTTATCATTTTAATCCTATATTGAGGTAAATTAAAATATTCTGCTAATAATTCTATTATTCTTTTATTAGCCATATTCCTTTGTGCATCTACTTTTACAAAGACCTCAAAGCTATCTTCACTTTTCTTAATAACTTTATCTTCTTTTGACAATACATTTACTTTCACCTTAATCAACATATTTTTTAATTACTTCGAAGTCCTTTTTGAGTTCTTCACTCTTATTTAAGTTATATATCGCTACTGCAGGATGGTAAAGAGGGATAAAAATATATTTATTTTTGAAAACACGCCCATGAATATTACTTATCTTATCTTTATTTTCAATTCCAAGCTTATTCATCATAAAATTCATTGAGTACCTACCTAAAGAACAAATGACTTTTGGTTTAATAATTTCAATTTGTTTTTCAATGTATTCCTTGCAACATTCAATTTCACTGTCACTTGGATCTCTATTGTTAGGTGGTCTACATTTAATTATATTAGTAATATAGACATCTTCTCTTTTAATTCCGATATGATTTAATAATTCATTTAAAAAGTCCCCGGACCTCCCACAAAAAGGAACTCCTGTAGCATCTTCTCTTGCTCCAGGAGCTTCTCCTATGAAAATTATTTTAGCGCTATGATTCCCTTGCCCAATAACCGGAATATGTCTTCCTTTATATAAAGGACATTTCTTGCAAGCCAAAATATCTTCTTTAATTTTTTCCATTTTAGTTAATTTCTAAAAGTTCTACTTCAAAAATCAAAGTTGCGTTTGGTGGTATCACACCAGGAACGCCTCTTTCACCATAAGCATATTCTGGCTGAATTGTAAGTTTTCTTTTTTCTCCAACTTTCATTCCTTCCATACCTTTTTCCCAGCCCTCAATTACTTGGCCTATTCCTAAAATAAAATTAAAGGGGGTTCCTCTATCAACACTTGAATCAAATTTTGTTCCATCTTCTAACATTCCTGTATAGTGAACTGTCAAGCTATCGCCTACTTTTGATTCTACTCCACTACCTTCAACTATTGTTTCTATTTCTAACATATTGTTTTTTATTGATTCTGTTATATCTCCTTTCAAAAAATTATTATCAATGTTTACTGAAAAAACATAAAAGCCACCAACAAGTATAAGTCCTATAATTAATAATGTAATTTTTTTATTCATATTATTTAATATCGTATAAAACATTAACCCTTGCTTCAATCTTATTTTCCCTTACAACAATTTCCATATTTGCTCCTGATCCAGTTGTTGAACCATCAGATAACAAAAACTTAGGAACATCATATTCTTCAGTAAATCCAGATGCATTGCCAATTCTTACTCCTAATAAAGTTGCAATTTCCGATGCTTTCTTTTCAGCATCTTCTATCGCTAATTTTCTTGCTTCTTTTTTAATTTCTTCTTCGTTACTAATAATAAATTTTAGATTGCTAACCTGACTTGCTCCAGCATCAATTGAGCCCTGTATTACTTTTCCAATATTATCACTATTTCTAATAATAACTTCTAATGATTCTACTGCCTCGTAGCCAACTATTACCCGCTTTCCATTAGGGTAGATTGATAAATCAACCCCTGTGGTTTGCCACTGATACTTAGGATAAATATTAAAATCAAGTGTTTTCATATCATCTTCGCTTATTCCTTGTCTTTTAAGAAAGTCAATCACTCTATTAATTTTTTCTTTATTTTTAGTTAAAGCAAGATTGATTGTTTGTTCTTCCGTTATTGCAGTAAAAGACGCAACCGCAGTATCGGGAACCGCATAAACAACACCGCTTCCAACTACTTCAATTGTGTCATTTTTTGGTTCTGCTCCAATATATTTAGTTTGTTTTGATAAGTTTTGAATACCAAAAAATAAATATATTGTCCCAATAAATAGAAAAGCAATCAATATTATTATTAATGCTTTAAATAATGGGTTATCTGTTCTTGCTTCTTTTTCAAAATATTGTGGTTCCATTTTTTTATTATTTAATTATTATTTATTAACTAATTTTTGAGCCAATTTTAATTTCTTTGTCTACTCCTAATAATGATAAATTATTATCGTCTTTTACTGCTAAAATCATTCCTTCGCTATCCATTCCCATTATTTTCTTTGGAGAAAGGTTAGCTACAACTATAACAATCTTATTGATTAATTCTTCTGGAGTATAGAATTTTCCTATTCCTGCTAATATCTGTCTTTTTTCTTCACCTAAATCAACTGTTGTTTTAATGATTTTACTTGACCCTTCAACTTTTTCTGCTTCAATAATTTTGCCAATTCTTAAATCTATTTTAACAAAATCTTCAAAATTTATCATTTCCATATAGTTATTTTAGCATTAAAAATATCAAGAGGTCAACTTTTTTCGCTTAATCTTCCTTTGATAACTAATTGCAAATCGATGTGCTTCGTCTCTTACTTTGATTAATATGTCCCTATTATAATTATTAGTATCCGCAATTATTTCATCTTTCTTTCTGTCACTCCCCTTGGCAATTCCTATTACTGGAATATCTTTAACAATTGTTTTAACAGCAGATACTTGTGGTTTCCCTCCATCAATTAATATAATATCAGGCATTTTCCATTCTTTGTGATTAAATCTTCTTTCTATTATTTCTTTGATACAATCTGTATCACTTTGATTTTTAACATTTTTAATTTTGAACTTCTTGTATTCTTTTTTGATTGGTTTATCGCCTTCAAAAACAACCATACTTCCAACCATTATTTCATCTCCCAAATTTGAAACATCATAGCCCTCTATCCTTTGTAATGTTATTTTTTTATTATTTTCAATAAAAGTTTTATCTAATAAAGAAAAATCTACTATTTTCTGTAATGCGTTAATTTGATTTCTTAACCTAATTGCTTCTTCAAATTGATTATTTTTTGAGCAATGTTTCATTTTCCTTTCAAGAGAATTGATTAAGCTTTTCTTTTTTCCTTTCAAAAAAAGAACTAATGGCTTAATTACTTTTTTATCATAATCATCACTTGTTATTTCATTAGTACAAACTCCTAAACACCTTTTTAGGTTATAATCAAAACAAGGCCTTTTTTGATTGGGACTACACCTTGATATATAAAATAAAGAATGTAAAATTCTTAAAACTTCTGATATTTTTCCTTCAGCATAGGGCCCAAAAACATATTTATAATCTCCAACTTTTAGGTTCCTTTCTCTAACTGCTAATAGCCTAGGAAAATCATCTTTTGTAATTACTAAATAATTCCAACTTTTATCATCTTTTTCTTTGATATTATATTTTGGCTTAAATTTTTTAATATAATTCGCTTCTAAAATAATCGCCTCTAAAATTGAATTTGTTCTTTCCCACTTCACCTCATCAATTTTATCAATTAATGTTTCTATTGGTCTATTTGTTTTTGGACTTAAATAACTTTTAATTCTACTCCTTAGCAATGTTGCTTTTCCAACATAGACAAGATTACCTTTTTGATAAAAAAGATATACTCCTGAGCTCTGTGGTATTTTATCAATTTTTTCTCTCCAGTTTTTCATTTATTATTTTTCTTAAATAAAATCCAGTCCATGAAGATAATCTGGCAATCTCTTCTGGTGTCCCTTCTCCAACTATTTTTCCACCTTTATCTCCACCATCTTCTCCAAGATCAATTATCCAATCAGCACATTTGATAAAATCAAGATTATGCTCAATCACCATTACGGTGTTACCCATATTTACTAACTTTTGTAAAACTAAAATCAGTTTTTTAATATCTTCGTAATGAAGACCGGTTGTTGGTTCATCTAACAAGTATAATGTTTTACCTTTGCTTCTTTTGCTTAATTCACGACTCAATTTTATCCTTTGCGACTCTCCACCAGATAAAGTTGTGGCACTTTGACCCAAAGTTAAATAACCAAGACCAACATCACTAAGAACTTTTAATTTATCATTGATTAAAGGAATATCCCTAAAGAACTTTTCGGCTTCTTCTATCGTCATTTCTAAAACCTCAGCAATGTTTTTTCCTTTATAATGGACGGCCAATGTTTCTTTATTAAATCTTTTGCCCTTACAAAAATCACAAACAACTTCAACATTTGGTAAAAAATGCATTTCTATTTCCATAGTTCCTCTTCCCTGACAATTTTCACATCTTCCACCAGAAACATTAAAACTAAATCTGCCTGGCTTATATCCTTTCATTCTTGCTTCAGGAGTCATAGCAAAAAGATTTCTAATTTCATCGTATGCTTTAGTGTAAGTTGCTGGATTAGAACGAGGCGATTTACCAATCATTGATTGATCCATTTTAATTATCCTATCAATATATTCAATGTTTTTTATTTCTTTTACCTTAATATCTCTTTTGAAATGATTTAATTTGCCAGTGATATAATCGTATATAACATTATTCATCAAAGTTGACTTTCCTGAACCAGAAACTCCAGTTAGACATACTAATTTTCCTAAAGGAATATTTACATTTATATTCTTCAAATTATTTTCACTTGCTCCAATAACTTTAAGATACCTTGAGTCAACTTTTCTTCTTTGGGGTATATCAATCACCTCTTCTCTTCTTAAGTATTTTCCTGTAAGGGATTTTGATTTATTATTTTTTAATAGCTCACCAACTTCACCACAATACATAATTTGTCCACCATTTTTTCCGGCACCCGGACCAAAATCAACAATCCAGTCACTAGCTAATATAGTATTTTCATCATGCTCAACAACAATTATTGTATTACCTATATCGCATAAATTTCTTAGCGTATTGACAAGCAATTCATTATCTCTTTGATGAAGCCCTATAGTGGGCTCATCTAACACATACAAGGCACCAACTAATTTTGTTCCCACTTGAGAAGCAAGTCGTATTCTCTGAGCTTCACCACCTGACAAGGTTCCTGATTTTCTATTTAATTTAATATAATGAAGACCAACATCAATTAAAAATTGCAATCTATTAATTATTTCTTTCAAAATTACATTAGCAATTTCTTCTTCCTTTTTACTAATTTTCAAATTATTAAAAAAATCTAACGCCTTATCAATTGTCATATCAGTTACCTCCCATATATTTTTTCCTCCTACCTTAATGCTTAACGCATTTGGATTTAATCTTTTGCCTCCACAAACACTACAAGGAGTTGAACTAAATATATTTTCAACGCCTAAACCATTACAAGCACTACAATAACCATACGGACTATTAAAGCTAAATAACCGTGGCTCAATTTCAGGAAAACTAAAACCACATTGGGGACAAGAATATTGAGTGCTAAATATCTTTTCTTCATTGTTTGGAAAAATAATCGTGCATAATCCATCGGACATATCTATTGCTGTTTCTATCGCTTCGCTTAATCTAAAATCAAAATCATCGTTAATTTTAGAATAATTTATTTTATCAATCACTATATCTATATTATGCTTAACTTCTTTTTTTAATAATATCTTTGTTTTTAGTGACTTTTCTTTTCCATCTATCCTGACACTACTAAATCCTAATTCATAAAGATCCTGAAGCATTTGGTAGTATTCTCCTTTTCTTCCTCTCACAACAGGAGATAAAATAATTAACTCTCCTTTGGGGGGTATCATTGTTTTAGTTCTTTTGAATATCTCATCATCAGTCACTTTTTCAATTTCAATGCCACATTCTACACAAAATGGTTTTCCAATTCTAGCAAACAGAACTCTCAAATAATCATATATCTCTGTAATTGTTGCTACCGTTGAACGAGGATTACTACTATGCGCTTTTTGATTAATTGAAATTGCTGGTGATAATCCTTCAATTTCATCAACATCGGGCTTACTCATTCCTCCTAAAAATTGTCTAGCATAAGAAGAAAGAGACTCAATATATCTTCTTTGTCCTTCGGCAAAAATAGTATCAAAAGCTAAACTAGTCTTTCCTGAACCAGACAACCCGGTAAAAACAATCATCTTATTTCTCGGTATCTCAAGAGAAACATTTTTCAAATTATGCTCTCTTGCTCCTTTTATTATTATTTTCTCTTCCATATTTTTTTTCTAAAATTGATATTTCTTCTCTTAAAATTAAAGCTAATTCAAA
>Ga0209718_1002732_pt1 | contig 16761 bp, 12 predicted proteins | sample AD_JPNAS1_MetaG_FD_184420 | JGI IMG/M metagenome (GOLD analysis project Ga0209718, IMG submission 184420) | Active sludge microbial communities of municipal wastewater-treating anaerobic digesters from Japan - AD_JPNAS1_MetaG (SPAdes) (version 2) | ecosystem: Engineered > Bioreactor > Anaerobic... | reverse complement strand
TTATTATTATAGTGCTACTTACAACCTATTCGTTAGAGGCGCAGGTATCTATCAGTAGCGACGGCAGCGACCCCGATCCCTCTGCTATGCTTGATGTGAAAAGTACCGATTTAGGTATGCTAATTCCACGTATGACCATCACCCAGCGGGATGAGATATCCAATCCTGCAGATGGTCTGTTGATCTTTAATACAACCACGCAATGTTATGAAGGATATAGCGGGCCTGATGAACGATGGTATTCTTTTGGGTGTATTGGATTTTTTCCTACCGGAACTGTCCATTGTAGTGGAACGCCTACAGCAATAGTAGGTGTAATAAACCCTACCACAGGCAGGACTTGGATGGACAGAAATCTTGGAGCTTCTCAGACGGCTACAGATAGTACAGATGCACTTGCCTATGGCGATTTGTACCAATGGGGGCGTTTCTCGGATGGACATCAGTGTAGAACTTCTAACACAACCACTACATTGTCATCAACTGATAATCCCGGGCATGGCAACTTTATTATTACGTCTAATAACCCTTATGACTGGCGTAGCCCGCAAAACGATGACCTATGGCACGGCTTAAGCGGTATAAACAACCCCTGCCCAAGAGGTTATCGCTTACCAACAGAAGTGGAATTGAATATCGAACTTGGTAGCTGGGGCGCTAAAAGTAACGGAACCGGCGCTTTTAACTCACCGCTTAAACTAACCAAGGCAGGCGGCCGCAACTACGGCAATGGCAGCCTCCTTGATGTGGGAACCAAAGGTTACTATTGGTCAAGTACCGTAAGTGGTATCGGCTCGCAGCTCCTGGAGTTCGATTACATCAGCGCCAGTATAACAAACCACTCTCGGGCGAATGGTCGCTCTGTGCGTTGTATTAGGGATTGATATTTTTTTACAGGGCGCTGGCTAACCACCGCCTAATTGCGGTAATGGAGTGGGAAGCGGAAATACTCCCGTGAGCGGGCGCTCCGAGAGTTAGCAAAATTGCGGTGTTGCTTAGCCTAAGTGCAGCCTACTAAGTCAAAAAAGATTATTATTTATACAAAAACAAAATTAAATAAACAATTAAACTTTTCTACAGATGAAACAAGTCAGAACATTTTTTATAATTGTAGCGCTATTTGCAGCCTATTCAATCCACGCGCAAGTATCTATCAGCGACGGCAGTGGACGCGATCCATCGGCTATGTTGGATGTAAAAAGCACAAGTAAAGGCATTTTATTCCCCCGTATGACTACCGCCCAGCGGGATGCAATAGCCAATCCGGCCGAAGGTTTGACAATTTACAATACTACTAATAGATGCTTTGAAGGGTATAGCCAGGGTGGATGGCACCTATGGGGATGTTACCAACAAGGCGAAAAAAAGAAAGCGACAACTACAATGACAGACAAAAATGGTTTGAGAATAAAAAAATGAAATGACAATGACTGAAAAAAGATTTAGTTTTTTGCCGACCCGCAAGAAAGAAAAGCGGAAAGCCGACCCACATTTGGCACATTGCCTTTTGCCCAACACACGAGCAAATGCTTCGCAAAAGTCAAAGAGCCAAATATTTCCTACGCATCAAGAATATACATTGAACAAAATATTTGTAAATTCACGAATTGTTTAACTAAACCAAAATTCGACACATGACCACATTAACTAATAAGGCGTATTTAAGACACACAGTATTCTTAATTACTCTTTTAACCATCAGTTGCTCCTCATTCAATACAAAAGAAAATTACTTAACTGATTTTACGGCATTTGTTGCTGATGTGGAAAAAAATTACGTCAGCTACACCTCTGCAGATTGGGAATTAAAAGATGCCGAATTTAAACAATATACTGAAGACAAGTTAGAAGAACATCGAGACACTTTTACAAAAGAAGATAAAGAAGCTATTGGCAAATTAGTAGGTAGTTATTCTGTCGTTCGAGCTAAAGGTTACGGCAAACAATTTAAAGATGGATTGAACGACGCCAAAGATTTTTTGAAGGGTTTTTTGGAAGGACTTACTGACGATAATGCCGATTCAAATAAAAATAACAACCAATAAATTCAATGAATATGAATAAAATGTACTTTCTTTTTATAAGTATTTTTTTCACAATCTTTCTTACTAGTTGTGGTAGTTGTGGAGACAAATATCTTGACGTTGATAAGCAAATACTTCAAACGAAAATTTATGAGCCAACTGTAATACATAATCAAAGTTTGCGGCAAAGTACTGTTTTGTACCTCGACCACTCGACTTGCGTGATTGATGCACGGAAGAACTCGAATGTGTTTAAAAAATTAATCGGGCAGCTTGGTTTATACACAGACACTTTGTGCCTTATAAAAAAAGATATTTTAGAAAAAATTCCTAATACTGATAAATCACCTACTAGTACTGATGTATATAATATCATTAATGGTATAAGTGAGGATATTAAATTTGCTGATATCGGAAAGGCTATTGAAGAAATAAGTAAGAGTAACTCCCAATCAATTTTAATAACCGATTTTGAATATTTTGACAAAAATGGAAAAAATCAAGATGGATTTCCATACTTATCTGGTGCTTTTAAAAGTTGGTTGGAAAAAGGACATTCAATTTATATTATTACAGAACCTTACAAGGAAGGAGGCCATGATAAAAAACGCTTTTACGTGATATTTACCGACGATAAATTACAAGCGCCAATAAGCAGCCTTTTAAGAGCAGAGATTCAAGATTTATTGAAAGGAGCTGTTTGTACATGGTTTAAAATGACCAATAGTGATATAGGAGTTGAAAGCCCTAAAAGTGACATGGTTAGCACTACCTTATCTTTTAATGTAGATTACCTAAATGGTTTTGAATTAATTACGATTGATAATTCATGGGATGATATTAGGGAATACGTGATGAAACTTGACAAACATCTCAATCCAATCCCGGGTGAAATCCCCGAACCATTAATCCGTAATTTAGTAATCAACCAAGGAGAAAATTACAAAATAAGCGACATTCAAATTGTAGCAACGAATATTACAACTAAATACATTTCAAAAGACACCATTGCTGCTGATGATTTAGAAATGGATATTAGTACAATAAATCCAACTGAAATTGACATCTCAAATGGTTTTATGTTGGATAAAGAAGCTTTAAAAGGTAATAAACTTAATGTGTTGCTCACAGATAAAATATTCACTGAAGGATATCTATTCGGTAAAGAGTATGGGGGCAATCTTATTAGATTAGATTTCGTAATAACCCAAATTGAATTAAATCCTATTCCAAATGATTTTGAGTGGCAGTCAATTTGGAGTTCAAATAACGCTATTTGTGTGTCAAAAAGTATTGATAATGCATTGCGAGACGTGAATGTAATACCTACTACACCAAATAGACGTGTTATCCATACTATTTTCATTAAAACAGCGAGTTTATAATTTACTAATCAAATAAATCAGAATTAACATGAGAAGAATTGAAGCTTTAAAAGAGGTTCAGGCGTTAATAGGAGAAACCTATATGTACGCGGTCATTATCGGCATCATTGCCGTAGTTTTGGCATTTATGGTTGCCAATGCAGTTAAGTGGCAAGGTGGTAAAAATCCCAAAGACCACATAAAACGCAGAGTTTGGTTTATTATTATTGGACTTGTTGCACCCATTGCATTTTTCCTTTATAATGCATTATATGTTAGCAGCTACATTGCAAGGGCTCCTTTACAGGCCAAATTTGCTACTGCCAATATTATGGCAACTTTAGCTGTACTATGTGTATATGTAATTGTGGGCATTTTAACAATGCTATTAATGCGTAGCTCAAAATGGGGAAGTATTTTGGGTAAGTCTAAAAAATAAGCAAATAGAATTATGGCTCAAATATTTGTAATTGGAATCGGTGGTACAGGAATGCGTTGTATTGAAGCTTTTACACATTTGTGTGCTATGGGAATGTTCGACAAAACGGATGTTCACTTATTGGCGTTGGATACCGATAAAGACAACGGAAATTTTACCCGTCTCAAAAATCTTAAAGAGGCATACATAAAAACAAAAGGTGTTAATAAAAAGCAGTTTGCACTGGAAGATACTTTCTTTTCAGCGAACCTGCATTATTATCAATTCAGTCCTGATTACTCTAAGCTTTCAACTTTTTCTGCAATATATAACTACGGTGATACAAAATTTAGCAATCCTGAAAAGGCTGCTATAGCCGACCTGCTCTTTACCGACAATGCTAAAGACTTTGATTTGAAACATGGATATCGTGCGCAAACACATTTGGGAAGTATGCTTATGTATCATTCTATTATAGATGATGTTAAAACAAATGACCGTAGCGATTTGCGAAGATTTATTCAGGAACTGATTTCTTCATGTACATCTGGCAAGCCACGGGTTTTTATTCTTGGTTCAGTTTTTGGTGGCACTGGTGCATCATCTATTCCAATAATCCCAAAAGCAATCAAAGAAGCTGCTGCTCTAATTTCGGATGCAACCGATATTGAGCGTAATGCATACTTTGGGGCAACCTTACTTACCAGTTATTTTTCTTTTCCATTGCCAAACGACAGCGAAAAGGCAAAGCAGAAAGTTATTGCTACTTCCGATAAGTTCTCTCTCAATTCTCAAGCAGCGATGATGTTTTACGAAGCAGACGAAACCGTAAAAGCAACCTATCAAAAATTTTATATGATGGGAACAGAGTCACTGGATTGGAAACCAAGTAAGGTGAAAGATAAAACTATAACCGGAGGTGAAAGCCAGGAGAATGATTCACATTATATTGAATTTTTAGCAGCATTTGCAGCCTTTCATTTTTTTACATCCCTTGAAGAAGGTACAGATGAAGCTGGTCTGGCAGGATTGAGTGACTTGAAACGAGAAAAACGAATTGAATATCTTTATCGTACTTTCAATGAAAATGGAAAAATAAATTTTACAGATTTTGTAGGCAGTACAAAAAAAGAAGAATTTGCTAAAAAAATCGGCTTGTTTACCGCAATGAGTTACCTTGTATTGCTTGATGATTACGACTTCTTTGTACAGGCACAAAATGGTGGCTTAAAAAGAGTAAAAATTGATGGCTATGATGACATTGACCTTGAAGAAGTTAACAATTTGAAGAAATACATGTCATTATATCATTTCATTCCAAATGGTAACGAGGTTAAAGACGGTTGGTTGCGCCAAGTACACCGGTCATCTGGTGGTGGTGATAATTTCCTTTTAAACTCTGGGAATTTTGGGTGTAATTCTATTAATGAGTTTAATAGATTCAATTTCAATACTAAACTGTTTCAAAGAGATTCTGATTTTGAAACACACAAGTTTAAGGCTGCAATGATTTCAGATGGAAACTCAAGAGATATTTTCAGCAAGTTTGTTGGTGCATTTATCGCATCAAAAGAACCTGAAAATATTGCAAACAAAAATGAAAAGCTGATAAAAAGGGTATATGACACTCTCTGTCAATTGTATGACTTTAAAAATTAAGAATTATGGGTAAAGCAAAATTAATAAAGAGCACAGAGGGGTCAAAATCTAACCCCGAAGGCAAATGGTATATTCACGACCAAATTAAGCCTTTTATACAAGGTATAATTGCCGGCGACCTTGATATTAATCAAGTATCAAGCACTCTTATTTCCGGCGTCCCCACTCCTTGGGCGCGAGCTAAGCTTTTTTGGTTTGCATTCGACTATCTACAACGTCAGGATGCAAACATAACAACGTCTGGTTTGATTGACTTTTATAGCATCCTGCGCGATGAATGGAAAGGAACAATGGCTTTGATTGCCTTATTCCCTGACAGAGTTTCGTTTTCCGAGCCAATATATATGAATCCAAAAGAAAGCAACTTATTTGAATTGTCAAGTGCATTTGGTCGGATGCTTTTAGATGATGCTGATATTTGGACAGACCAGCAGAAAAAGCAACGAAATCCTGATGAATTACCTTATATACAGTTATTACGCTACAACGGTCAATTAATTGGCGGAACTTCTCCTTTTTCGATTTTCTTCCCAGCAGTAGAATATAATAATTTAAAACATGCTGGCGATATTCCCTGGTATAGAAACGGAAAGTTTGAAGACCCAATGAAATATTTAGACAAGGATAAAACACAAAAACTTTATCTCTTTTTGAAAAACATTAACGGTAATTTCGAGAAATACGAAAATAACATCAATATAGCACGACCAAATAATAGATTAGACTTATCGGGTTTAAAAACCTATTTGCGTAAGTGGCAAAAAGATATAGAGTTAAAAGAAAACAACTTGCAGAAAAACGGTACAGTCGCAAAATATTCCAATCTTGCAATGCCTTATAATGCCTTGTTGTCGTCTGTACAAAAAGTATATCAACTAACAACTGGTGAATTTACCTTTGATAAGCCGGCAGACGTTAGTTCAATTAAAGCTGAACTTAGTGATTTGCAAAACATTCTCAAGGAAGATAAAAAGATAGTTGGTTGGTTTGAATCCTCAGACCGTAAAAACCCATTATCTACTTCAGCGGTTTATTACTTGAAAGTGAACGATGTACGAGACACCGAGAATCCGACTAAATATTTCTCATTACCTTTAAGTATGGAGGGGATTCAGATGTTCACACAACAGTTGGGTAGACTGGTTTCTCATCAAGACCCGAAATTTGATATTGTCGGCAAAATTAGCGAACAAGGCAATTTAATTGTTGACTTAACAGTTTCTATTGACAACCAGCCGTATAAACTCAACTCCAAAGAATACGAAATTGAATGGGCGACTTCGAATAATAAAGTATTCATGTGGCCCGATTTTATTTCAGATAATTGGGACGCTTATTACCTTTATTCCGAATATCCGCTCAATGTTCAGGGCGTTAAATTTGTACCTTTTTTCAAACGTGGACAGGAACAAAAAATCATTACGATAGAACGCCCACACGGTAATAAAACCGTGAAATCTGTTGTCTATTCTAATAGTCCAGAGGATGATTTACAAGACGGGAAATTAGATATTACGCAATTGGTTACTTACCCTGCTGGACAAGTACCACAAGAAATGCACAAGTACGAAGTTTTAAAATCTAACCGTCCGGTTGCAGGTTTGGAGATTCGCATTGAAAATGCTGGTAAGTCTTTATTAGCAGGTTATTTAATTGTGAAAAATCCAGGCGATGAAACGATGGGCGAGAGAAAAATTGCCGATTTGACAACTGAAAATATATCCAAAGAGGCAATTGTTGGAATTGATTTTGGCAGTAACAATTCTTGTGTACATTACACCTTGAAATCTGCGGCCAATAATGGTGCACAACCTATTTTATTCAAAAATCGAAGACTTGCTCTTGTAGGTATTGATGCTGAAAGTGGTGCAACTGCCGAAAGAGATGAACTGTTGTTTTTTTCAAACGAGCCTACTCCTAATGGACAAATCAAATCATGGCTACATGAACATGATGTTCGTTATATTGGTGCTCATAAAGATAAGGAAATTGCAGGTGGTGTTGCTGTTAATGAAAAGAATATCCTAGTTAAAGAAATGGATAGAGAGAAAATAACGACGCAAGCAGGTATTCTGAATTATAATATGAAATGGTTATCAGATATTGCAGGTCTATCAAAGAAAACTGCATATCTGAAAGCGTTATGGCTATCTGTTTGCGCTGATTTGTATGCTCAGAAATGCCGTCCTTCCGAGTTACGTTGGTCATTCCCTGGTTCCATGGCCTCGACAGACCTCAATCAATACACTGCGATTTATAACGGGCAGTTGCCTGCAATAACGCCAATTTTAGACAGTAGTACTGGCATGCGACTTCGTCCGGTTTCCATTTTGGAACAAACAGAAGCCGAATCTGTCTGTAAATACGCTTTAAGTCGCGATTATGGTTTGAATAACAATCTGTTTTTGGGTATTGATGTTGGTGGAAGCACAAGCGATATTTTGATATTAGCAAAAGATATCAACGCAGACAATGCACCTCGATTATACAAACAAAGTTCAGTTCGTATTGCTGCTGGTGTTTTCTTTGATGCTGTTATTAATTCGTCTACTTTCCGAAAAGCAATTTATGGTTACCATCAAGGTCAGAATCGAATTAAGGTAGAAAACATTGATAAAATTCTTTCGGAAGGACACAAAGCTCCGTTCTATTTGAACAGTGTTTTTGACCAATTGAGCGATGATGATTTTTCAGCATTTTATAGCTATATAGGTCGAGAGGCTTCATTTGTTTATGCCATTCCTGCATATGTCACTGGCTTGCTCGTATTTTATGCAGGTAAATTATGTGCAAAAACCATTAAGGACAATAACCTCACTGCTGTTCGGGAAGTACATCTTATGCCTTTCGGCAAAGGAGGTCGTTTGTTTCATTGGTTGCAAACTATACCCGGCAGTAATAGCACCACAGCTTATTATGAAGAATGTTTTCGCAAGGGCTATGGAGAAGGATCGGAAATAATTCGATTAGTTTATCGTAATGATATCTCTATTGACAACAAGTCCGAAGTCTCAAAAGGGTTAGCCGTAGATACTGAACTGATTTACGACCGAAATGTTCGTTTCATCTCTGATATTTTTGCTGAAAAGAATATATCATATCTTGAAGGTGGAAAGTTTATTCCCTTTGATGAAGATGAAATCATTTCTGATGGATATTTTGAAAATATTGGAAGATTCCAATTCCCTGAAAAATTGGAAAACTTTGAAACATTCCTGAGAATTTTTGTTGATTTTGTTGGCCATAAAGCGGGTTTGGTGCGTAATATTGCAGTGCTTGAAAATCGCAGCAAAGAGCTTACAAGTCGTTTGTCTGCATTTATTGAGAATGATTCAGAATACAAAAAAGCCCGCAACGCTAAGCAACAAACTAATCGTTTTGAATACCGTTTCCCGATTCTTATTGCTGAAGGATTGTGCTATTTGGAACAAATACTTATTCCTGAAATTTTTAAATCTTAACTATAGCAATGAGTTATCTGGTATTGCATATTGACGTTGAATTCATTGTCGGCACTGTGTGTGCCGACAATGGAACTGCGTCATTGATAACCAATGGTAAAGAGGAATTGTTATGGCTGTATTTTTTTAACAATCCTCACCAAAACAGTATTACATATGGAAAAGACAATAAGGCTCACTTCAATAATTCGGAGATTAATTATTACGGAAAACTTTTCGATAAAATTGAGAAAGAACAAGAAACATTTCTGTTAAGAGGTATTGAACACCCAATAATTGACTTGCTGAAAGAATCTGGTTTGCTTGATAACATCCGAAAAACATATTTGCAAAAAACGCATGATAACACTCAGGCGATTCCTACTTTACTGACTTTTTCTTTATCCATTGGTGATAATGCTAAGCAAAAAACAGTAGATTACCTCAAAACCAATGGTTTTGAAATAAAATCTTATACTATTCCCCTTGCCGAATTGGTGAGTTACCATACTTTGAACAATAAAAAATTAAAAGTGGGGAATGGTAGTGTTGCTATTTTTTTAGAAGCAACTAATCCTACCTTGCATCTGATGAAATTGGCTCTATCTGATAATTATTTTCTAATGGATGGGAAACCACAAACCCGCGAAGGAATGGGATTCGACCCGCGAAAGTTAGCATTACTTCGATTTGTTGTGAATGAGGCAAATAAGTCAATTGGTGCATTATTCTCCGAAAGTGAAAAAGTAGAAGAATGTAAAAGATTGGAATTGCAAGCAGACGATTGGTTGAAAAAATTAGATGCAACAAATTCTAATATGCCTTATAATATTCGAGCGGTAAGTTTCTCAAAAATGCCCAACTCCAAAAGGGATGTATTAGTCAGAAAATCTGATTTAGATAGTGATACCGGTTCATATACACAAGGGTTAAAAGATATTTTCGATGCTTTCCATGCTGATAATGTTCAAGGTGATGTGACGGCAGTTATACTTATGGGCAATTGCTTCCAAAGCGAGCGGGTAAAAACAAGTTTTGAACAAATGGTTGGAGCCGACAAACTGTTCTTTTATGCTAACAATGACATCCATAATATTCTGTCTGTGTATCCTAAAATTGACATTACCCGCTATGCAAGTGAAGAGTCAAGAATTAAGGAACGGGCTAAAGCAGAAGAACTAAAACAAGCTGAACAACGTGCCTTTGAAGACCGTCAGCGAAAAGAACGGGAAATGGCGGCTCAAAAAGCTGCCACTGAACAAAAAGCTGAAGAAAATCGAAAGGAAGCAAAAAAATTATTTGACCGTGCGGTCGGACTGGAAAAAGAAGGAAAATTAGAAGACGCTCGTGTCAATACAGAAAATGCTATTGCTTTAGAATTAACTAACAGAGAGTATAAACAGTTTCTTGATGACTTGAAAGATAAAATCAAGAATCTAAATGATAAAAATGAGCTGTACAAAAAATATTTAAGCAATGCCGATAAACTATTGAAGGATGGAGAATTGGAAAAAGCATTAGAAGAATATGAAGCGGCAAAATTTGTTTTTGATAATGCTGAAATTATTGCAAAAATTATTGATGTAAAGCGACTTATAAAAGAGCATGAAAAGCAAAAAGTAAAAATTTATCAGCTGTTAAATGATGTAAAGGAACTTATTCAGCAAAAGGACTTTAAAAATGCAAAAAGCAAAATCAATGATATATTATCCATTGATAAAACAAATGCTGAGGCGGCCAGACTACTATCCGAGATTGACCAAATTTATAAACAGCAGGAAAAACAATTTAATGATTTTGTGAAATCTGCTGACAAATATTATAATTCTGCAAATTTTTCAGAAGCTATAAACCATTATAAACAGGCATTATCAATAAAATCAGAAGACACTTATTGTTTTCAGCAGTTAGAAAAGATTGAAGATACTATTCAGCAACAAAAGGACAATCAGGAAAAGTGTAAAAAAATAATAACTAAAGCAGATGAATTGTTTCGAAGTGAAAGATGGCCTGAGGCACAGGTGCAATATCAATTAGCATCTAATTTATGCCCTCAAGATAAAGAGTTACAAAACAAAATCAATCAATGCAATGATAAAATTAAAGCGCAAGAAGATGCCTTTACTGACTTATTGATGAACGCAGCTATTTTAGAAAAAAAAAGCAAATTGAAAGATGCACTTGAAGCATTGGAAGCTGCAAAAAAAATAAGACCTGATAATGAAGATATTAAAAGGCGTATTAAAAAGGTGAAATTTGCTTTGGAATTTGAAGATGGCACTAGTTTACCAGCGCCTATTCCAAAACCAGCAAAAGTCGAAACCAACAATGATGACGATTTTTTTGGCTCAAAACCAAATAAAATATTACCTAAAAAAAGCGGCAATGAAGATGATTTTTTAGGAATAAAAACGACTAAGACAACCTTGAATAATAAACCTGTTGAGGATGACTTTTTTGCAAAAAAACCTATAAAAACCATTGATGATGAGGATGATTTTTTAGGGCTTAAAAAGAAAAACTGATTTCAATCAAAATAACAAGTGTTTAACAATTAAAATTTAGAATCATGGATGAAGTAACTTTAAAACCGAAAGTAACCCTTCGCAGAAAGGGAGAGTCTGCACCTTTTACATTTAATGAAAAGTTGCAAATTGAAATGGTATGGTCAACAGAGACTGATTTAGACTTATGCGTTTTTTGGAAAACCAAAGATGGACAGGAAGGTGGCGTATTCTCAAATGAATATCGTCAGAACAACGATGATATGGGTACTCTTGACAAGTTCCCGTTTATCAAGCATTCTGGTGATGAAAAAGCACCTCGCCCAGGTGGTGAATCCAACGAGCAAATCAAAGTAAAGTCAATTGACACTTTAAGTGAACTCTTTATTGTTGTTGTCAATTACGAAGCAGCAATAGACAACAAGAATGTAACATTTAACGAACACAAAGGACGTGTTGAAATCACAACCGATACAGGCGACAACTTTGAAGTTCCTGTTGATGACGAAAGAAGCGGACATGTGTATATTGTATGCAAAATTGAAAATGGAGATGCAGGTAAAAAAGCTATCAACAAAGGCGAAGTTATTACCTTAGGTCAGGCATTTCAACAAATTCCAGGTTTCAAATTAATTTGTAATTAATATAATCATGGCAGAACTAAAACGAAAAGTTACCATAAGGCGCAAAGAAGCACCTGTGGAAAAAAAGAAACCTAAATTGTGGCTTTGGCTATCGCTTGCAGTTGTTGTGATTGTCGGGGTTGTTTTAATCGCCAAAAACTATTCTTCAGATAAAACAGATTCGAATTTAATTGCTGAAACAGAACAAGCAACTGCTAAAGCAAACGAAATCATTGCTGATGTGCAAAGTGGCAATGTGAATTATGAGGATGCCAAAGCTAAAGTTGCAGAAGCTCAAAATACAGTAGATGAGGCAAAAGCTAATGCAAAAACCGAAGAGGAAAAACAAGCAGTTGCAGAAGCTCAAACAAAAGTTGACGCAGCAGTTAAAACTGTGGAAGCGTCGAAGCCGTCAACTCAACCTTTAGAAACTGATAAAACAGTAACACCAGAACAAGGAGTTGCTTCAACAACACCTGTTGAAACTTCAACAGCTGTTCAGGCAACCAGCGAAAAGGCAGTGGCAAATACTTCAAAAGATGCTAAATCGCCTACTGATAAACCAAATACAACTGCTACTTCAGCGCCAGCAGTATATGTCCCAGAGGGAACCCTTGAACAGAAAGCTAAGCAAGTTATCAGGGGTAATTTTGGAAACGGTGCAGAACGTAAAAGAGCATTGGGAAGTGAATATAATGCAATACAAAGTAAGGTTAATGAAATGTATCGCAACGGTGAGGTAAAATAAATATTGCAAAACAAAGGGGTATTGTATTTTCTAAAGATTCAGTACCCCTTTAAAATATTTTAAGGAATGGCAGCAGCAATTATAAAAGTCTTAATAGGACTCTTCATTTGGATGGTCTTACCTCGTTTGATATACAATAAACGGAAATACAAAAAAAACACACCGCAATTTTTTGTTACAATCGCCTGTAAGATTATCGGAATAGCATTGATAGTATTTGCGGTAATAGGATTAATCCAATCATTATTCGATTTATAAAATCTAACAATAAAAAACCAAAAAAATGAGCAAATTAAATGAACTAAAAAAATCAATACTCGCCGATGGCGTAATTGATGAACAAGAAGTAAAACAATTACGTGAGGTATTATATGCCGATGGCGTAATTGACAAAGAAGAAGCAGAGTTTCTGTTTGAGTTAAATGATGCCGTTAGTGGTAAAGAAAACCATTCAAGTTGGGAAATCCTTTTCGTAGAAGCAATTACCAGTTTCTTATTAGAAGACGAAGCATCTCCTGGCGTTGTTGATGCCGATGAAGCAAATTGGCTTATGGCTAAGATACAAGGCGATGGCAAGTTGGATAATATTGAACTTACTTTATTAAAGAACTTAAAATCGAAAGCGAAACAATTACCTCAATCATTATTAAATTTATTATAGAAAGATGGAACACAAGAAGCATTACAATGGGCTATCCAATGAGCAAGTTATTGAAAGCCGAAATAAATATGGAGAAAATATTTTAACTCCACCAGAACATGAACCTTTATGGAAACTTTTTTTAGAAAAGTTTGAAGACCCAATTATAAGAATTCTTTTAATTGCGGCTTTTCTTTCGTTAGGTATTTCATTCGTTCACATGGAATTTGCTGAAACTATAGGCATTTTTTGCGCTATACTTTTAGCGACCGGTGTAGCTTTTTGGTTTGAAATGGATGCAAATAAAAAATTTGATGTTTTAAACAAAGTTAATGACGACACGCTTTACAAGGTAATACGAAATGGAAATATTTGCGAAATACAAAAAAAAGAAATCGTTGTTGGTGATATTGTAATTCTTGGTACAGGCGAAGAAGTTCCTGCTGACGGCGAATTACTCGAAGCAGTGTCTCTTCAAATTGATGAATCGTGTTTAACTGGTGAGCCGATTATTGATAAAACTACCAACCCAGCTAATTTTCATTCGGATTCGACATATCCTTCGAATTGGGCAATGAGAGGAACAAAATTGATGGATGGTCACGGCATTCTAGAGATAAAGAAAGTTGGCGATGAAACAGAATTTGGTAAAGTTGCAGAGAAAGCAACAGAAATGAGTGGTGAAGAAACACCATTGAATAAGCAATTGGACAAACTGGCTAAATTTATTGGTGTTGTTGGTTTTGCCTTAGCTGTATTAACATTTCTCGCACTATTTGTTAAAGATATATTCTTAGGGGAAGCTCAATATACAATTGGTCAATTAGGTTCAATTGGCATTGTAATTTTATCTGCTTCAATAGTCTTGACCAAAGTTTGGTTGCCAATCATCTACGATTCATTTGAATTGTTAGGTAAAGAAAAGGAATTACCTAAAAGTGTTGAAGAAGGTAGTTGGTTGAGGTGGATAATCTACGGCATATTAACTTTTCTTATACTTTCTGCTTCTGGCTTTTTGTTTGGTATCAATCCCTTAAATGCTGAATCATGGGTTAGTTTAGATGTAGCAGGTCGTATATTACAATATTTTATGGTTGCTGTTACTTTGATTGTTGTTGCAGTGCCAGAAGGATTGCCAATGAGCGTTACCCTTAGTCTTGCACTAAGTATGCGTCGAATGTTGCAAAACAATAATTTAGTTCGAAAAATGCACGCTTGTGAAACTATGGGTGCAACTACTGTAATTTGTACCGACAAAACAGGGACGTTAACACAGAATCAAATGCAAGTATATAAAGCTGATTTTCTGTGTTTAAATGGCAATCATTTAACAAATGACGAAAATAGCAATATTATAAAAGAGAGCATATCAGTAAATTCAACTGCTTATCTAGATTATTCTGAACCCGCAAAAATAAAAACGTTAGGCAACCCAACAGAAGCTGCTCTTTTATTGTGGTTACATGAGCAAGGCTTAAACTATTTAGATATTCGTGAAGATGCTGAAGTAATTGAACAACTAACATTTTCAACGGAAAGAAAATTTATGGCTTCATTGGTTAATAGTCCTTTGCTAAACAAAAAAGTTCTATATGTGAAGGGTGCACCTGAAATTGTACTTTCAAAATGTAGTTATATATTGTCTGAACAAGGGTTGAAACCAATTAATGAATATAATTCTACAATCGAAAATTCCCTTTTGCAATATCAGAATCAAGCAATGCGGACTTTGGGTTTTGCGTATGAAATTGTAGATGATAATATTGACAGATTTGAAAATGGGAAATTGATTAACTCAAGTCTTATATTCCTTGGAATTACAGCTATTTCAGACCCTGTGAGATTAGATGTTCCTTCTGCTGTTACAAAATGTTTAAATGCGGGCATCGAAGTTAAAATTGTAACTGGCGATACTCCGGGTACTGCTAAGGAAATTGGTCGTCAAATAGGAATCTGGAACGATAGTGATAACTTACACAACATAATTACTGGGGTTGAATTTGAAAATCTTTCGGACGAAGAAGCTTTAAAGAGAGTACAGCATTTAAAAATAATGTGTAGAGCCAGACCGACAGATAAGCAAAGACTAGTTCAACTATTGCAAAAAAATGGTTCTGTCGTTGCAGTTACTGGAGACGGAACTAACGATGCACCAGCTTTAAATTTTGCACATGTTGGTTTGTCAATGGGTTCAGGTACATCTGTCGCTAAAGAGGCAAGTGATATAACCTTATTAGATGATTCATTCAGTAGTATTACAACTGCTGTAATGTGGGGTCGTTCATTATATCAAAACATTCAGCGTTTTATTCTATTTCAATTAACAATAAATGTTGCTGCCTTAATTATCGTATTTTTAGGTTCAATTTTCGGTCATGAATTGCCTTTGACTGTTACACAAATGTTATGGGTTAATCTTATTATGGACACCTTTGCAGCAGGTGCTTTGGCTTCCTTACCGCCGAATTTGAGTGTAATGGATAATAAACCTAGAAAAAATGAGGATTTTATAATAACACCTCCAATGCGTTCAAATATTTTATTTGTTGGTTTTTCTTTCGTTATTATTTTATTAGGTCTCTTATTTTATTTCTCAAATAATGGTGAGGTTAGCCGTTACGATTTATCTCGTTTCTTCACAATATTTGTAATGTTACAATTTTGGAATATGTTTAATGCTAAAGCATTTGCTACTGGGAAATCGGCATTTCATGGTTTAAATAAATCCATTGGCTTCTTAATAGTTGCTCTTGTAATTCTAATAGGACAAATTTTAATTGTGGAATTTGGTGGGGAAGTATTTAGAACAGTTCCATTATCATTAAAGGATTGGGCTATAATTATCGGTTCAACCTCATTAGTTTTATGGATTGGTGAAATTATTAGAGCAATTAAACGTTAACGCACATAGCCAAGCACAATGGCAGGTCGCACAAGCCCACGCTAAAGCCAAAACCTGCCATAGAGCTTGTCTATTTCCCAACGCTGACTTTGCCGACACTAAAAAAACTAAATCTTTTAAAGACAGTGAAAACGGTATGACTGAATTGAAAAATTATCTCAAACCATTGTCAGACAAGAACGCCCAGTTGGTAACATCGTGTATAAAACATTTGGCGGATAGTGCTAATATTAAGGTAATTACATCTAATAAACATTGTAGCGGTTTGACAGGGAAGTGCTTCAAAATGCCAAACGTTTCATACACGTAACCGTTTAACGGAATATGGAGAACCCCATGATTTAAACTGCGATAACGAATTCATTGATCCGCGAGACGCTACTAAATATAACACGGTTAAAATTGGAAACCAGTGCTGGTTGGCCGAAAACCTAAGATA
>Ga0209718_1002731_pt1 | contig 16763 bp, 15 predicted proteins | sample AD_JPNAS1_MetaG_FD_184420 | JGI IMG/M metagenome (GOLD analysis project Ga0209718, IMG submission 184420) | Active sludge microbial communities of municipal wastewater-treating anaerobic digesters from Japan - AD_JPNAS1_MetaG (SPAdes) (version 2) | ecosystem: Engineered > Bioreactor > Anaerobic... | reverse complement strand
CATCGGACTGGATTGATCGAATCGTTGAGCATTCCGGTGAGAAATGAATCCTTGCCCGAAGGCGTATCGAACAGTACTTTAAACAAATCCGGGTTGGTAGACATCAGACCGGCAAGCTGCGCCGCGGTTGGCCTCGGAATTTCGGTACGGTAGATCTCATACCGATCACAGTAGTTCACCGCGGCGAAATTAACTTGCACTCCATCCTTGCGCGAAAGGGGCAACAGCAGGTTGGGGGTCTGGGGCGGCTTCGTGGCCGGAACGCGGAAGCGCTGTGTTGCGCCCACCGTGGATTCCACGCCCCAGGGTGAAACAGACGTCACTTTATAATAGTAATAGTGCGCGAAGCTCTGCTCCACCGGATCGGTGTAGGTGGGCGCGGTGATTCGGTCGCCTACCAGTGTCCAGTCCAGGGCTTGCGCGTCAGATTCCTGTTGAAATATCTGTTTTGATACCTCGCTGCGGTAAACGCGGTAAAATGCGACCTGCGGGTCCCCGGGGGCCTCCCAAGTGATATCCACATAGCCGCTTGCCGGGCTTTCTCCGAAAGGCTGAAAAGCAGCTGCGAGCTCTGCTCTTGTCAGACCGGAAGAGTCAGGTCCAGTCAGCGTAAAATCCATATTTGCATATTCCGCCGCAAAAGAGGAAGGTTTGAGGCAAATGAGAAAAAGTGAAATATTCCCCGGCGTTCGGTCAAGTCCGCCGACAACCAGCTGGTTTTGAGTAACAGCGCTATTGTTATCATTGGCCAACTGCCACTGGCCCATCTGCATTAGCTCGTTGCGGGACATTTTCTGCATCTCGCTAAGCGGCCCGGGCGCGAACAGCGGCCGATAGATCATGTATCCTACCAGACCTTCACCGCTGTAAGCGGGCCATTTCAGGCGGGCGGTGCCGTCGGGCAAAACATCCTCTCCCCGAACCGCAAGGAACATGTGTATGTATTTTTCTTCCGGCAGGTTGTCATAATGCGTAGAAATGATCGTGGGAAAGGACGATGCCGAGGTAAAACTGCCAATGCGGATGCCCGCCGCATCGGCGGCTTTCACCGTATCGGTATCAATGTCATCTTCATACTGCCGCATGTGTCCGCCGGCGGCATTAGCCAGCGCCTCATAGGAAACGAGAGGATCACCCAGTACGCCCGGCGGCAAGGCCGAAAGATCAAGAAGCTCGCGGGCGAGCATTTTGATATTGAGCGCGGCGGGCGTTTTCGGCTCTGCTTTAGTGGGAACACCCATTGTTACCGATTGGGACCAGGCGCTTTCGTTATTCCAGGAATCCCAAGCCGAAACCCAATATTTATAGGTATACCCCTCTTTAACATCGGCATCAAAATAGGTCAGGTCAGGGTAGCCTGAGATTTCAGTGTCCAAGATAATTTGCTTGGCCCTATTTTTCGTGATGCTGGAAATCACTGATTTTCCCTGCCAGGTCAGCCGGCCGTTTTGCTGCACGAGCTGATCCACGGACGGAGCGGACTGTACATTTTGTGAAATTTCCGAACCGCTCTGTGAAAGCCGTTCGGCGCTGGATTCCCCGGCGTTAGTTCCAACAGGAAGAGATGGATTGTCATACTTGATATCGCTCAAAATCTCTGGGGGGCCGAAACCTTTCGCTCCTTCCGCCACTGCCCGGTAGATGGTGAAACGAACAATATCTTCGGCAGAATCGGCAGAATCGGTGAAACGAACCGCATTGGTAAAATCGGCAAAGATAGGCAGCACGATGCCGCGTTTGTTTTTATTCGCCTCGATGGATTGGTTAACGCCGATGGAATGATTTGCGATGGGTGTTGTTTCGCCAGCATCAGAGTCCATCGCATCTTTTCTTGAAGCGCTTTTTCCGGGCATAGAAAGCGTTGCGGGAGAGATAGCGGGGGCGTTAGGCGGCGTAACCTTTTCGACTTTAAACTCTATAACATCGGAATATTCGCTACTACGCCCGAAGACATCGATAGAGCAAATGCGGTACTGCGCGGTCCTGCCGTTTTCCACCTCGTCTTCAAAGAATATGGGCGATTCGAAGTAGACGTCGGATTCATCAAGCATGTAGGAAATCGCGACCGGTTCCTGATTGACCCGGACGAAGTCTTTTTCCCCATCGAGCTTGCGTTCGATGATATAGCCGCTGATAATCCCGCGTTCTGCTTCGCTTAGGGCCTGATCCCAGCGCAACGGTGCCCTGCCGTCAATGCCATAGCCCAGAAGACCCTGCGGTTTGGTAAGATCATTTGTCTTTCCATTTGTGAGAAACACCCTGCCAATTAAGGTGCCACCCGGTGTTTCCACATAATAGGCGATATCAGCATCGTCTTTGAGCTCAAGGTCGGACAGATCGTCAAAGAATAAAAATCCGGCTTCTTCCGCGAATTCATCATTGACAAAGCTCAATGACATAAGCTGCTGTCTGGCAGTGAATATCTCATAGGCGATCTGAAACTCGGGCCGGCCTTCCAGCAGACTTAAGCCGCTTATGGGATTGGCCTGTATGAGAGAAAACTTTTGCCAGATAGACGATTGAATCGAAGCGCTTGTAAGAGCGTTGTTTTGCAACCGATTCTGCACGTAGATGGGATTTCCCAGCAAAATATCAGTCTCCGGAATTTTTTGCCCGATATCCCCGGGAATGGTAATACGCATATCCCGCATCCTTTCAAAATCGACTCCGCCGCTCACGCGCGGCTTGGATTCCAGGGTGTCGGTGCGGTACACCGCGCTGCGGAACTCTTCCGCATTCGCCATGCCCATGGCCGCCAGCTTGCTTGGCGTCAGCTCGGCCTGCCCGTATAATTCCTGGATGAGATTGATATTCTCCTGTCTATGTTTTTCATACTCATCTTCATCATCCACTTCCCATCCTTCAAGCTCGATAAGACCGCTTTGGCCCTTAGCCGGCGAAGCAACGCCTTCTTTGACAAGCTCGCGCCGACCATCGATCTCACGGTACAGCATAAATCCCCCCTCTGGAACCCAGTCGCCCGAGGGAGTCATATGTAGGAGGATTTCGCCCGGGTTTTGCCATACGCCTTTCATGTTAACCGTAGACGGTATTTCCACCGACTCTGCGTCTGAAGGCGGCATGAGCAGGTTTTGCGTCGCGGCCTGCAAGTTGGTAAGAATTTCGGTCTGTGCCGCAAGGGCCTGCCGCGCAGAAGGCGCGGACATATGGATGTCGGGCTGTTGGTTTGCCAGCAAAATCATCGGAGCCTGCACCTCTCCGGCATTGAAAAGGAGCGGCGAGACGGTGGCTTGCTTCTCAGGCTCATTCCTTAAGGGAGCAGAGGACGCTCCTTCCGGCGCATACGCCGGAAAATCAAGCACCTGTATTGTCTCGTCGGATTCTTCCAGCCGTTCCGACAGTTGCCTGTCAAGAATGCGCAGATTGTTGAGAGCCAGGCGGGAGTCCACGATATCCGTTAACTGCGCTGCCGAAAGCAGTTCCTCTGCAATGGCCGGATTCCGCAGCAACGAGTCGATGCTCGGGGCATCGCTGTGCAGTAACTCCTCCAGTGTCTGCGGTTCTTTTATTTCGGTATCGGCAAGGATATAAGCCCGGTCTGGCAGGTAGGAAAAGGCTGTAAAAAAGCCGAGAGACCAAAAGATTCCTATCGTTACGAGCGCCAAAGCAGAGAACGTGACAAGCACAGAACGGACAGTATGTGTTCTAAACTGAGACAGCACCCAATGGGTTGCGTTCTTAAAAATTTTCATGTCTTCAACTCCTATTCTTCTATAGACCGGCGGCAATCAAAATACTCCAGAATCAGTTGGGTTTTGCTGTTGACGTTCAATTTGCGGTATATTTGTTTGATAAAGTAGTTCGCACCCCAAATGCTGATGGAGGCCTCCGATGCGATCTCTTTTGCCTTCATGCCCTTGAGAAGCATATGGAAAACCTTTCTCTCACGCGGCGTCAATGTTATGACGGCATCCGCTTCCGAGGGGCGTCCTGTTTTTTGTTGCATGACAATCCCTCCCACTCTAACTACCATTTTAGAGAGAAAACCTTGTTTTTAATAGCTACTAATCTTGGTAGGTTGGTATAAAACAGAGCCCTGACCGAAGTCAGGGCTCTGTTTTATACCAAAGGACGAGCTGTAAAATTATATAGTATGACTAAAAGCTATTTATGGTTTTAGTGAAAAGCTGTGCGAGCTCAGGCGGGCGAACAATTCCGAGCGGTTGTTGATACCCAGCTTTTTATAAAGATTTTTGATGTGGAAATTGGCAGTGTGGACGCTAATCTTCAACTCATCTGCGATCTGTTTTGCGTCCTTCCCGTGTAAAAGGAATGCGGCGACCTCCTTTTCACGTGGCGTGAGTTTCAGATTTTCCAGCACGTCCGACTCCTCCACCCTCCGCACGGCCTCAGTCATATCAACAGCGTGAAAATCGTCCGACCATTCCGCATAAAAAAGATACTTCGAGTAGGCGGGGGACAACAGGATGAATACGACAAATACAGCGCCGGAGATCAGGGTGGCCGCAAGCGGGAGAAGTTCGGGCGAGTGAGCGGAAATAGCGCCCGGAATCACATAGGAGATCATGCTCACCGGCAGGATGGTCACAAGGCACAGCTTGAAGATGTGAAAGTTCCCGTGCTTTTTAAATACGCAGCCGAGAAGATAGTAGGCTGCGATATATCCCATCTGTTCAAAACCATGGATATAGCGGGCAAAGCTCCGCAAGGCGGTGCCTTCCGGCATAAAGTAAAGGCCGTAAGTGCAGATCATGGCAATAAAAAATAGGTTGCACATGGTCCAGACGCTGCGCCTGGTGATAAGCTGCAACGCCACTGCAAGGCAGATGGCGAGAATGCCCACAGCTCCGTTCGCGGCCATAGCGGCTGGCGATGAGGACCCCGGCAAATAGGTATAAAATATCTCCACAAAGTAGTGGGCAATAAAGAAATATAAGGTCAGCTTAAGGGCCGGATTCAGACTTGCTTTCGGTCTGCTCTCCGTGGCTGAAAAATCCTCCGCCTTATAAAAAGACAGGCAAACGCAGGTGCCAAGAATAAGCGCGGCTAGATACGTTTTATCAAAAACACCCGATAATAAAGAAAGTCCCGAAATGAGTTGGTTGAGCGCAAAGAATAATGAGATGGCCGCGGCGCCTAACAGGCGCTCTGTGTTGTTGAGCGTAAATGTATAGGCAAACGACGCGCAGGCCGCGCATCCCCCCAGGCCAAACATAAAGAATATAGCCGTCAGCAGGCTCGGCAGACTTTCGGGAAGTAGAAGCCATACGATAAAGGCGGCGGCGGTAACGAGGGCGGACGCCTTTGAAACCAGCGCCATATTTTTTGTACTTGTAAACGCGAACAAAACTCCGGCTCCAACGCAGTAAGCGCTTCCCATAAGTGTCATGGCGTCCAAGTTAAAAAGCTGTATTGAGTCGCTGAACAACACCCCCTGCATATTCGCAAAAACAGGTGCCAGAGGAAAGATCAGCATATATTTCAAGTGGCTCACGCGCACATTGCGAACGTTGATATTATCTTTAGAGCGGAGCAGCGCAAGAAAGGAAGCCGCGAAGCCTCTTTTCATGTCCTGTTTCGCTTTTGCCATGTCGTCACCTCCTTGACCCGTTTCCATGCGTCCCCTTTTTTTGCCGGGCATCGGGGGGCTTTTCAGCGGTTTTTGGAACAAGCCATAAATTGCCCTTTTTCAAAGCTCCGTCTATACGCCCCTCGACACAGTACATCGTAACCCTTCTGCCGCTGACGCCCCATTTTTCACCGGCCTCTTTTACCGTTAGATAATTTATCATGGCATCACCCGATCTTTTTTTTCATTATACCGTATGGCTTTATAAACTTCAAGAACTTGAAGGATAAGACGATAAAAAACTATGCGCTACCGAGTATCTTTTATTGTTCTGCAAGTGACATGAAGGTTAATGGCTAAAGCATTCAATGTGAAAGAAAATGCAGAGCCTGCGATTATCCTACACCAGATGTCATTGAAGTCTATAGCCTATTTTTCGATTGTTAAGGTGACCGCATCAACCATGCTGGGAGAATAGAGTTTTGATATTGCTCTGAATCCTTGAAGCTAATAACTGCTGACATCACGCCATCTTTAATCGTTATCGCAATTTGAACTGCGTCGGGATGACCGGCCTTATCGATATAAGCATGCTCCTCTAAAATCTCTTGCTCCACAGCGGTTTGGCTTATATCAAACCGCTTTCTCTTTTCCTCGAATGTGCTGCGGGTGATTGGCTTTGGCTTCCCTCTCCCATAGGTTTTTCTCGCCATGAACTGCTCATTTCCCAACGCAACTCTGCCGCCCTTAAATTGATACTGTATCAAATTGTTCAAACGGATGCCGAAATTCTTGCCCATCTGCAGATGCACAAGGATATCATTCCCGCAGATGTATTCTGTCGTGATTAAGGAAACGTCGTGTTTTGTATTCGAATTATGGTAAATATCTATATCAACTTGGTAAGTTGCAACAACCGTCATGAGCACTCTCTTTTCTTCGATATAGTCCATTGTAGAATTCGTCACAGACGAATATAGGCACTTTCGATTATACCGAACTATTCAATATTCGTCAATGACGAATACACTAACCTTCGTCTGCTAACTATAATAAATGGTGGACGGAGGTGAAGCGTTTGACAGAGGTTCAAATAAAGGAAATGACCGCTCGCATTAAGGCCCGCCGTGTAGCACTGGGGTTTACGCAGGAAAGCTTTTGCGAAGCGATAGATTTATCGGCAAGCTCCTATACAAAAATTGAAAACGCATTTCAAAAGCCAGCGCTTGATACCTTGATTAGGATTGCCAAGCGCCTTGATTTATCGTTAGACTATATTGTGTTCGGTTCAGAGGAACGCAAGCCCAGTAAAGCTCTTGACACGGATGTTCTAAAAGTGTTATTAGAATCCACGGATGCCGATACATTGCTGAGCGCGAGTACATTTCTCGCAAAAGCCGCGAAGATTAAGAAATCGTAGATGTGCAGCTTGATTGCTCCTTAGCCCGACTTTATCAGGCTCCCCCAAAATGGTGAATGCAGTTGGCAAGCAAGGCAGACCAGCGCGCGCTGCGCACTTGGCCTGCTTTGCTTGCTGGGAGCTTTCGCCCCCAGACCCCCATTGATCGCCCCGCGTTGCGGAGCGGCTGCGCACCCCTTTCGGGGCGCTAATCGAGTCACCGTCACCTGTGCCGGGCATCGGGTTCGCGCTCCTGCGCGCGGGAATCCGTTCCCAAAAACCTGTCTACATTGGATTTTGCAACAAGAATTTCCTTCATATCCGAGCGCGCCTGACTGTGTTCCAGGCGGGCTTTTTTCTTTTCCTCCAGCAGCGATGCGTACTCGGTCCGCAGGCTTTTGACGGCGGGAATCTTCTTCATCCCCAGCTCGTCAAAGGCTTTCTTCGCCGCCTGATGAAGCAGGATGTCCGTCTCATGCTCGGATCGGAATTTCTTGCTGTACCCGGCTTTGCGGTAGTCAATATAGGTCTGCCGGGTCTTGCTGTAATCAACAATATGCTTCTGCAAGGCGGCGTTGGCGTTCAGCTTCGCCTCCAAATCCTTCATCCGATCCGAGCTTGAGTTGAATCGTGCGGTGGCCGCAGCGGATTTTTCGGTGAGGATATCGTAGCGGTCAAGCCCCTGCTCTTGAAGATAAATGAGCGTCCGCGCCATCGCTTTGAGGTTGTGAACCTTTGCCCAGCGTTCAAAGCCAGGCCCCTTGCCGGACTGAATCTTTTCCTGAATGTCGATGAGCAGGCTGACCGATTGCACCGGCGCCTTGGGAATATCGCCACGGCGAACAGGCGCGCTCCTGCGCCCGGCGATGCGCTCCCGGATCGCCTCCTCGGTGTAGTCGGCGCCGAGGGTTTGCTCTCGGCAGCGGGTGAATTTTTCCTGCCCCGAAGTACGAAAAGAGAGGTGCCTCCCACGTTTGATCTCATAGCCCATCGCCTGCATTTCCATGAGGAACGCCTCAAAATCGGCGGGGCGCTTTTCCAGCACGGCGTCAATGGCCTGACGAAGCCGCTCCTGAAAAGAGAGCGGACGGTCGCCGCCCATCGCATCCAGCCACTTGCCGTAATGCCCTCGGCTGGGCTTGGGGTTTTCAATGACGGACACCCCATGCTCCAGGCAAATCCTGTCGCTGACCCGGCGCAGGGCAAAGGCCGAACCAATGAAGTTTCGGAATTTGCGCCGGCAATCCAGATCGGTGGAATTAAAAATGATGTGATTGTGGACGTGCGCTCTATCAATATGCGTGCAGACAATAAAGTGATGCCTTCCCTTTGTGAAGGCCAGCGCCAGCTCCTGTCCGATGCGATTTGCCTCTTCAGGCGTCACCTCGCCAGGCAGAAAGGCTTGACGGGTATGGTAGGCGATGATATCTTGGCCGCCCTGATTGCGCCCAGTGAGTTGTGCATACTGCCGTTTGGAAAGCGCGAATTCCGCATCTGCGATTTTGGAATCGCACATAAAAGAGGAAATAAGTTCACCGTTTCTTGTTTTTTCCGGGTTGGCGACATAGTCAATGACATCCTCGATCGTCCTGCCACTCCCGGCATGGATGGGCATGAGTCTTGTAGTGGCGATAAGCGTCACCTCCTTTTTGCCCGCATGGGTTGCCCGGCATGGTATAATACATTTGCACACAGCGAAAGCTGATGGGGATGAGTAAAACAGTCTGAAAGGAGCAGCCGGAGCATGGAAAACAGAACCTATTTAGCCATCGACCTCAAGTCTTTTTATGCTTCGACTGAATGCATCGAACGCGGACTTGATCCGATGAAAACGAACCTCGTTGTAGCTGACGAGAGCCGAACGGAAAAGACCATCTGCCTTGCGGTATCGCCGCCGCTGAAACGCTATGGCATCCCCGGCCGGGCAAGGCTGTTCGAGGTGGTGCAAAAGGTCAAAGAAGCAAACGCCCAGCGGCAGAGAAGCGCGCCGGGGCATCGTTTCACCGGTGCGTCCCATGACGATCCCGAACTCAGAGCATCGCCGGAGCTGGCGATTGATTACATCGTCGCCCCTCCGCGCATGGCGCTCTATGTGGAATACAGCACGCGCATTTACGAAACTTATTTGAAATACATCTCACCTGAAGATATCCATGTTTACTCCATAGACGAGGTGTTCATGGATGTGACACACTACCTGAACACCTATGGGCTCACCGCCCGGCAGCTCGCTATGAAGATTATTCTTGATGTACTTGATACGACCGGCATTACGGCCACCGCAGGCATCGGCACCAATCTATACCTTTGTAAAATTGCGATGGACATCGGCGCCAAGCACATCCAGCCGGACAAAAACGGCGTGCGGATTGCCGAGCTGGATGAGATGAGCTACCGCAAATCCTTGTGGAGCCACCGTCCGCTCACCGACTTCTGGCGAGTGGGCAAGGGCTACGCAAAAAAGCTGGAGGAACACGGCCTCTATACGATGGGCGACATCGCCAGATGCTCCATCGGGGGGCCTGCGGATCACCGCAACGAAGCCCTGCTGTACAAGCTGTTTGGCGTCAATGCCGAGCTGCTCATCGACCATGCGTGGGGATGGGAGCCTGTTACCATTGCCGATGTGAAAGCCTACAAACCCAGCACAAACAGTATAAGCTCAGGCCAGGTACTGCAATCTCCCTATCCCTGTAACAAGGCAAAGCTCATCGTCCGGGAGATGACCGATCTGCTGGCGCTGGACTTGGTGGACAAGGGGCTTGTGGCCAACCAGCTTGTGCTGACGATAGGGTATGACATCGAAAACCTCACCGATCCGAAGCGGCGGCAAGCCTACCGCGGCGAGGTCACCACAGACCATTATGGCCGCGCCATTCCCAAGCACGCTCACGGAACAGCGAACCTCGGGCGCTACACCTCTTCGACAAAACTGATTCTGGATGCCGTCTCTGACCTCTTTGACCGCATCACTGATGAAAAACTCCTGGTCAGACGGATCAATGTCACAGCGGCCCATGTCATAGAAGAAGCCGTCGCGCCGAAGCCGGAACCCTACGAGCAGCTCGACCTGTTCACCGATTACCATGCGCTCCAGGAAAAGCAGGCCCAGGAAGAAGCGGAGCTGGCGAGGGAGAAGCAGAGGCAACAGGCCATGCTTTCCATCAAGAGGCGGTACGGCAAAAACGCAATTCTCAAAGGCATGAATCTTGAAGAAGGAGCGACCACCATAGAGCGGAACCGCCAGATCGGAGGGCATAAAGAATGAAAAATCCATATGAAGATATACTCCAACTGCCGCATCCCGTTTCCTCCACCCGTCCGCGGATGCCCATCGCGGATCGCGCGGCTCAGTTTTCGCCGTTCGCGGCCCTCACCGGCCACGGCGCCGCTATCCGGGAAACGGCGCGGCTGACCGACCGGCGGCGGGAACTCAGTGAGGATGCCGGGGCCGCCTTGGGCGATAAGCTGACGATGCTTGCGGAGATAGCCTCCGATCATCCCGTGGTATCCGTCACCTATTTCCGGGCAGACGAAAAGAAAGACGGCGGCAGTTATGTTGCCGCCGCCGGTGCCGTCAAAAAAATTGACGAATATGAGCGTGTAATCATATTGATGGATGGGACGAGGATTCCCATCGGAGATATTTCGGAAATTGAAAGCGAACTGTTTATAGGGTTTGATTAAGGGAGCATGCTCAAATAGATTTGATTGCAAAGTTCAGGTCTTCCAGCCGGTCAATAAGCCACTCCGCCAGCTTGGGAATCCCATAGGGGCTGACCACAAACGCGATGATAACCGTGGTCAGCGCTCCGCCCGGCTCTTTCAGCAGAATCAGCGTCAGTAGCGCCAGCGTGAGCAGCAGGGTGGAGATGACTCCCAGCACCGCGCCGGAAAAACCGCAGACGAACCGGCAGACACCCACCACGATGGACAAGACCAGCGTGATGGGGAATAGAACGATCTTAAACATAATCCGCATGGCAAAGCCTCCTTAATCTTTATCAGGCGTGCCGCCCTCCGGCTTTTTCGGCTCCAGAACCCGGATGTCCGGCTCTGGCGAGGAAATGTACATTTCCTCGGTATCCTGTTGCGCCTTTTGTAAAATCGCTATTGCCTCGGTCTGTGAACGAAATAACCGCTTATACATCGCTGCGTAATCCGGCATGATTTATCCCTCCCCGCTCTTAGCGTTGGTTGATGTTACCTTGCTTCGGAGGGAATTGCAAGAGGATACAACACGTTATTTCGGACTAATTTCAGAGCCTGTTTTGTTGCTTCTGCTTGACCCGGTTCCGTGAGAAACATATAATATCACTTGCGCCATATATCACAATGACACAGGAGGATTCGGAATGAGTGAAACCAGTAAACCCACCACCATGCTGGAAGAATACGAGCCGGAGCAGGCCGCCAAGCTCAGATGGACGGAAGCGGTTGACGGCCCGATTTGCGAGCTGTTCAGTGCGCTCAAGCTGGAAAAGCTGTCCGCCGAGGACGGCAACGGAAATAAAGTGAAGCTGAGTGTGACCAAAGATAATGAAATCAAAATCGAACTGTCGTCCGTAACCATCCGGTGACACAAAGCGCCCGCTGGCTTAGATCAAACAGCGGGCGCTTTTGCATCCTTCCGTGCTACCCGATTTTGGACAGGGCCGTGAGGATGCTCCCAGCCCGCTCCCAAATCTCATCCAGCCGGACACGCAAGTCCTCAATGTCGGCGGCGTAGATGCTCCCCGTCTCATTGGCTTTTTTGGCGTACTGATTCAGGTTGTTGGAGCAGTAGCGCAGAAGGGATACCAGCTCCCGCACCTCGGTGAGATCAAGGCTGATGAAGTACCCGTCAATGCCCACCTTGCGGAAATAGGCCCCCGAACTGCTGATACCCATTGTTGCCATGCGCTCCCGGATGAGGGCGGCCTCCTCCTCGGTGGCGGCAAAGTGAAACCGCACCGAACGCTTGCGGGTTACTTGTCTGCCGCTCATAGTTCAGCTCCATCCTTTAATTGTCGACTTTTCTCTCCGGTTTCCTTTTTCGGACGGGGCGCGTTCTTTGCCTCTTTGATTTGCTCAAGCACCGAAGTTTTTTCGCTGCTTGGGCATCTCGGAAGTACCGCGGGGGTACCTCCGAACATATCCACCAGGAACTGTTTGCCGCCAAGCTGAATTGCTGCTGTGAACGCCTCGTTAAAATCGGCGTATTTCCTTTCGGATTTAGGAATGAATAACGCCTCTCCGATGTGCGGAACCGCCCCTTCATAGGAGCCGAGTTCCAGTCGGCCATCCTTATGAATGCGCATATAACCGCCGTCCTCGCCGCCGATGTAGTAGAAAGCGCCGCGGCCGTTCAGACGGAAGATGGCATCCTCCGTCCATTGAAAGCGGCTGTTCTCGGTAATATCCTGCCAGAGCGCAAATTCATCTCTTGTCATATTGGCTCCCTTCTCACCGCTCCAAATCGCACTTGGAGCGGTTGTGTTTCCGCTCCCCGGCATCCTTTTTCGGGCGGGACGCGTCTTTGGCCTCCTTGATCTGCTCAAGCACCGATGGCTTTTCACCGACAAGCGCCTCCGGCGCAAGCTCGCCGATTTCCTCATGGGTCTGCCCATCGGTCAAATCCGCTTTGGGAACCGCCGTGTTGTTGCGCAGACCGTCAATCATATTGTAATTTTGCTCGGCGCTCATCTCGGCGGCGGCCAGAGGGTTTGGAATCTCCCTGCATGGTTCATCCCTCATGTGGATAAGAGTGCGGGCGATATAATAATCCGCCGCTGTTCTTTCAGAACCGCAATAGCGTCCCCAATAGAAATCCCGCGCGCCGTTTTCAGCGGTAAACTGCCAGCAGACAAAGGGATCAGGGGCGCCCGGATTGTGGCCGATGGCAAAGCCGCGCTGATTGTCGAACCAAACGGAGCGGGTAATCTCGTATCCATGCACGGCATGACCGGCCTCCGGTGCGCCAGGCAGGGCGAACCGCTCCGCCCCCAGCTCCTGATACAGCCTTCGGAAGTGCGTGGCAAAGCCGTCGATCAAGATGGCGTGAGAATTCAGGTTGGCGGCCCCGAACGCTTGGTCGGGCAGATTAAAGGCCGCGGCCCACTCCTTATTGTCACGGGAAAAGCGGCCGTCGGAGGCGCGGAGATGGATATTGTATTCCAGCACCGCCTTGACGCGCTCAAAACCATAGTCGTGCGCCGCCACCATTGCGGCCATTTCGAGATTATAGAAGTCCCGCTTGTAGCAGCTCTTTGGAATGGTCTCGTCAATGGCTTTGGTGCATTCGGCGTTGCGACCGCCGCTCATGTGGTAATAGCTTTCTTCCGTGCGCTCCGCCGCCGTTTCATGGGGGTAGGGATAGACGATTTTATCGGGGTCGGCCCTTCCTGCCGATGCCTCGGTCATGGCCGTGAAAAGCTCCCGGCAAAACTGCCGCTCCTCCGGGGATTCCGTTTTTAACTGCACGGCGAGATAGCGGCCGCAGATGCCGAGGGCTTCCTCCATGCCGTGGCTGACGGCGGTATCACGAAAGAAGTCCGCACCGGTTTCGAACCGGATTTCAGGATCAACGCGCCGCGCCTGATCCACTCCGTAGACGACGCCCAAGCCGGAACTCCTGTCCCAATTGGCGAAAACCGTCCCTGTGTCATCCACTCCTGTCACGGTCCCCCTGTCGCCCGGTCTGAGCTTGGAATAGGGGTCGTCCATCGAAATAAGCTCAATCCGAGTCCCGATGGGGTATTCAGCCCGCAGGCGGGCAACAGTTTCTTTGGATGGAAATTTCATGCGGATGCCTCCTTATCGTTCCGGCTCCTTCATGGAGCGGGTATGTTTATGTTCTCCCGTATCTTTCAGCACGCGGGGCTTCTCCTGCGCCTCGCGAATCTGTCCCAGCACGGATTGCCGATCCTGTTCGCGCAGGGGCGCTGTTTTTTCGTAGGCGTAGATGGTAAACCGCGCGTCCCTCTCGAACGCAGGCACATGGCAAAGGATAAAATACTGCCGCGTTTCCGTTTCCAGCTTAAAGCCGTACTGTGAAAACCGGCTGTCCTCCAGCAGCTTGGCTTCGGGGTGGGCTTGGCAGTAGGCGATCATGCCGGAGCGGTTGCCCAGCAGCTCCTGCCGAAGCGCATACACCGCGCCGTGAACCTCAAACTGAAAATCCGGCGTGTTTTTCTCTGTCTGCGCTTCGTTCAGGTGAAGCCCGGCATGGAAACGGTCTCCTTGGTTTCCAAAATCGCCAGACAGCAGGCCGATGCGGGTCTTACCCGCATCGCTTCGCAGATCGAAGAAAGCTCGTTCCTCCCCGGAAAAAGGAACAACCAAAATGCCGCGAAGCTGATCTGCGGGCTCATATTTTGCGCGCAGCGCCTCCATGCGCTCAGCAAACTCGCAGATGTGGTAATCGTTATTCCCAACGCGAACGTGCGCCTCATCGATGTACCGGCAGGGGCACGTCAGCGTCCCCCTGCCATCGTCGGGCGGGTAGGTAATCGTGATGCTTGCGCCATCTGGGATCTGAAACAGCTCCCGGTAATCGCTGTCAATAAAGCGGATCGTCTTATCGCTCACGAGCGACCCCTCCTCTCAAAATCCAATTTGAAGTTGGCATACCGCCCGGTGTCCTCCACGACCACCGTAGCGTCGTAGGTCTTGCCGGTCTTTTCGGAATACAACCCCTTAATAAAAACACGCCCCTCTGTGAGCAGAGCGGCGGCGATGGGCTTGGTGATTTCTTTTTTCTTGGCGGCGAAGAACTTGTTGTCCCGCCACAGGGCAAATCTGCAATTACGCCCCGAACAGAAAAAGCCCTTCTTGCTTTCGGTCACCGCCGAACCGCAGCGGGGGCAGACCCCGACCGATGGCGCGGTAGGCCGGGCAAACCGCGCGCTGTGCGCCTGATCCGGCACGGCGTGCGCGGATACTAGGTCCCTCGTCATGGCGGCGATGCCTTCCATGAAGTCGGCGTCCACAAGCTCCCCGCGCTCAATCCTCCCCAGCATATGCTCCCACTCGGCGGTGAGCTGGGGAGATTTGATGATGTCGGGCAGTACGGCAATGAGGTTCACACCCTTTTCCGTGGGGAAAAGCTGTTTGCTTTTGCGCGCCACAAAGTCGGATTTTACCAGCTTCTCAATGATGCCGGCGCGGGTGGCGGGCGTGCCGAGTCCTTTGCGCTCGGCGTCTTCGGGAGCGTCGTCGGAACCAGCTGACTCCATCGCGGACAGCAGGGTGTCCTCGGTAAAGTGCTTCGGCGGCGAGCTGAAGCCCTCCCGCACGGATGCGGCAACGGAAGAAAAGAACTGGCCCTCGGAAAGCTCCGGTAAGGATGCATCGTCCGCATCATTCTCCTGTGGTTTCTCCTTGAGTGTGGCCCTAAAGGCCTGTTCCGCGGCTTTCCAGCCCTCCCGCAAAACCGTGCTGCCCTTGGCGGTGAACAGATGCCCGGCGCACTCCACCGTGACCGCCGTCTCGGCGTGGCTGTGCTTTTCCCCCACGGCGCAGAGCAGGCGAACCGCCATCAGATGTAGGATGTTCCGCTCCCCGGCGGGAAGCCCGTCCAGATTCGCCGCTGCCATTGTGGGCGTGGGGATGATGGCGTGGTGGTCGCTCACCTTGCCGTTGTTGATGACTTGCTCCGCATTGACCGGCAGGGGCAGCTCGGCGGGCAGAAACGCCAGCTTCCCGGCGACAGCCGAAACCAGGGCGGGCAGACTCTGCGCCATGTCCTCGGTCAGAAAGCGAGAATCGGTTCTCGGGTAGGTGCAGAGCTTCCCCTCATATAGATTTTGGGTATAGTCCAGCGTCTGCTGGGCGGTGTAGCCGAACAGCCGGTTCGCTTCGCGCTGGAGCGTGGTGAGGTCATAGAGCTTCGGGGGCGCGGTGTTCTTCTCCTGCCGTTTGATTTCCCGAACCGCGGCGTCTTTCCCATCACAGGCAGAGCGAACGGCATCGGCGGCGGCACGACCTTCCATCTTCTCGCCCGAAGCGGTGAAGCCAGCAAGATCGAGGACAGGCGTGTAGAACGGCGTTTTTACAAAGGCGGCGATGGCGGCCTCCCGCTCCACCAGCAGGGCAAGCGTGGGAGTCTGCACCCGCCCGACGTTCAAGGTCACGCCGTACAAGCACGAAAAAAGCCGTGTGGCATTGATCCCGACCATCCAATCGGCTTGGGAGCGGCACAGAGCGGCATGGTAAAGGCTGTCGTAGTCCGCACCGGGTTTCAGCTTCTCGAAGCCGTCACGGATGGCGGCGTCCTCCATTGAAGAAATCCAAAGCCGCTGCACAGGCTTTGTGCATTTGCAGAAGTCATATACCAGCCGGAAGATCAGTTCGCCCTCCCGACCGGCGTCGGTGGCGCACACCACGGAATCCACCGTCTTGTCGCTTAACAGGCGGCGCAGAATATCAAGCTGTTTTTTCTTGCCCTGTGCGGCGGCGTATCGCCAGCGTTCGGGCAGGATGGGCAAGTCCTCCAGCCGCCACTTGGCAAATCGCTCCTCGTAGACGGCGGCCTGCGCCAGCTCCACCAAGTGACCGACACACCAGGTCACAATCCAGTCCTTGCCGCGGATGTAGCCGTCCTCGCGTTCCTGCGCGCCGAGGACGGCGGCGATGGCCTGCGCGACGCTGGGCTTTTCCGCGATCACCAGGCGGCAGCTCATAGTCCCGCCTCCCTTCGCAGAATGTCCGCCGCAGCCAGCCGCTCCCACGGCAAGTCGAGGTCGGCCCGCCCGAAATGACCGTAGGCGGCGGTCTGTTGGTAAATAGGGCGGCGAAGCTCCAGCCGTTCGATGATGGCCGAGGGGCGCAGGT
>Ga0209718_1002727_pt1 | contig 16775 bp, 12 predicted proteins | sample AD_JPNAS1_MetaG_FD_184420 | JGI IMG/M metagenome (GOLD analysis project Ga0209718, IMG submission 184420) | Active sludge microbial communities of municipal wastewater-treating anaerobic digesters from Japan - AD_JPNAS1_MetaG (SPAdes) (version 2) | ecosystem: Engineered > Bioreactor > Anaerobic... | reverse complement strand
TGTAGAATTTTATCTAGCTCATGGAACGAAAAAAACATTGGAAGCATTTCCGACTATTACAGAAGAAACATTAAATCGATATAAGAGAAAATATCGAGCAAAATATGATTCTTTTAACGATGTAATAGCAAGGATTATTGATAAGTTCTCAGAAGAAGATTTAGAGAATATAGCTCAATTAAATAATAAAAAAGATTATTATAAAATAAAAGATATAAGTTTTTCTGGGCAAGATATTAAATTTCTTGTGTTAGGAGATACTCATATCGGCTCTGTTTTTTTCGACCCTGTACGATTGCGTAGTGCTTTCGCAGAAGCTAAAAAAGAAAATTGTAATTTTTTTGTTCATGCAGGAGATATAACAGAAGGGTACATGAACAGACCCGATTCGATTTACGAATGCTCTGAAATTGGTTTTTCTTCTCAGCGAGATAAGGCTATCGAAATTCTTTCAGAATGGGGAAAGGATAAAAAAGGTTATCTAATAAACGGAAATCATGACCTATCATTTAATTCAAAGTTAGGTGCTGGTTGTAACATGGCACAAGATATTTGCGAAAAGTTAGGCAGTAATTTTGAATATCTTGGGGATGGTGAAGGATATTTAACTCTTAATGGTATCTCAATTAAATTATTTCATGGTGCTGATGCAGGAAGTTCTTATGCTCTTTCTTATCGCTTGCAAAGAATTATTAACAATATGAGTCCTGAACAGAAACCTAATATTTTAATTGCGGGGCATGACCATAAAAGTTTTTATATGCACTATCGTAATATTCATGCTTTGGCGTCGGGTTGTATTCAAAAGCAAACAGGTTATATGGCTCAAAAGGGGTTAATAGCGATGGAAGGTTTTTGGATAATTTCTATGCGAATTAAAGATAAAGAAGTTAAACGATTTCAACCTTGTTTTTATCCTTTTTACAAATAATATAAATTTTTTGTAATAACTAATTATAATGTCGTATACGGCAATAATACTTTTCCTATTTTCAATTAGGAAAAGTTTTGGAGGTTGCTAGTGCTAACTATTTCCATATTAAAATAATATTTCAAATAGGAAGAGAGTGCAATTCTCTCTAACCTCCTTTTTATAACAAAAAAAAAGTAATAAAAAAGGACGGATAAAGAAATGATTTTTCTAAACGAAGTTATTTCACCAAAACAATTTCCAAAGCTTTCTAAATCTTTATTTGATTATTTAATTAGTTTTGATAAGACACCAAATAATAAATATTCAGCGTGGATATTAAAAACATTCCAATTAGTGCTTTATTCATATTTTAAAAAACATAATATTGTATTTACAGATTTTCCTTTAACTTTACAAAAAGTAAATGATTTGTTATCAATACACGGCGATCACTATTTAGTAGATTTAGAAACTGAAATTAAAGAAAGTGCAAAAAATTTTAAATTATATGAAATGATTCAAAGAAAAAATTTATTTACAGATGAGCAGGAAAAAGAATTATATGGTTCAATTTATAATTTTAAAACATTTAAAGAATTTAATAATTTTATAGAAAGAAAAAAAGAACAGCTTAATGATATTCTGTCTGAAAAAAATATAAAAGTTAAAAAAATTTATGAAGATTCTGACTGGTTAATTATTATTCCTCTTAATTGGGAAGCTTCTAAAAAATATGGAAAAGGAACAACATGGTGTGTTACTTCTAAAGAAAGAGATTATCATTTTTGTAGATACACAGCAGATGGAAATTTATATTTTTTTATAAATAAAAAAATCAATTATAAATTTATAGCTAATGATGATACTTATGAAGTAATGGATGGTTCGGGTAATGAACTTTCTTTATATACGCTTATGAAAATAATTCCTAAAGGTGCTCGTGAAGCGTTAAAGCATACTTTATCAGGCTGGCTTTATTATGCTTGTTTCCTAAGAGACTGGTTAAAACATTTAGAAGAATTAGATGATTCAGTTATCTATGAAATAGTAAAAGATTTTTTTGTATATTTTTATTCTTCGAATTTAGTGAATGCTGATGAAACACGGTATCTATTGAGTACTTTAGAAGAATTGTTTTTGGGGTTTCCTGAAAAATTACTTGCTATTTTGTTTAGGTATAATGAGGATATTCAAAACCAATTTTCATATATGTTCGACGACTATCTTTATGAAATAGAAAAAGAAGAAGGTATAGAAATAAACCCAAAAGATTATGATGCTTATTTGGAAGATTTCTTAGCGAACATAGTTTGTAATATGCCTTTAAATGAAAAAGATATTATTACAATTTTAGAAAATTATAATTTAAATAGGTATGAAAACGAAGTTAATAGAGTTTTTCCTGCTTCTAACGAACGAGAATTTTTTTATTATAAAAATTATATGATAGAAGTTTTTAGATATATTTTAGATAGTATTGATAAAAAAGGAAAAAATTATGAAATATTAGCTGCTTCTATAGAGCTATTTGTTAGTTATAATTTTAGAAATTAAATTAAAGGAAGGAAATGTGTCGATTGAAGTTGAAAGGGGTATTTACTTTGATAGAAAAGAAAACCCTTTAATAGGAATTGAAAAAAAAGAGTTGTTAAATATATCATCCATGATGGTTGATTTTCTGGAAGGTGATGATAATTTACTCTCTAAAATGACTTCTTTTGATTTAACTAAAATTAGAAAAGCTTTATCTTTTATTAAAAATAACGAAAAAATACCGGAAAAAGATAAAGTTAGATTATTAGCAAATTCTTGGAAAATACATTGTAGAGCTAAACCTCCAACACCACAAGAATTTTTAACAGAAAAATATATTGGCCTTACTGCTAATTATAATTATGACCGTGTAAAAGATGTTATAATAAATTTTCTTGACCCTTCAAAACTTTATCGTAATTTAATTTTATATCCTGCTATCGGATTTGGAAAAAGTTATGCTTCTACTTTAATTACTTTATATATAACAGTATTAGTTTCTTTATTGAGAAATCCAAAAGTATACTTAAATCTTAACCCTGCTTCTGTATTAGTACAATTATTTTTAAGTTATAATTTAAAAAAATCATCAGAAGTTTTGCTTGAACCTGCTTTAAATATATTAGAGGTTTCTCCTTTCTTTGAAAGGGTTAGAACACAAGAGGCAATGATAAAAAAAGAAGTAGAATATCAACACAGTAATTATGTAGATAGAATATTTTGGACTACTGCCTCACCCTCTTCAGAAATTTCTTTTAGTAATGGATGTAATATTAAATTAGCTTCTTCAGTACAATCTCTTTTAGGGTTAACGGTTGTTTCTGGAGTTTTAAGTGAATTAGCTTTTTTTAGGGATGCAGGGAAAAGTGATGAATATATTATGCGAATTTTCAATGATTTAAAAGTTCGTGTTAATAGTCGTATGAAAAATAATTATTTAGGGAGGGTAATCCTTGATAGCTCTCCTAACGATATTGATTCCCCAATCGATAGATATTGTTGGTATGAAGCTCATAAAGACCCTTTAAATTATGTAGTTAAAGGAGCTAGGTGGGAATGGGCTCCAGAGGACTATGCAAATATTGATGAAAAGTTTCAAGTTTTTTTAGGAGGAAACGGAGAACCTCCACGAGTATTAGAAGAATGGGAAAAAGATAATTACGATAAAACTCAGTATTTAGAAATTCCAAAAGAATTAGTTTTGTATATGTCTTTTAAAAACGATGTAGTAAAAAGTTTAAAAGATATTGCAGGAATTCCACAAGGTGCAATGAATAAAATATTTCATAATTATCATATAATTGATAAATGTTTTGTCGATAAAATGAAAAATATTTATGGTTTTATAACTGCAAGGGCTACAGAATTTCCTGAAAATTTAATATGGAATCAAGTGCAAGATTTATTTTTTGTTCCCAATCAAGATACTTTTTTGTTTCATTATAAACCCTATCTTCCTAGAGTATTAAGCGTAGACTTATCTTATGCAAAAGATACGACAGGAATTTCTATGTGTCATGTTGAAATGCAAAAGGATTCGATAACAGGAGAATATAGACCTATTTTTATAATAGATTTTTCTATTCCAATTGTACCAGTTGATAGTGAAATAAATATAGATGCTATAAAATTATTTATTCTTGACTTAGTAAGAAAAGGTAATATTTTTTTAGAAAAAGTTTCTTATGACCATTTTGAATCTCACGGTACTGCTCAATTTTTAAAAAGAGAGTTAGGTGAAGAAATAATAACAGAACTGTCTGTTGATAAAACATTAGGTCCTTATACAAATTTTATACAAATAGTTAATCAAGGACGTTTGAGAGTAGGAAGAAATATTTTCTTAAAAAATAATTTAAAATCTTTACAATTAGTAAGAAGAAAACGAACTAATACGTATAAAATTGAACATACAATTGGGGATACAGGAAATGTGATGGGGGATTTAGCATGGGAAACTTCTTTAGTTGGTTATAATGCAAAAGACTTGTCTGATGCTGTTTGTGCTAGTGTAGAATTAGCAAATTTACATTTAGTAACACAAATAACCGAAGAATTTAAGGAAGAAGAATTAATTTTAACCGAAGAAGAAAAAGAAGAACGAATGAAAAAGAGATTAGAAGATTTAGGAATAAAAGTATGAAAAATATGTTTGACAAAGAATTGAAAATGTGTTATAATAATAATAGAGAGAAGGAAAGGGGGCAAAAAATGCAGAATATAATTGAAACTCTAAATCAAATTTTAGAGGAAGTAAGTGGTAATAATAAGTTTGTTCGGGAAGTAGATTATAATGTGTTTTCTTATCTAAAATTTTGGGTAAGAAAAAAGTGGTTTTCTTCTCTAAAAAATTTTATTTATCTTCTTTTTAAATATATATTTAGTTCTCCATCAGAAAAATTTTATATAAATATTTATAAAGTAAAAATTATACAATTTGCATATTCCTGGTTTGCAGAATGTCATTATTTAACTTTTTTAGCTAGCGAAAATTCTGTAGCAATAGCGTACACACAATGGGTTTCTAATTTAATGGAAATGTATTTACCCGAAATTGTAGACGATTGCTTTGTAGAATTTCCTAACGTTATACTAGGTTTAATAAAGCTTTATTCAGTTGTAGGTACTTCTTATAAAGAAAGCTTTTATAATTTTGCTCGTTTTGCAGTAAGTAATCAATCCATTTATAATTATTACACTAATTAAAAAAAGGAGAATGTATTGTGTCAGATTATTTATCGCAGATTAAGGAAATAAGCGAAGCTATTGATTCTGCTGTTTCAGGAAATCATAAAAAGTTCGATATGTATTTAAATGGCAGGGGAGATTCTTTTTATAAAGTGTTGCGTAAAAATGTCACATCTTTAGTGTGGCATATGTAGCAACACTACATAGATAACATTTTGAAAAATTATTATATTAACTAATTATAAAGGAAAGTATAATAAAAATTATACTAATTATAAAGATTATGATGAAGGCATACGAATACAGAATATATCCAACTTCTCAGCAAGAAGAAATCTTCAATCAAACTTTAGGTTTGTGTAGATTATATTGGAATATTGTTGTCTTCAACAAAAATCAAGACCACAATTTTCAGATTGAAGGTTATAAACAAATTTTCACAAAATATAAGCCTGACGCTTTAAAGTGGTCTAAAGATGCTGCCTGCTCAATACCTTTGGCACAAATGTGGTCGGATATAAGGGCAGCTTATACGAACTTTTTCAAATCATGCAAAGGTGTAAGAAAAGGAAAATTCTCTAAACCACCAAAATTTAAAAGTAAGAAAAATCCAAAAGACTCCTTCAGATATAGTTGTTCTAACTGTACACCAAAAATTGATAGGAACGGATTGTATCTAACAAAGAAACTAGGTTACATCAAAATATCTGCTCATTGTAGGTTCGCAGAAGGAAAATGGAAAAATATCACGTTCAGAAGAACTGCAACTGGAAAATGGTTTGTAAAAATTTGTGTAGAAAAGAAAGATGAACCTAAAAATAATAATGGTAAAGCAATAGGAATAGACTGGAACTGTAGAGACGAAGATTTCTTAGTAATGTCTAACGGCACGAAATTCAAGTGTCCTAGATTCTTACAAAGAAGTCAGAAACAGCTTAGTCACCAACAGAAAATAATGAGCAAAAGATTTGTGAAAGGTCTTGAAACTCAAAGTTCCAATTACTACAAACAAAAACAAAAAGTTGCACTTTTGCACGAGAAGGTTGCTAACCAAAGAAAAGACTGGTTGCATAAGCTTTCAAGGCAAATCTGCAATGAGTATGAAACCGTAGTGGTTGAAGACATCAACGTACAAACAATGTCAAGGATGAATCATGGAAAAGTTGTAGGAGACCAAGGTTTTGGTATGCTACGACAAATGATTGCTTACAAAGGTAATCTAGTAAAAGTAAATCCAAAAAACACTTCTAAGACTTGTCATATTTGTGGATTTATAAATCCAAAAGTAAAAGTAGGAATAAACTATTGGAAATGTCCTGTTTGCTCGACAGAGCACGACAGAGATATAAATGCAGCTCTAAACATACTTTCAAAGTATGTGACTAGTCGGAGCATAGTAGGTTGGGAACTTACCGAAAATACAAATGCCTGTGGAGTGCCACGCAGCACTGCGAAGCAGGAAAACGAACTGACATCGAGCGTTTAGCTCGTAAGCAGTTTGGAATGTCCCAGGTCTTTAGCCTGGGATAGCGTTCAATTCTACTATATTAAAGTGTAGTGTTTCGGAGGTGGAAAATGGAATACACACTAGGAATGCAAGTTCCATCTAAGTCTAAGAAAAATAGTTTAATAAAAGATTTTTTTATTTATCAAAAAATAAAAGATAATAGTCCTTTTGAAATTATTGTAGCTTTGGATAATGAATATCCACAAGCTTTGCTTAATTCTTTTCAGATATTTTTAGAAAAAGAATTTCCTTTAAATACAATAAAAATTATTTTAGCAGTTAAATCGAAACCTCCTAGACAAGCTACTTCTCGTTTTTATAAAGAAGAAGCTTATGATTTTTCTTCATACTTACCAAAAAATAATAAATATTTTATCATTTCTGTTGGGATGGCAATTTGTACAGTAAGTCGTTCTGTACAATTATCTGTGAGTGATTTTTATGATTTTGTCTTTAATAAAACTTATTTTTATGCTCCTTATTATAAAACATATTGTTTTCCAATTGATAATTTATATGCACTTTTTAAGAAAAATGAAGTATGGGTTCCTAAAGATGCTTTTAGATTGCATTTTACTAGATTACAATGTAAAACATTACGAGACAATGCAGATACGTTATGGGAAGATACATTAAGTTCTCCTCGTTATAAAATTAATATTATTGATTCAAAAGCAGATTTTATAAAAATTATGCAACTGTATGGAGATTATACAGGAATAACTGCATTAGATATAGAAACATCCTCGCTTTTATGGCATTCAGGGAAAATTGGTTGCTTTTCTTTTGCATTTTCCCGTAATGTAGTTTATTTTGTTCCCTCAATTGATTTAATAGATAAAAAAGATTTTGAAACATTTTTTAGTAATAAAAAAATAATAGGTCATAATTTTAAGTTTGATTATAAATTTTTAACTAATGCAGGATATAAAGTTCCGCTTCCTTATGATGATACGCTCCATCTTGGACAGACACTTAATGAAATGCGAAATAATAAGCTAAAAGCTTTAGCATTTATGTATACGAAATTTGGTGGCTATGATGATGCGCTTGATGATTATAAACAAAAGCATAAAATTAATTCATATTTAGAAATTCCTATGCCTGTAATGATTTCTTATGCAGGAATGGACTCTCTTGTTACATTTATTATATACGAAGAAATGATGAAACAAGTTGATGAGTTGGATAAAAAATTTCCCCCTCTTGAAGAAGGAGGTTGGACTATAAAAGAATTTCATAGGAATTTTTTAATTCCATACTATCAAGAATTTTGTACTATTGATACGAATGGGTTGTTTATAGATATAAATAAATTACATGAATTAAATAAAACTATTTCGTCCGATATAAAAGAGACCGAAGAAAAAATTAGAAAAAGTTTTAATTTATCACCTTCTTTTAATTTAGGTTCTCCTGTACAAGTATCGAAATTATTAGAAGAAGCAGGTTGGGAAAGCTTAGGAAAAAATAAACAAAATTTATATTTAACAGGAGATGACCAGCTTGTTAGATGGGGACATTTAGGACATAAAGAAGCTAGTTATTTTAGACGTTTACGAACATTATACACATTACAAAAAATGTTTCTAGGTAAAAAAGGTTGGGAAAATTATATTGTAGAACAAAATAATACTTATAGAATTTGTCCTACATTTGGAGTTGGGTACACTAAATCTAAACGAAATACTTGTAAATCTCCTAATTTGCAACAAATACCTGCTAGGGGTTTGTATGAGAGTGAAATAAAAAGTTTATTTATTCCTCCTGACCCGAATTATAGGTTTGCTACATTAGATTATAATTCTTTACAAATACGATTGTGTACACTAGACAGTATGGATGTATTTTTATCTAATCTTTATAAAAACGAACCTCTTGCTGATTTGCATTCTATAACGGGATATACATTGATTAAAAATCAGGAGTTAATATTTTATAAGCTTACTTTTGATAACGGAAATGAGGAAGAATTATATTCGGAAGCAGAGGTAATAGTAACAAATAAAAATAATAAAAAAGTAATTGTAACTTCTTTGGAAATAAATGATTTTATAGAAAATAAAGGTAAAATTATTTCTATTGAAAAAGTAGAAAGGAAATTAAAAGATGTAAAAGAATTTATAAAAAATAAAGAGTATGGATATATAGCTTTTATTAGACAGACGGCAAAAGGAGCTAACTTTTCGCTTCTATTTGGTGCTACATTTTCTACTTTTTCTAAGAGAGTGCTTGAATTAATTTGGACTGATGCAGATGCAGAAAAGTTTGTTGAATTAAATAAATTACACAAAATAAAAGAACAATTATTAGAAAAAGCTCGTGAAAAAAATAAATTAGATAGTGTAATGCCTAAAATTAATTTTTTAACTTCTGCTTATTATGTGAGAGATATATTTTTTAAGCAATATCGAGGGTTACAAGATAGAATTGAACGCAACATAAATTTTGCAAAAGAAAACGGATATGTTCGTACTGTTCACGGGGTTATAAGAAGAGTACCGATGTTGTTGCTGGAAGGAAAAGACGACGATTATGGGGAGATAAAAAATTATCAAAACATTACAGCAAATTCTCCGATACAATCGTTAGAAATAGTTAAAATTGGTACAGCTACAATTGAATTCCAAAAATGGTTAAGAGAAAACAATAAAAAGACGAAAATATTTAATACAGTGCATGATAGTATCGATTTTTACATATATTTACCGGAAGCTAAAGAAGTAATTCCTAAAATTTTTGAAACCTTTGCTTCCGACAAGGACTGGCAAAAAGGTATCCCGTTACCAATTGATATGATTGTAGGAGAAAAATATAAAAAAGGAGAAAAAGTAAGTACTTTTTTAGAAAAATTATCAAAAAAAAGATAAAAATTAAAAAAAGTACTTGACTTATTTTTTTATTTATGATACTATATAGGTATGATAGATGAAGAAAATATCTTATCTATCAGAAAGGGTTGTTAACCCCTTAAGAAAATTTTTAAGGAGGTAGCAAAATGGCTACAATAGACAAAATTATCGAAATGGCTAATAAGTCGGGATTTGGTTTCGTAGTAGATATGGCTAGGGAGTTGGCTCTCCTCGCTCGTAAAGAATACGACGAGGAAATGGCTCGGAAGCGAGCAGAAGAGGAGCAGGAGCAAGAATGTTGGAGCTCCCTAGAAGACGACGATTACGAAGACGATGGGGATTGGGAAGAAGATGGAGAAGAAGAGGAGGAAGATAAAGAGGATATGGAAAGGGTAAAAGGTGTTCATGTTATCTCTAATGTAAGAGATAACAATGGAAATCTAGTTATCGCAGTATCCTATGCAGGATATCCTGTGGATAACATTAAGGTAAAAACAGAGGGTATATCTCTTGTGGTAACTTTGGACCCACCAGAGGAAAACCCACTCAAGCTTCCAAAGAGAAGAACAGAATTCTTCATCTCGTCAAAAGACGACCGTGCAAATATTACATGCACGGCAAAAGATGGGGTTCTTACTATCAATATCCCTAAGAAATCAGAGGAGGTTATAGAGATAAAGGTAGAGTAGAATAAATAAGTGTATAATTGTTCAAAAAGAGAGGGAGAATGAACTCCCTCTCTTTTTTTTACTAATTAAATATAAGAAACTGTCTTAAAAGGATGTTATTATGAAAATTATAAATTTATCCGAAGGTAAAATTAATTATTCACAGAGAAATAATGAGTTAGACCCTATTAACACTTGCGTTCCTACTTCTTTGATAATGATGCTAGCTTATTCTGGTATTCCATTTCCAGAAAAAATGACACATAATCAGCCAGAAGATTCTTTAACTTATTTTTGTCGAAATAATCCAGAAGTGATTGATTTTTACCAAAATAACCCAGATTCTTTTATAAGGACCTGTTGGAATCAAAAAATTCCCGCTAATCAAGTTCATGCTGTTATGGAATTTGCAGTAAATAAATGGTTAGGTTTTAATCCGTATAAAATAATTTTCACTACAAATTCAAGCCTTATCTTTATGGTTAAATCTTTATTACAAAATAAAGCTGTTGTTTTATTAGGTGATTTTCCATATAAGAAAAATAATGGTACCGTTATAACTTTAGGTCATGCAGTTTGCCTTGTAGGATTTTCTACAAAGCAAGAAGACATAACAATTGATAATATTAATATCGCAGACATAACGAATGTTATAATAGATGACCCTTTTGGAGACTATAGAAGTAATTATTCTATAACTAAAGGTAATGATATTGTAATGCCCATGGAAGATTTTATTTCTATAATTAGGAATAAAAATAGTATAGCAAAATGGTGTTATTGTATAAAGGATTAAAATTATGGCACAAGTTCCTAGCGATGTTCAGATTAAATCAGGTTTTTTTCATTCTCTTGATATTACTGCAACCGAGAATAATCAATATCCTTTTGAATCTCTTTATAAAGGATTTCATAATTTAAATGGTGAAGAAATTTTTGGAGAAATTATTCCTTATGCAGTAGATGCTACTCAAGCTGACTTAAATGTAGTAAATAATCCCACTATTATTAAAAAATATGAACAAGTTTCTTTAACAGAAATTCCTGGAAGTAATAAACAGGCTTGGTATATAAACGATGGTGGAAAATTTATTAGACATTGGATTTCTCCTCAAGATATTCCTCATTCCATTACTGCTGACCCTTCTTATGGTTATCAAGCTAAATTATATAAACAAAATGATGAATTAATAACTCCGACTGAAGGTGTTTGGTTTTGTCGTTATTCTTCTGGTATAGTTCATTTTGCTCCAGGATATACACCCGACATTATGGGATACGGAACTCCAAAAATTACATGTTATGTTTATATTGGAAAAAGCATATATGATTTAATTGCTTCTGGTGGAGGAATTCCTGAAGCTCCAAATGATGGGAATGCTTATGCTCGAAAATCTTTAAATTGGGTAAAATTATTAAATGTTGTTAACAATACTTTTTCTGTAAGTTCTCCATTTCAAAGTGGAGAAACTTTAAATTTAACTACAGGAACGGGGTCGATAAGTGGTTCTTGTATTATTTCTGCTCCAGTAGTTTTACCGAATTCAGCTTTGAATTTTGAAGTAACACAACAAGTACAAATTTATCGTAATGGTTTATTGTTAGATAAAACAAGTGATGTAACGTATGTAGATAGTAATAATTTAATTTTAAATTTTCCTTTAGATATAGGAGAAACTTTAATATTCCATACAGCTATTAATTATTGATTTTTTTAATAAAATATTGTATATTATAAGTATCTTTATTAAATTGAAAGGGGAGAAAAATAAATGGTTGTACTTTCTTTGTTCGATGGAATAGCTTGTGGATATGAAGCTTTAAAACGGGCAGGAATAGAAGTAGATACTTATTATGCGAGTGAAATCGATAAATATGCCATTCAAATAGCTACTAAAAATCATCCTGATATTATTGAGCTTGGAGATATAAATAATTGGAAAAATTGGGATATTAAGAAACCTGATTTAATTCTAGCAGGTTCTCCTTGTCAAGGATTTTCTGTTGGGGGAAAGGGTTTAGCATTTGATGACCCACGTTCAAAGTTATTTTTTGTATTTGTTGATATTTTACGACATTATAACCCAAAATATTTTTTATTAGAAAATGTTAAAATGAAAAAAGAATGGATAGATATAATAAGTAAACAATTAGGAGTTGAACCTGTTTTGATAAATTCTGCTCTAGTTTCTGCACAAAATAGACAACGACTCTATTGGTGTAATTGGAGTGTTAATCAGCCGGAAGATAAACACATAATGTTAAAAGATATTGTGCATGAATACGAGGCTATTGGAGTATTAAAAAATAATGGGAGCTACTATATCAAGGAAGACAAAGCTAAATGTCTGGATGCTAATTATGCGAAAGGTGTTGATAATCGTGGAATGAGAACTATGATAATGCAGCAATTAAAGCCTTATATTGTTAGTGTAGATAAAGCTAATATAATCATGCAATCCGAAGTTGCTCGACATAAGATAGATTATATCGGGAAAGATTCGCAAGCCAATAGAATATACAGTATACATGGTAAGGCGGTAACATTATTAGGGAGTGCTGGTGGTGGAGCTGTTAAAATGGGTCAATATCTTTTTGGTTGTATTTCGCCAGAAAGAGTTAAAAAGCAACAAAACGGCCCAAGATTTAATAATGGATTAAAAGCGAATACATTAACGACTGTAGATAGGCATGGGGTATTATTAAATGGTTACATTAGGAAGCTAACTCCTGTTGAATGCGAAAGATTACAAACATTGCCAGATGGATATACTGAAGGAGTTAGTGATACGCAACGATACAAAATGCTTGGAAATGGATGGACTGTAGATGTTATAGCGCATATATTACGATGTATAAAAGATTAAAAAAAAGGAAGGTAAACTATGAGTAAGAAGTATAAGTTTTTAATTAGGGAAGCTTTGGAAGAAATTGACCTTGATGCTATTTCTAAAGAATATGAAGACCCAGAAAAAATGAAAAAGAGGAAATTCCTTAAAAAATCAATAGAAGAATTATTAGAAAAAGATTTTAATATAGAAGGAAATTATATAATCAATAAAGATTCTACTGTCTCTGTTGATGGAAATGTGGAATGGAAATCAAATAAACCTAAATTGTCTGTTACATTTTCAGAGGTAACAGGAAAATTCAATTGTTCAAGTTCAAATTTAGAATCATTAGAAGGTTCCCCAAAAAAAGTAAAACTATTTGATTGTAAATATAATAAAAATTTAACTTCTTTAGAAGGAGGACCGGAAGAAGCAGAGGAATATAAATGTAATAATTGTAACCTTTTATCATTAAAAGGAGCTCCTAAAAAAGTAAAACTATTTGATTGTAAATATAATAAAAATTTAACTTCTTTAGAAGGTGGACCTGAAGAAGTAGAAGGATACTATTGTTATAAATGTAATCTTTTATCTTTAGAAGGTGCTCCAAAAAAAGTAATACATTTTGATTGTTATAACAATAAAAATTTAACTTCTTTAGAAGGAGGGCCTGAAGAAGCAGAATATTATTATTGTTATAATTGTAATCTCTTATCAGTAAAAGGTGCTCCTAAAAAAGTAAAACGTTTTGATTGTATTAATAATAAAAATTTAACTTCTTTGGAAGGTGGACCTGAAGAAGCAGAAAAATATTATTGTAATAATTGTAATCTATTATCGTTAAAAGGTGCTCCTAAAAAAGTAAAAAAATTTTATTGTTCATATAATCAAAATTTAACTTCTTTAGTAGGAGGACCTAAAGATGAAGAAATAGAAATTTATTATTGTATTGATTGTAATCTTTTATCTTTAGAAGATGCTCCAAAAAAAGTAAAATATTTTAGTTGTTCTTTTAATAAAAATTTAACTTCTTTAAAAGGTGGACCTGAAGAAGCAGAAAAGTATTATTGTATTAATTGCAATCTTTTATCTTTAAAAGGTGCTCCAAAAAAAGTAAAAGAATTTGATTTTGAAAATAACCCAATTTATTACAAATTAAAACAGGAAGGTAAACTATGAGTAAGAAGTATAAGTTTTTAATTAGGGAAGCTTTGGAAGAAATTGACCTTGATGCTATTTCTCAGGAATATGAGAACCCAAAAAAAATAGAAAAGAGAAAAATAATTAGAAAAATAGAAGCATTATTAAAAAGCGATTTTAATATAGAAGGGGAATATACAATAAATGATGATTTAACTGTTTCTGTTGATGGGGATGTATATTGGGAATCAAATAAACCTAAATTGTCTGTTACATTTTCAGAGGTAACAGGAAAATTCAATTGTTCAAGTTCAAATTTAGAATCATTAGAAGGTGCTCCAAAAAAAGTAAAAGAATTTGATTGTGGCTATAATAAAAATTTAACTTCTTTAGAAGAAGGACCAAAAGAAGTAGGAAAATATTATTGTATTGATTGTAATCTTTTATCTTTAGAAGATGCTCCAAAAAAAGTAAAATATTTTAGTTGTTCTTTTAATAAAGATTTAACTTCATTAGAAGGAGGACCTGAAGAAGCAGAAGAATATAATTGTTCTAATTGTAATCTTTTATCTTTAAAAGGTGCTCCGAAAAAAGTAAAAAGATTTGATTGTAAATATAATAAAAATTTAACTTCTTTAGAAGGGGGACCTGAAGAAGCAGAAGAATATTATTGTTTTAATTGTAATCTTTTATCTTTAAAAGATGCTCCAGAAAAAGTAAATATTTTTTATTGTTATGGAAATAAAAATTTAACTTCTTTAGAAGGGGGACCTGAAGAAGTAGAAAATTATTATTGTTATAATTGTAATCTTTTATCGTTAAAAGGAGCTCCGAAAAAGGTAAAAAGATTTGATTGTAAATATAATAAAAATTTAACTTCTTTAGAAGGTGGACCTGAAGAAGCAGAAGAATATTATTGTAATAATTGTAATCTTTTATCATTAGAAGGTAAACCTAAAAAAGTAGAATATTTTAATTTTACTAATAACCCCATTTATGACAAATTAAAAAAAAGGAAGGTAAACTATGAGTAAGAAATATAAGTTTTTAATTAGGGAAGCTTTGGAAGAAATTGACCTTGATGCTATTTCTAAAGATTTTGAGGACCCAGAAAAAATAGAAAAGAGAAAAATAATTAGAAAAATAAAAGAATTATTAGAAAATGATTTTAATATAGAAGGAAATTATATAATCAATAAAGATTCTACTGTCTCTGTTGATGGAAATGTGGAATGGAAATCAAATAAACCTAAATTGTCTGTTACATTTTCAGAGGTAACAGGAAAATTCAATTGTTCAAATTCAAATTTAGAATCATTAGAAGGTTCCCCAAAAAAAGTAAAAAAATTTTATTGTAAATATAATAAAAATTTAACTTCTTTAGAAGGTGGACCTGAAGAAGTAGAAGGATACTATTGTAATGATTGTAATCTTTTATCGTTAAAAGGAGCTCCTAAAAAAGTAAAACTATTTGATTGTAAATATAATAAAAATTTAACTTCTTTAGAAGGAGGACCTGAAGAAGTAGAAGGATACTATTGTAATGATTGTAATCTTTTATCGTTAAAAGGAGCTCCTAAAAAAGTAAAAGTATTTAATTGTACTAGAAATGAGAATTTAACTTCTTTAGAAGGAGGGCCTGAAGAAGCAGAAGAATATCGTTGCCCTGAATGTAATCTTCTATCTTTAGAAGGTGCTCCAAAAAAAGTAAAATATTTTAGTTGTTCTTTTAATAAAAATTTAACTTCTTTAAAAGGTGGACCTGAAGAAGCAGAAAAGTATTATTGTAGTAATTGCAATCTCTTATCTTTAAGAGGTGCTCCTAAAAAAGTAAAATTTTTTAATTTTTTTAATAATAATAATTTAACTTCTTTGGAAGGTGGACCTAAAGAAGCAGAAGAATATTATTGTAATAATTGTAATCTATTATCGTTAAAAGGTGCTCCTAAAAAAGTAAAAAAATTTTATTGTTCATATAATAAAAATTTAACTTCTTTAGAAGGTGGACCGGAAGAAGCAATGTATTATGATTGTTCCGGTTGTAATCTATTATCTTTAAAAGATGCTCCGAAAAAAGTAGAATATTTTAATTTTACTAATAATCCAATTTATGACGAATTAAAAAAGGAAGGTAAACTATGAGTAAGAAATATAAGTTTTTAATTAGGGAAGCTTTGGAAGAAATTGACCTTGATGCTATTTCTAAAGATTTTGAGGACCCAGAAAAAATGAAAAAAAGATTTATTAAAAAAGAAAAAAGGGGAAAAATAGAAGCATTATTAAAAAGCGATTTTATAATAGAAGGGGAATATACAATAAATGATGATTTAACTGTTTCTGTTGATGGAGATGTATATTGGAAATCAAATAAACCTAAATTGTCTGTTACATTTTCAGAGGTAACAGGAAAATTTGATTGTTCAAGTTCAAATTTAGAATCATTAGAAGGTGCTCCTAAAAAAGTAAAAGTATTTAATTGTACTAGAAATGAGAATTTAACTTCTTTAGAAGGGGGGCCTGAAGAAGCAGAAGAATATCGTTGCCCTGAATGTAATCTTCTATCTTTAGAAGGTGCTCCAAAAAAGGTAAAAAGATTTGATTGTTATTACAATAAAAATTTAACTTCTTTAGAAGGAGGACCTG
>Ga0209718_1002709_pt1 | contig 16880 bp, 8 predicted proteins | sample AD_JPNAS1_MetaG_FD_184420 | JGI IMG/M metagenome (GOLD analysis project Ga0209718, IMG submission 184420) | Active sludge microbial communities of municipal wastewater-treating anaerobic digesters from Japan - AD_JPNAS1_MetaG (SPAdes) (version 2) | ecosystem: Engineered > Bioreactor > Anaerobic >... | reverse complement strand
CTTCATTTTCATTCTGGTGCGAGAGAGGAGACTTGAACTCCTAAGGTTTTACCCGCTGGATCCTAAGTCCAGTGCGTCTGCCAATTCCGCCACTCTCGCCCGTGATGGCTTCGGGATTATATATTCACTGGTCAAAATGTCAACGCGGATTATTTTCGGCATTCTGCTGCAAAACCAGTCAAATTGCACTTTTTAATCCAGAAGTTGTGGAACAAGCGTTAATTCTCCGCAGCTTGCTGTGATACCATGACGCTCATTTCATACGTCGATAGCTCGCTGCAAGGTGGTTGATTTGGCTGACTTCTGTAGATGATAATTCCCATTAATGCAAGAAAAATGATGACATCAGAGAAATGGTCGCCTTCTTTATTCCTGTAAAAACCGTAATCCAGTGATAACAATGGTTTCCTGATGGCCAGCATTCTGAACTCCTTTTAGCCCCTAGACATGTAACATCATGAGATCATAGAATTATTATCCTAGCACTTCCAGCATCTCGGCAACAACTTCTACGCTGCCTTCATCCTCGCAGGTCAGTTCGATAGGGTTGAAATCCTTATTGACGGGTTTTAGTAACACTTTAATATGCCGCCAGGTTCCATCTGCGGAGACTGCTTTTTCGCTTTCGTAGCGTTTGACCGTGAAGCGTTGTCCGGTTTCCGGGTCTGTCGTGTCGCGCAAAAGAACGACAACTGTCCGGCTTTGGCGTGTCCCTTCGACCTGCGAACAGAAGAGGCAGTATGCCCCATCGGGAATCATAGGTTCCATGGATTTACCAACTACCTGCGCCACAAACATCCCCTTGCGCAAATGTCTGTGCGTGTTGATCTCTACCCAATCATAATCCCACTCGCCGTCGCCGACAGTCTGGGGTTCGCCGAAATTACCTGCCGCTACCTTCAGGGGTATCAGCGGAACGCAATTTGTAAAGCGTTCCTCGGGTTTTGGTTTCACCAGATGGAGAACAAATTCCTTTACCGCGGCATCCGCCTTTCTCAGTCTTTGAAACCACGTCGCATCCCTGCGTAGAGCATCCCGGATATCTGCTGCATTCAGAAAACCGGCCAGCCTGCGGAAGTGTCTTGTCATGGCGCCTTCGTCAAAAAGGTCGCTTGCGGCTATTTCGATCACCTCGTAGCCATTGTTGCGCAGCCAGGAGCGGATGCGTTGATCCTGCTCTGCGGTGGCGGCGTTTCCGTGTAAATGACCGCTCAAACCGTCCAGATAAATGCAAACTCCTTCGTCCTCGTCATGATGATGCGCTCGGTAGATTACATCCGGCGTGGTTGTTCCGATGGCACGGTCAAGACGGATCTGCCGTCCGCGAATGCCTTCTTCGAAGCCGGCGGCCAAAAGAAGCTGTCTTAAACGTCGTTCCGCTTCATTAACCGGATGGCTTCCTTCTTCATGCGACGGAGACGGCTGTTTTACCGGAATCTCATGGCTCACAGACAATCGTCTTCCCCACATGGCAAGACGCTCCTGAGCGACTTTACGGTCAAGGTATTTGTGGTAATATCCATTGCGGAAGGTTTGCAGGCAATCGATGCATGATTTTTCGCAGACCGCAGGACAGGTTTGAACCACGTCTTGCGCCACAGCGGCAATCTCCTCAAATCGATCACAGATCTGATCAAGAAGTCCTGAGCCGCCGGGCATCGGATCCCACAAAAGGCCATCAACCTCGTCGCGATCCACATGACCGATGACAAGAATCTGCAAATCGTCCAGGTGCATGTCCAGCACCCGCGCTGCTGCAAACCGCAAGGCTTCGAGGACACTGTATGCTGTTGTTTGATCCGGACATGCAGGCAACGACAAGATATCGGCCACAACATCGGCAAAAAAGCCGACCGGAATAATGGGCTTTCCGCATCGCTCCTGATGCGTCTGCAAGAAATGCTCACGTTGCCGTTCAGAGGAGAGAGGGGAAATGCTTTGCCCGCAGACGCGGCACACGGGATAGCCGATTCTGTCGAAACGATCGATCGCCGTGGTTGAACCGATATTCACCATCCGCAACCTTACGCCGCGCCGATGGTGAACCGTCTGAACACCCCAGCGGTAAGCCCGGCCGCCGTTGTGCTGGTCGCGCTCCATTCCGTAAACAGCCACGCCCATCTGGAACCGAAGCTCCTCTTCATCCGAAATATGCGACTGATGAACCAGATCGACATCGCAAATGGCAATGGTCGGCAAGACAGCGGCCCCCAGGGTCGTTGACGGCGCGCCCAGATTCGTTTCTTTTACAGCCTGTCGTTCTCTGGAAACCTCAAAAACAGGCATTTCAGCCTTTTGCTCGTCTATGTCACGATGAAAACGGCGGGCGACAAAACGGTTCCCGTTGGCGTAGATCAAGTTGCCCGGGACATATTCCCTGAGAGCAAAACCGGGGGGTCGGGGCAGGACAAACGCCATGGCGCCGGTGCGCCAGAATGGAATTTCGGCCGTGCCTAAAATGGAGCCGACCTCCAGGCCATAGCCGGGGAGGAATCCTTCCGCCGCCAGCACGCCGAATGTATTAACGTCGTCATACCCCTCCGCTTCGCGGCGGGTGCGCCGTGCCGTACCTTTCAGACGCTTCACGAGGGCATCGCAGCGTCTGAACAGGGCTTCGTCTTCCGGTTCCAGATCACCCTGCCTTTCCCGGACACCGTTGAGTCGTCGAATCTGTTCCATCGCCCACAGCAGACGCCGTTCCAGACGTGCAAGCACGTCCAGGAGCGAATCGGTCATCCCTTGCACGTGATCGCGGAGGGCCTGGGGCTTTGTCACATCCGCATCCGCCGTCGGCCATCCCTGTCGAAAGACGCGTTCCACATATTCACAGAGGTCATCGACATTCTGTTCGATTAGTCTTCGCAGAGGAGTAAGGTCCGCAAGCCTATCTCTGACACGACCGCCGTCGAAGAGATATGCGGAAACCTGATCGGGCAGACACTTTTTCAGCGTATCTTCAATATCCTGCCGTTCCGTCGGTGTCCGTGAACTGTCACGCATAAATTGATGCAGCCTGGTTATAACTGCCGCGTGGACATGTTTGGCAACCATCAGTTCATTGCGCAGGTTGAAAGCGGGCGGATCAACCTGACCGGCCAGAAGTTTGAGCGGCTCGGCAAAATAGGCGCGGTCATGCGAAACCGGCCGGCAATAGGTCATGTCAACCGCCATACGGTGTCGGCGGCCGGCGCGTCCGGCCCGCTGCCAGTAATTGGCGGGCAATGGCGGGACATTACGCATCAGAATTGCATCGAGCTTGCCGATATCCACGCCAAGTTCGAGAGTCGGCGTGCAGACAAAGGCGTTGACTGCTTCCGAATCACCCTTGAACAGATTTTCAAGGCGTTCCCGTTCGTCGTGAGGCACCATAGCGGTGTGCTCTTCCGGACGGAGCATGGAATATCCCTGATCCAGGAGCTGAAGATCATAATTATCCGGATCTTCCCGAACAAATTCCAGGCTGCCGTCACAGCGCCAGGCGGGGCAAAGCATATTTGGTGACCGGCGGGTTGTCCGGCGGCGGCAGTTGCGGCAGCGATAAACCCCGTGATTTTGCTGGAGGCGCAGGACATCGGCATTAAGCTGATAGACGCCGCTGACATTCGGCAGAGGATTGCCCCTGGACCCCTTGAGGCGGACCGGTACAAGCAATCTTTTATCCACGAGAAACCGGAACAGCCCTTCCAGAAATCCTTGGGCATTCTCCGAAGGCACTCCCCACTTTCTGGCCATCTGACGGATCGTCGTATCGCCGCGCTCACTGAACCACTGCGCAACTAATTCCTGTTTTTCATCCGCTTCCCTATGGAATTTTGTGCCGACGGGGGCGCCCAGTTGAGGCAGGTATCCCTGTTGGATTTCCAGATCGCCATCCATCCAGTAGTGAGTAAAGACCTCCCTTTCCGGATCAAAAAGAACGCGCTTGCGGCGTAAATAATCGAGAAGACCGGCAACGCCATCGCGGAGATCCTCGGGCGGCATGCCGAGAGCATGCGCATTTTCCTGGATCCACGGCAATGCCGGGTCGAGTCCTTCATAGTCCACCTTCATCCGCCCCCAGGGTTCAAGGCCTATGGCCTGACGGGCGGAAAGTGTGACTTCCCGAAGCACCTGAATTCGGAGAAATTTTCGCCGCTCCTGTTCGTGGCGGCCACCGCTGCCTTCGCGGCGGACAACCTGCCAGACTTCGGGGACAAGAGCGCGAGAGAGGGATTCATCCTTTTCCAGGATTGCGTCGAGATGCATGGCCAGATCGCCAATGGACATGGCCCCGCCTTTGAGACCATCAGCCATCAGTGCGCGAAGACGGAAGCGTCGGGCGTGATCCTTCATCCATCCAGCCTGAAAGGCCGCATCCTGACGGTTGTCGCAGAAAACCAGCAAACGGGGTCTCTCCGAGTTGTGCACCATATCCTGCGCCAGGACATGAACGTCCGCAACATTGGTGGCGCGTACAGGACGGGCCGGTTCCCGGTAAGTCGTCCCGATCACCCGTCCATTGGCTCCGCAGGACAGGCAACTCGAAAGAAAACCCGGATTGTCCTTTTTCTGCCGGACAGCATAAAGCACAACCGGAACCCCTGTCATTCCGCAATGGCAGCAACGGCTGACACTCGTGGGATGCGCGGCGCCGCAGCGCCGGCAAAAATACAGCGCAGAAATTCGCTCATTATCATCGAGATCTTCATCATCACTGCCGCCCACGATGCGATCCAGCAATACTACACGCTTGCCGCCCTGGCTTTCTTCCAAGGGTAACCAGAATGAACCATCTCCTTCAGCCTCGCCGCCGCCGGGACGCCGACCGGAAAAATCAAAGTCCTTCAGATAAGTAATAAAATAGTGTTGCCCGCAGGTGGTGCAGGTGGTTACGGGGAAATGGGCATTTTGTTCCTTCTCGCCTTTCGCCTCGATTTCATCTTCGGCAGCGAGCCAGAGCTTCGGCCCTGCTTCACTTTCCGGGAAGGTCACAACAGCGCCGCTGATCCCCCGAATAAAGCCGTGCACAACCGGTCGAACGAGCGGCCTTCCTTCCTTTCTCGCCGCCGCACCCAACGTAAGCCAGGACAAAATTTCAGCCTCGTTTACGGATCGGCCGATTCTCTCACCTATCATTTCGGGGAGTTCGTGTAGCGGACGGGGCAAGGCAAGCGACTCGCTCAATTGAAAGACCAATTCATTTTGTGAAAGAACGTCATACAAGACTTCCGGACCATTTCCCGTCGGAAGATCAGCTGAAGCCAGATCGCGATAGACTGCGCGCAGCGTTGCTCCATCGCCATTGACTTCTTCTACCGCCGACACGCACGCATTCAGTATCTCACCGGTATCCTTCCTGGGAAGAGGAGGCGTTTTGCGTTTGGGCGCCCATACCTCCTGTTCATACGCCTCACTCACCGTGACGACCGACGCCTTGTCCACGCCAAAAAAACGGCCGGCAAAATCACCGGCGGCATTCGGGTTCCGCTGATCCGCAATGGTTGCCGATGTGGCAATACAGACCGTGTCGCGGGCATCCCGGCTGCAAAATGCACGCAAACGGCGGATGAGGCAGGCTGTTTCAGCTCCCTGAGCGCCGGCAAAGGTGTGGGCCTCATCAAAGACCAGATAATCAAGTCTCGCATCGGCAAACAGTTCGACGTCCCGCTGACGCGTGAGCAGCAGCTCCAACTGCTTCACATTAGTAAGCAGGATGCGCGGCTGACGGCCGGCCGTACGCATCATTTCGCGAGAGCAGATCTCTTCCGGAGGATACACCGTATCGCTTCGCTTTTCTCTTCTGATTTCGGCAAGCTTGGCCTCATAGTCCGCCAGGGACGAACCGGCGGGCATTCGAATGCCGGCGACTTCCGCCTCACGTTCAGGGGTCTTTCCCACATACATGCCAAAAGAAATGCCCGTACCGGCCAGCAATAACCGCAAACGCCCAAGCTGATCTTCGGCGAGCGCATTCATAGGATAAACGATGACGGCGCTGATTCCCGGAGCGGCGCTCTCATCGCGTAATTCGAGGCATTTGCTGATCACCGGATAAAGAAAACATTCTGTTTTTCCTGATCCCGTTCCTGTCGCAACGAGAGTTGTCCGGGCGGCATGAATGGCGCGAACAGCCTCTTCCTGGTGTCCGTATATTCGCGTGATCTCCGACGGGATGCGATGGCGCATGTGGGGATGAAAAATTCCTTCTTTGATCAGGACGTCAACAGCCGCGCCCTGCCGGAAGGGCCGTGAGAGACTGATATAGGGTCCTTTCAGGAGAGGGGAATGGCGCGTTTCATCCAGGGACAGCAAACGGCGCATCTGCGCATGCAGCCTCGCATCGGCAAAGGGATAGGCGGTTAACTGGTAGCGCAGAAAACTCCGGACAACTTTTTCAGTGAAGACGATGGGATTGAGTGCCATGATCTGCCTTGGTTAATGTGCGCCAAAACGAAAACATCTAAACATCAAGCTGCGCAACCGATATACCTAATGCGGTTGCCACCCTCTCAAGCGTTGTTCTTCGCGGCTTTGCGCCGGGCTTTTCCAGCTTGGCAACAGCGGCTTGACTCACGCCCATCCGGCCGGCAAGCGCTCCCTGCGTAATTCCCATATGCTCGCGCCATGCCCGAATAACAGGCACAGCCCGCAGGACATGTGATTCGACAACCGCCTGCGGGATGCCGGCGGCATGGGTCTTTTCTCCATCCAACAAGGGGCGGATACGATATTCGCCACGGCAAAACACCTTTTCCAAAGGCACGATCCGGTCACCGCTTCCATTCAAGCTTTTTGTTTCATATACTGCATTCCTGAATAATTCACAAGACATGCCGATGTATTAAAATCCAGCTTGACATGAGAAATATAGTCATCTAGCATGACCAACATGGAGGCATGCTATGAAGCAGTATAATATTGCGGAAGCAAAATCTCATTTTTCCGAACTTATCAAGCTGGCTTTGCTGGGTGAAGAGGTTGTGATTGCGCGAGATAATAAGCCAATCCTAAAGCTGGCGCCGGTGGCGGATCTGAAAAAGGCCAGACAGCCGGGTTCAGCCAAAGGGCAGATTCTTTCAATTGCCCCCGACTTTAATAATGTGCCGGCGGATTTCAAGGAATATATCTGATGGCGCGTTTTCTCCTGGATACGCATGCATTTCTGTGGTGGATCAACGATGATCCGGAGTTGACGGCGGCAGCCCGCGCGGCGATTGCCGACTCCAGAAACGAGTGCTTCCTGAGTGTGGCCAGTTGCTGGGAGATGGCCATAAAATCGAGTCTCGGCAAGCTCCGTCTGACAAAGCCCGTTGAAAAATTTGTGTCGGAACAACTGACGGCAAACGGTTTTGGCCTGTTGAATATCGAACTGCGCCATGCCGCAAAGGTGGAGAATCTGCCCTTTCACCATCACGATCCGTTTGATCGTCTGATCATTGCCCAGGCGATAACGGACAGGATGACGATTGTATCGGCTGATAGCGCCTTTGCCGATTACGACGTGAAACTTCTCTGGTAAAACATTCATGAATGCGCCCTTCACAAAGCCGAAGCAAAGATAAAAATCTATGGATAAATGTCACTCAAAGAGTTTCCCCTGTTCGCCTTTCTTGTGATTATATGGCGCATGAGGCTCGGACACTTGCGGCGTGTTTTGCTCCACTTGGGGAAACGCGATGTCAGCAAGAAGCTGTTTGTAGCCCGCCTCACCCAGGAGATTTCGGGCGTGGAGATGGCACTCGCGCCAGGATTCCTCGGGGGATTGGGCAAGTTGCCAGTCATAGAAGCGGGGACCGAGGCGGCTTGCAACGGGCTGAGGATGTTTCGCCCGCTCGTCATGGCCAAGTCCATAATCGGCAAGGCATAGCGTTTCGGGGAGCATCCAGCCTTCGCCATCGTTCTGGTTCAGGAAGGCCTCGATACCTTTCTCCCGGTCGCCGCCGCAGGCGCGGATCTTTTCTTCGCGGTCGTGGAAGGCGACGAGGGTCAGGACCGTGTGGCGAAGTTCCGGGTCCTTGTCCTTATCTATTCGCCAGAAGCCTTTAGACCATAATTGTGATCTTGATTCGTCATCTTGGGGATGCTCTGTTGGAAAATCACAACCCCTTAAAATGTGGTGAAAGTCTTTCCCGTCTATTTCATAGAGATGGGAAATCAACACATCCAGAATACATCGTAACCTAAGTCTTTCATATGGCGTGACAGCCCAAAACTTTCTCCAGCTATCATTTCCTTCCGACTTGCGGAAGAAAGAGGCCATTCCTGAATACCATAACCATTCGGGAGCAAACAGTTCATGCGCACAATTCAATTGTAAAGCGTATTTCAATATGGCTGAACTACCAGATCTAATTTTTTGAGTAATGGGCACCGGTACTTGCTGCGTGACGTGGTAATCAAGTGCGAGACCGCTAAAGCGAAGCCGAAGAAGGAAATCGAATGTAAACGAGTTAAGGATCGCAGACAAGAAGAAGAGATGCCTTTTGTTTGTAGAAGTTATTGCAATGACGTTTGATTCTGCAGCATATTTCCGCACCAACGTTGCAATCATGCTTCTTTGATTAGTGGCGGAGCTCATCCGCATGTAACAAATTTTAAGGCCTGGTATATACGAGTCAGAGTCCATCAATCCCTTGATATTTGATAAGAACTCTGGCTCCACCACTTTTTCATTCCACTCTATATCTCGCCATACAGAACCGCGTCCTTTACCAGAGACCCATCCCTTACGGCTAAAATCAAATTGTCCTATCATTCTCCCTTGATAAAGAGGAATGGCTATTTCACCTTCGGGACCAATCCATTCGCCATACTTATTGGGGCGGTAGCCGTCGGCCTCCCAGCGCGGCCGTGGCGGAAAGAGTTTGGAGTCGTTGGTCATATGGAACTCGGTGGCGTACCGGATTCCCCAGCCATCGGGTCCGTCGTCGCCGAGAAGAACGGAGTTGGTGTAGATTTTCTCGAGGATTTCCAAATCCCGCTGGGACTGGATTTCGAGGATGGCGAGCGATTTAGGACTGAAACGGGCAACTTGCTCGCGGCTGTAGGGCGTGACAAATGCCTCGGCGTTCTCCCAATCTTCGAGCTTGCGGCGCATGAAGGCCGTGCGGATCGTCGCGGTGGCGCCGCCCTTCTGAATAATCACCGGGTTGAACTTGAAAGAACGATGAATCTCGAAAATCCCTTCGCGGTTTTCGAAGCCGAAGAGCCACTCCCAGCGGCAGTGGTCGAGGAAAAGGCGGCGCAATCCCCCCGTGCCGTGATCCGAGTAGAGACCGGAGGGAACGATGAAGCCCAGGCGGCCGCTGTCACGAAGCAGAGCATGGGCCTGCTCCAGAAAAGCTTTGTAGAGGTTAATGTCCGCCGCTCCCTGGTGACGGAAGGGGTGGGCTGGATCGGCAAAGCCGCGGCTCTTTCTGCGGGCATCCCGCCAGCGGGCATGTAAAAGTGGGTTGTCCCGGCCGCGGGCAATGGTGAAGCGATCGCTGCTCGCCTCGTTTTCGTCCGGATCGCCGAAGGGGCTTGCGGCATAGCCCATGAAGTTCGACTGGGCGCGAAAGTCGGCGTTGTAGTCGAGCCAGGCCCGTTCAATGCCTTCATCTTCAAAAAAGCCGGTCTGGCGGCGCAGGGCGTCCTGCTTGCCGTAGGTGCGATAGAGGGGATCGATATTGGAGAAGAACTCTTTCGAGTTGGGTTTGGCGATGTCCCATGGCGGGTTCCCGACGAGGGCATCGAAACCTGAACCCTGACCAGAAAAGACATCCGGAAATTCGATTTCCCAGTGAAAGAAATGTTTTTCGGCAGCGATCCGGGCGGCCATATCGCGTGTTGCCGGTGGTGGATCGGCCAGGGTCGAGGGCAGCGGCGCATCATCAAGGGCGTCGGCAGGCCAGAACCAGCAGGCGCACCACAGATCGAGGGCAGCTTTCAGGGAGCGCCATCCCGGTGATCCAAGGATTTCCTCGCGGTATATCCGGGATCGTTCGGCGCTGTCGTAAACGGGCAGTTTGTGGAGTCGCGCAAGGACGTTCAAGACTTCGGCGTGGACGGTAGCGGCTTCAATCTTTCGCGACTCCGAAAAAGCAAGCGTGGGGGCATCAAGAAAATGCCGCAGGTCAGGCGTGAGCCTGTCCTTGACGAAAGCCTTAAGCGCCTTTGAGCGGGCTTCTTTCTCGCAGTGGACGCCATTGGTGTGACTTTTATCCCCGCCTTCGCGGTTCTTCCAGGCCATGACGGGATAGTGGCAGAAGGTGTCCAGCCACCCGCCGACCAGGCTGTTGCCGCATTTGATTTTGTGATCGAGGAAGGAGAATGGAAGCGTCCGATCCATGGTCTCGATCCAGAGAGACAGGCGGCACAGCTCCACGGCCATCGGGTCAATGTCCACACCGTAAAGGCAGCGCTCCACAATATGGCGGCGGAGAATTGCCTTGGTGCGTATCTCGAAATCATCGTCATCAGGGCGGCAAGGCAAGAGTTCCTCGACGAGTCGTTCTTCGGAAGCTTCGTTATCCGTGGATGGCGGAACAAGGAGTCGTGCTACGGCCTTTTCCCCATCAACGTTGATCCGGCCGTGATAATGCAAAGACACATAGAGAGCGTCGGTCAGGAAGCGCAGGGACGCGACGGGAAAGCTGCCCGAGCCGCATCCCATATCGCAGACCTTGAGTCTGAGAATTGCCTCGGGAAGTTTCGGCGTCCAGGCGGCGGGTGGTGCGTCGTAATCTGGCTCGCCGTCCGCATTCATCGGCGGATCGTATGCCAATGGCCGCAGTGTTCGCAAAACGGTGGGCACGGCCAGGCCGGGGCGGGTGTAGAATGTGCCTGCGCCTTTGCGTGTGCCGCCCCAGCGGACAAGGTACCATTCTCCCGGCAGGATAACCCGGGCAACAAGCTGCCTGGCTTTTCGGGCAATGGTTTCTTCATAAGCTCGCTGTCTTTCCGGCGTCTGGCTGCCCCGGGGCCGGCGGACGAGATTCCCCACGGAAACGGCGCGGCGCGCCCAAATTTCTGCACGGGTCCGCGTGGTGTGGCGTTCATCGCCGGGTTCCGTAATGTCGTCCTCCACTGCGACATCCTCAGCGGCTGCAATGTCGTCATCGCCAGTAACAGCTTCATTTTCATTGAGGACTTCAGCATCATCGCTGCTGTCGGCGGATGCTTCTTCAGCGCCTTCCTCACTTTCCCCTTCGTCCTGACCTGTGTCTTTCATTTTCTCCAGGAGATCGGCAAGAGCGCGGTCGTCCATCGCTTCCAGCCGCGAGAGCGGCAGAGCCGGCTGGTTGCCTACGGAAAGAAAAATAACCGGATCGCCGGACGGGGCGGTTTTCAACTCGAAATCAAGGAGACCCTCATAAAGAATGCCGATGTATTCGCTGGAAAGATCGGAAAAATCCACCGGTGCCGGAACCCAGATGCTTGTTCTTCCCTGTCGAAGCTTCACGCGTGTTCTCGTGAGGTGTTCCAATAGTCGATTGACGTCCCGGTCGGAAAGGATTTCTCTTTCGAAACAGGCGTTCTCGAAAACAGCAAGAGCGCGCGTAAGGCCGTCCGGTGAGGCGTCATCGCCGGGGGCAAACAGGTCTCCGCCATAAGCGGGGACGGGAAGCTTTTCGTGGTGCGATCCAGAATAAACAAGGCGAAAGAGGGCCAAAACTCTCGGCCAGGCATTCCAGGAACGGGCCAGGCGGTTGCCGCCGCGAGCAGCAACTTTCTCCAGGTCTTCGAGGAGACCCGTGATGCCATAGGCGCCATGATAGAGCGCATTGTCACGGGGCAGAAGGTCCCGTGATTCAGCGAACAGAACCACCACGATACGCATGACCATCCGCACGGCGGCCCGGTAGATTTCGGCCGGATGAATGCCGCTGTTTTGTTCTTTTAAAACATCGCCGTGGCTTTGGACGAGGATCTCGACGGCTTCCCGAACGCGCTCGCCAAGAATGGCCGAGAGTTCCGCCTGTCCTTTGCGGCTGTCGAGGATTGCCTCCAGAAGCGGGAACGGCGCATCTTTTACTGACGGCGTCCAGAGGGCCGGGGAAAGAAGCGTTCTTAAAGCAGTGACCTGGGCGGAGAGGGCGCCCTCTTCGAACCAGAGTTCCACATCCCACTCGCACCAGGCATCGAAATCGAGACCGGCAAAGATTAGACGCCACTGGCGGCCGTTGGTCAGGATGGCGAGACGTTCACCGCCCCCGCGGAGCCATTGAATGACCTGACTCAAAGACCTGCGGCCGCGGCCAATGCCGAGACGGGTTTCGTCATCGAGAAAAACGGGGAGCATCGCGCCGCTGGATGTTCTCCACAGTTGGCGGGGCTTTACTGTTTCACCCGTGATGACACGGCGTCCCCACTCAGCGCCGACCTGGGGTCCCCGCTGCCATGAACCTGTCGCGGCGGTAAAACCACAGATTTCTTCCAGAACAAAGCGAACAAAACCTGCCCGGTCAGCGCTGCCATCGAGCAGAGCGCCCGCCTGGCGGCGCAGTTCTCTTTCCTGCCATGCTGAAAGCGGTCCGGTCGCATAAGCCGCTATTTTGCGCAGGCGTGGCGCATCCAGAAGAAGTCCTCCGTGGCGCAGGCGGTCCCAGCCGATCAGTTCAGAGCCGTTCATGACGCACCTCCGGGAAGACGCACTTCGATGGCGACGGGAAAGACCTGAGCCGTGGCGGACATGGCGTGCCGTCGCGGGAGCAGGTAGCGGATGATGCGTTCCCGCTCTTTTTCAAGCTGGATGCGCACTTCTTCGTAGTGGCGAGTGCGTCGGGCGATCTCCGCCTGCTTTTCTTCTATATAACGGTCGATGGCGTCGATCCGGGCATCTTCATCGAAGAGCAATCCCTGCTGACGCTCCCTTTTGAGTTTATCAATCTCTTTTTCGAGTTTTGCCAGAGTGTTTTCGGCAATGAGAGTGGAAACCTCGCCCTGGCGGCTGCGGTAGCGTTCTTCCTCTTGCCGGCGGGCCTGGTTGCCGGTGACTTCGAGTTGCTTTTTGAGGCCGCCCGTGAGTTTTGCTGTGTATTCGGTAAGAAATCGCTTGAGATCCGGAAAAACCTCATCGAGAAGGTCGCGGGCGCGGTCATGAAGCCGGACGTCGCTTATGGCTGCAGCGCGGCGAAGTTCCCGGGCGGGCCGATGGGCAAGAGGTTCACCGAGACTGCCTTTCCGCACGGGAAATATGAGTGTCCGGACCCAGTGATGATAGGTCTCACGCAGGTCATTGATAGCCAATTCTTCGATGCTGAATAAAACAAGAGCGTCAACAGAGGGTGGGACTTCCCCTTGATATACGGACCAGCGCGAAACCTCCTCCCCGCCTCCGGGAAACCGGCGGCGCGTGAGGGCCGCAAGCGCCCGCTGCATCATCGGGTGCGAAAGGTGCATCAGAGAAAGATCCGGCCGGGGAGAAAAGATGCGCCGCTCGCCGATTTGCCGCATGAAGGGTTCAGGGCTGAAGGCAAGACGCGCCACGGGACCGCGACCGCCTCTTGCGGTGTTGCGTCTCAATGTATCATCAATAATCTCGCTCCAGCCGGAAAGCGCCGGATTCAAAATACGGCAGGTGGAATCATCAGACCATGTTTCAAATTGGGGACGGCCCGCTCGAATTGCCATTGCGCCTTCAAGGGTATCCCGGAGCGATTCCGGATGGAGGTCGATCTCGGCAGCCAGTGCTTTGAGCCGGTCATCCGCTGCCTGGCCATCGGCGCCTGTTTCCACGGTATCGTCGGCCTCGACGGTTGCCCGGCCGCGGGCGGCGACAATGCGCTGGTCCAGATCAGCCTGAACAGAGGCAACGCTTTCTCCCTGGACTAACCGCCTGTGGGCGGCTTCGTCGAAAAGTTCGTTGGCCGATCCCAAATCCTCGCGGATTTCGTCGGCTTTGCGGATGACGTGGGCCAGAAAGGTCAGGTCCTGATCCTGATCGGTTACAAAATGATAAACCGTGACATCCCGCGCCTGGCCGTGGCGGTCCAACCGGCCGTTGCGCTGTTCAAGCCGGGAAGGATTCCACGGGCAGTCGAAGTGAAGGACAGTTCGGGCCGTCCACTGGAGATTCAGACCTTCTGCGGCTGCGTCTGTGGCCAAAAGAATACGCACGGGATGGGCGGGATTGTTGAAATCCGTTTTCACCGCGTCGCGCTCTTTCTCATCCATGCCGCCGAACAGCATCAGAATCCGGTCGGCATCGTAGCGCTGCCGCAGGCGTCGGGTCAGGTAGTCGAGGGTGGTCTTGTATTCTGTGAAGATCACAAGGCGCTCGTCGTCCCGCCATGTATTTTTTTGCCGCAAGAGCCTGTCGATGAGATCGATGAAGGCATCAAAACGCGCATCAGCGATGGGTATCTGGGCATCGAGATCATTCCTGGCCAGATCGAATCCCATGTCGGCAACGGCCTTGTCAATGTCAGCGATCTCTTCTCTCAATTCCAGGGCTACGGCCTTCAGCCAGGCGCCGACAACACCCGCCGCAGTGGCTTCGCGGGATTGTGTTTCCCGGTCATCGCCGGTTTCCCGTTCAATGTTTCGTTTGGCTGCCATGACGTCGGTTTCTTCCGCCGGATTTTCCTCCGCCAGACCTTCGCGACAGCGCCGCCATGATTCCGCAAAAGCCGTCGGACAGCTGAGAAGGCGCTTGCCGAGGATTTCGACCGCAAAGCAGCCGGCACGGCGGCGACGGGTTTCACCGCTGCTGATCAGTTTTCGGATAGCCGCGCGGAAGCCGTCAAAGGCAACACTGAGGGCTACTTCCTGCTCGGACAGTTTCAGGACCAGAGCCTGGGGTGGATTGCGCCGACAGAACCTTGGTGGATTCGTGCGTGCGTTGATTTCTCGTTTGAGACGCCGCAGGACGACCTGCTGGATGCGTTCTTTTTCAGCTTTTTTCAATTCATCCGTCTGGCTGAAACGCACGGGATCGAGGATTTCAAGAAGACCGGTGAAACTGCGGGTATGACCATTGTGGGGGGTCGCGCTTAAAAACAGGCGGTGTTCGAACTGGGGCGCCAATAAGCGAAGCATGCGGCAAAGGTCGCTTTCATCCCCGAAGGGTGAAGGCATCAGGTTGTGACATTCATCGACAATAAGCAGGTCCCACGGCAGGTGCGGTGATCCCTCCGGTGTGCGGCAGGCGGCCAGAAATTCGGCCAGGACGTCTTCCTGCCGAAGGTAGTGATAGGAGGCGATGATTCGGCTGAATGCCCGCCAGGGATTGGCGTCCATGCCAAGACGCCGGCGCAGGTTTTGGCTTTCCCCTCTGTCCACAAGATCGAATGGCAGGGAAAACTTGTCCCACATTTCGTCTCGCCACTGGAGACGCAGCGATGCAGGCGTCAGAATCAGAACACGCTGGATCCGCCTCCGGAGGAGAAGTTCGCTCAAAATCAGTCCTGCCTCAATCGTTTTGCCAAGGCCGACGTCATCAGCAATTAAAAGATTCACGCGCGGCATCTGCAAAGCTTTCAGGAGCGGGACGAGTTGGAAGTCTTCGACTTGAACGGCGCCATGGAATGGACTGGTAATGGGTAGTCGGTCCAGCGGTCCGGCGCCGTCCGGATCGATAAAAGGCATCGCTGCCGTCCATCGCGCAGCCCGAAGAAGGGCGTCGAAATCTTCCGCCGGCATTGGATCGGTTGCCGTTATATTGGGCAAAGCCGTGGGTTCAAGGAGCACCTTCCTTGATTCAAGTTCCCACAGGAGTTGCTCGTCCACAGGCAGTTGATCGTCTTTGTAATCAAGCTGGACAAGATGCAACCGCCCTTCCGGGCCATCGAAAGGTTCAACGGCAGAGACAATACCGCGACGGTTGCGAACAGTGGCAAACATACCGGGGCGGGGAACCTGAGGACTGCCTGCAATGTTCATTATTAGGAGATGTCCTTCACGTTAATTCGTTTTTTACGGGAATGCTAAGTAACGGTCGCTGTTGGCACCCATACATCATTCACCTTTACTTTTCAAGGAGTTATCGAAGAAATATTTCATTCGACGAAAGGATTATTGTTTTCACAACCTATAGAATTGTTACAAAAATGAGAAAATTGACGGTCTCGTAAAATGTGTCAAAATCGTCATGCCGGTGAAAACCGGCATCCAGAACATATTGAAACAACAGGATTCCGATTTTCATCGGAATGACAAAAAGTGGAAATTACGACTTTTTACAAAACTGTCTGCATAATGTCTCTGTGTCATTGCAAACGAAGTGAGGCAATCTCATAAGTATTTGATAATTTGAAGAGATCGCCACGTCGCTTCGCTCCTCGCGATGACAAAATGGTAATTATGCAAAGTTCTCATTCTGTTTCATTGTTTGACTTTGGGAGTAGTGAAAATGGTCGGGGCGAGTGGATTTGAACCACCGGCCCTCTGAACCCCATTCAGATACGCTACCAGACTGCGCCACGCCCCGACAAGATGTGCTAAAAGTGTTGAGGGAATTATCACCTTCGGCAAAACCTGTCAAGAACAAACACAAATTCGAAAGGACAGCTCATGACGGCCTGTTGCCCAAACACCTTTTCGCTTGCCTGAGAGCGTTTTGTATAAATCTAAGGCTCGCTTCAGGCAATGACAAAACTCGCCTTCGGCTCAAACAGTTGTCATTGCTGATCTTTCGCTTCGCCAAGATTTATAGAACAAAACGCTCTCAATGGCCGCTCAAAGTGTATTTGTGCAACAGCCCTTGCCCCAGAGGTTATTTTCCTCTTGAACTTCAAGCATCCTTCCGGTATGATAAGGCCATGATTCGCAAGACAAATATAAAAATCTGCCGGTTGGCGGGAGAACTGATCGCCTTGCTTTTCGTCCTGGTTTTTCTGCAGGCCGCCCCCTCGCATGCCGATATTTACAAGTACGAGGATACGGACGGTGTCATTCATTTGACCAATGTGCCTTCCAAC
>Ga0209718_1002705_pt1 | contig 16888 bp, 17 predicted proteins | sample AD_JPNAS1_MetaG_FD_184420 | JGI IMG/M metagenome (GOLD analysis project Ga0209718, IMG submission 184420) | Active sludge microbial communities of municipal wastewater-treating anaerobic digesters from Japan - AD_JPNAS1_MetaG (SPAdes) (version 2) | ecosystem: Engineered > Bioreactor > Anaerobic... | reverse complement strand
AGAACATGGACACAGCCCCGCCTATCACCACGCTTCAAATGTACCAGATACACGAGACGTTTTATACCAAAATTAAAGGGCTTTTTGTGTGTGAACATGATTAGGATTTCGTTATGACTTTTCTTGCCTTGCCCGCCGTTGGTGTTTGGGTTACGCTGAGAAATGATCAATGCGGAAGTGGATGCGGTGGAGAAACAGATCATGGAATTTCTGCAAGAGGTGATGATGTGAGTGTTGAACGACCGGTAAGTGACCTGCTTGGTATTCTGACTGAGCTACGCAAGCTACCGCATGAGACCGAATGGGCCGAGTTCAAGCACAATAATGATAATCCAGAAGAAATCGGGGACTTCCCAGAAAAAGAACGTGAGCTGTGGCGGGTGTTTGACCGCACTCCCTTTGAAAAGGAGATTGCCGCAGAAAATATTGCCACAGAGGATGTACTCCAGTTGCTCGACTTCCCTGCCTACTTCGACCTGCTCTCTTTACCGCCTCCCGAAAGACGAGACGGTATTTTATCAGCCTTAGCTTCTGATGACATGATTGCCCAGGGCGAGGACGGCAAATGGAACATCACCAACCTTGGGGCTACACTGTTCGCCAAACGGCTGGCCAATTTTCGCACCTTGGCTCGCAAGGTGGTACGCGTGGTACTTTACAAGGGCGAAAACCGGATGGAAACGGTGCGTGAGCAAGAATGCGACAGAGGCTACGCCGCTGGTTTCAAAGAACAGCTCGGCCTTATTATCAATCTGCTGCCCAGCAATGAAGTGATCGGGCAGGCTCTGCGCCGGCAGGCCCCCATGTTCCCAGAACTGGCTATCCGCGAATTGGTGGCCAATGCCATTATCCACCAGGATTTTCATCTGACAGGTACTGGCCCCATGGTGGAAATTTTTGCGGGACGCATGGAAATCACTAGTCCCGGCCTGCCGTTGGTGCAGACCGAACGGTTTCTTGATAGTCCGCCCCGTTCTCGCAATGAGGCGCTAGCTTCCTTCATGCGCCGCATCGGCGTCTGCGAGGAGCGCGGTAGCGGTATAGACAAGGTGGTTGCCCAGACCGAACTCTTCCAACTTCCCGCCCCTTTGTTTGAGGCTACGAACCAACACACCCGCGCTACTCTCTTCGCTCACCGTGAATTCAGGGAAATGGACAGGACCGACCGCATCCGTGCTTGCTACCTGCATGCTTGTCTGCGTTACGTACAACGGGACTACATGACCAACACCACTCTGCGAGAACGCTTTGGGATTGACGAGAAAAACAGCTCCGTAGCCTCCCGTATCATCCGGGATACCATCGAAGCAGGCTTGATTATCCCATACGATGAGGATGCAGGGCGAAAATACATGAAATACCTGCCGCGGTGGGCCAGATGAGGAACGCAAGAATCTTATTTGACGGTCATTTGACTGAGAACCCGTTCCAATGGCTTCATTACGGCCGTAACCTGTTGTGTGCCATCGTGTTGCATGCCTTAATCTTATTTGACGGTCATTTGACTGGACACCCGTCTCAATGGGATTGTTTCTTTCATAACCTATTGTGTTCCAGAAAGTTACACGTTTCAATCTTATTTGACGGTCATTTGACTGAGAACCGCCTCCCAAAAGTGCCAACCGCACTGAACACACCATTTCAACTTGTTAGGACGGTTTTGGTTGTTTGACTGTTGTTTGACTGGCTGATAAAGAAAGGAACGACCTTTTGGATAAAAAGACTCACTCGTCACCACGTATCCGCCTGCCGGCTGAATGGGAGCCGCAGGATGGCGTGATGCTCACGTGGCCGCACGCGGGCACGGACTGGGCGCCGATGCTTGATACGGCGGTTGCCTGCTTTGCCGCGATTGTGCGCGAAATCGTTAAGCGCGAACGCTGTTTGATCGTCTGTCGCGATGCGGCGGAGGTGCGCCGCGCACTGCCTGACCTCTATGCCGAACTCTTGATTTGCGAGCTGGAAACGGATGATACGTGGGCGCGCGACCACGGCCCCATCAGTGTGTTCGAGGACGGGTGTCCCTGTCTGCTTGACTTCACCTTCAATGGCTGGGGCATGAAGTTCGCCGCCGCCCGCGACAATCTCATCACGCGCGAGTTGTACCGTCGCGGTTTCTTCCAACCGCAAGTCGCCTACCGCAACCAGTTGCATCGCGTGCTCGAGGGCGGCGCCATCGAGTCGGATGGACAAGGCACGCTGCTCACTACTGAGACCTGTCTGCTGTCGGCCAACCGCAACGACCACTATTCAAAGGCGGAGCTTGAGGCGTTCTTCAAGGAGGCGTTCGGTCTCGACCGCATCCTCTGGTTGCGTCACGGCTATCTGGCCGGCGACGATACCGACAGCCATATCGACACGCTGGCGCGCCTCTGCGACGTCCGTACGATCACCTACGTGCAGAGCGACGATCCGACGGACGAACATGACGATGCGTTGCGGCGCATGGAGGAGGAACTGCGCGCCTTCCGCACCGCCGACGGCTCCCCCTACACGCTGATCCCGTTGCCCATGGCCGATCCCGTCCACGATCCCGAGGACGGACATCGCCTGCCGGCGACCTACGCCAACTTTCTGATCCTCAATGGCACCGTTCTCGTGCCGATATATGCGTCGCCGAAAGACGCGCTGGCGCTTGAACGTCTGGCCGGAGCATTCCCCGGACGTGAGGTCATCGGCATCGACTGCCGCCCGCTCATCCGCCAGCACGGCTCGCTTCATTGCGTGACGATGCACATCCCCGTTGGTTTTTTATAAGTCGGGGCTTGCATTTTCAACCGACGCGAAGCATGATGTGGCATGGTTTGCGAGTGGGTTGTGGCGGGGTGCTGCTTCCTCGGGCGCAAGATAGAGGAGGAGAATATCATGAACAAAAATAACGTTTTTACTTGTCTCTTCACCGTAATCGCGGCGATGTTCCTTGCATCGTGCGACACGTCCTGCTCCCCTCGATGGCATGCCACCGATGCGCCGACAGGATACGACGGACACAAAGTCCGTGTCAGAGAGGCATCCGTCCCTTACGAGCACATGGAAATAGAAGGTGTGCCCTTTAACACGGAGGAGTATAAGAACTACGATGAAAACCGGCTGAAGTTGGTGAAGGATGCGCCGCTCTCCACGTTCGGGGCGGATGTCGATACCGCAGGCTATGCGAACACGCGTCGGATGCTGCGGGATGAAAATCGTCTGCCGCCCAAAGATGCCGTGCGCGTGGAGGAGTTCCTGAACTATTTCGAATACGCTTATCCGCAACCGCCCAAAGACGGGAAGTTCGCCACCACGTTCGAGATGGGCGCATGTCCGTGGAATGCGCAGCGCCAACTCCTGCTCGTCGGCATTCAGGCGAAAAGCACGGAACTGGCGGACTTGCCGCCGTCGAGCTTTGTGTTTCTCATCGACAATTCCGGCTCAATGACGGACGAGATGCCGCTGCTGCGTGAGTCGATGACCATGCTCGCCAAACAGTTGCGGCCGCAGGACAATATCGGCATCGTCACCTACGGCGGTGGCGCCAAGGTGTTGATCGAATCGGCCACCGGAGACGATGGCAAGAAGATTCAATCCGCCATTGAGGGACTGACTGCCGGAGGGCACACTCCGGGGGCGGCCGGCATCAAAACGGCCTACGATCTGGCGGCAAAGAACTTCATCAAGGGCGGCAACAACCGTGTCGTGCTTGTGACCGATGGCGACTTCAATGTTGGCGTCAGCAGCGAATCGGAGTTGATCTCGCTGATCGAGAAAAAGCGGGAGACGGGGGTTTATCTCACAGCCATTGGCATGGGCTTTGGCAACTACAAAGACAACAAGATGAAGATGCTGGCCAACAAGGGTAACGGCAACTACATCTACATCGACTCCTTGCTGGAGGCGCGTCATGCGCTGGTCAACGAGATGAGCGGCAGGATGTTCACGCTGGCGCGCGATGTCAAGTTCCAGGTCGAGTTCAACCCGGCCCGTGTCTTCGCCTATCGTCTTGTGGGTTATGAGTTCCGCAAACTGGAAGATCGCGACTTCAACGACGACACGAAGGACTCCGGAGAGGTCGGCGTGGGGCATCAGGTCACCGTGCTCTACGAGATGGTGATGGCCGACGCGCCGGAGGCCGTAAAGAAAGAGGCGGTCGGCGACGTGGACGCGCTCAAATACCAGTCTCCTGCCGCGCAGCCGGGTGCGGCGCAGTCTGGCGACATTCTCACGTTCAAGCTCCGCTATCAAGAGCCGGAGGGCAATGCGGGCAGCAAGCTGTTGGAGTTCGTCCTGCCGGCACAGCCGGAGGCGACGGAGAACTGGGGCTGGGCGTCGGCTGTTGCGGAAATCGCTCTGCTCCTGCGCGATTCGCCGAACAAGGGCAATGCGGACTACGCCGCTGCCATCAAGCGCGCCCAAGCAAATGTGGGCGATGACCCGGACGGCAGACGCGCGGAATTCCTGCACCTCGCTACGGTTGCGCGTAAGCTCGCCGCCGCAGAAAAAGCAGAGAAATGATGAAAATTGGAGTTGTACAGAGAAGTTGCGGACCGGACAGGGACGCCAACATCGCAGGGCATGCGGAGATGATCCGAGATTGCGCGCGGCAGGGCGCGGAGTTGATTGTGTTGCAGGAGTTGCACAACAGCCCCTATTTCTGCCAAACCGAAGATCCCGCGCTCTTCGATCTGGCTGAGCCCATCCCTGGGTCGAGCACGAAGACCTTCGGCACGTTGGCGCGTGAGCTGGGCGTGGTGCTGGTACTCTCGCTCTTTGAGCGCCGTATGGCGGGGCTCTACCACAATACCGCCGTGGTGCTGGAGCGCGATGGCTCGATGGCGGGCAAGTACCGCAAGATGCACATTCCCGACGACCCTGCCTACTACGAGAAGTTCTACTTTGCGCCCGGCGATTTGGGCTTCACGCCGATCGACACTTCGGTCGGTCGGCTTGGGGTGCTGGTCTGCTGGGATCAGTGGTATCCCGAGGCCGCGCGTCTGATGGCGCTGGCTGGTGCGGAGTTGCTCATCTACCCCACCGCGATCGGCTGGGAGAGCAGCGACAGTGCGCCTGAAAAAGCGCGTCAGCGCGATGCTTGGATCACCGTGCAGCGTGCGCATGCCATCGCCAATGGTCTGCCGGTCGTGAGCGTCAACCGCACCGGTTTCGAGCCCGATCCATCCGGCGTGACGGGCGGTATCCAGTTCTGGGGCAGCAGTTTCGTTGCCGGGCCGCAGGGCGAGATGCTCTTGGAGGCACCCACCGATAAGGAAGCCGCGCTGGTGGTGGAAATCGACCTCGCGCGCTCTGAGACGGTGCGTCGCATGTGGCCCTTTTTCCGCGACCGCCGCATCGATGCCTTCGGCGATCTCACTAAGCGCGGAATAGAGCGCCCAGCTTTTTGCCCAGCAGCAGACTGCTACCGATAAGCGTGACGGTCAGGAAGAGCATCGCCCAGACACCGAGTGCCGACGCGAGATAGCGTCCGACACCCACGAGCTGGAAGAGTTCGAAGATGGTCTTAGTGATTGGGTAGAATGCCTTTTTCTGCGCCAGCATCAAGCTGTCTGAAACCTCCAGCATGCTGAAGGCGAAGGCCAGTAACGCGCCGGCGATCAAGTTGGCGGTGATCAGCGGCAGTGTCACGCGGCGTAGCGTGGTGACCGGCGGTGCGCCGAGATTGGCGGCGGCCTCCTCCAGCGTGACGGAGGTTTGCTGCAAGCCCGACACAGCGGCGCGCACCATGAATGGCAGACGGCGCACGGCATAGGCCAGCACGAGGAAGAGTGTCGGATTTTCGCGCACGTCGAGCAGTGTGGCGAGGGCGGGATGCGCCTTGATGGCGGGGTGTTCAGCGAGCGACGCACTGACCGCGAGAAAGCCGAAGGCCATCACCAAACCCGGTACGGCGAGCGGGATCATCGCCATTGCGTCGAGCGCATGGCGCACACGTAAGCGCGAGCGCGTCACGACCCATGCCACGGCGATGCCGAGCGTGAGATTGACGGCGACAGCGAGCGAGGAGAAGAGCAAGCTGTTGCGGATCGCACTGAGGGTCATGTCATGACCCAGTGCCGCAGCGTAATGGTCGGTGGTGAACGCGCCAGGCAACACCGTGCGGTACCAGGTGCCGGGCACCGAGATACTCGTCAGCACCACGCCGATGTGCGGCATCAGCGCCAACAGGATAACGACCACGAACGGCAGCGCGGCCAGTAGAGCGGCACCGCCGCGCAGCGGACGCGGCGCGTGGGGAATCACAGCTTTGGCCTGCATGGCGTAGGCGCGTCCGCCGAAAAGCAGACGTGTGACGGCGTAGAGCGTGACACTCGCCGTGAGCACCACCGTCACCAGCGCGTAGGGGAAGGGGCTGGCGCTGATCTCTTTAAGTTCGTCGTAGACCTGCACCGCCGCGCAGCGCGAGTAGTTGAGGATCAGCGGTGTGCCCAGTTCGGTGAAGGCCGCGATGAAGACCAGCGTGCAACCGGCGAAGAGGCCCGGCATCACCAGTGGCAGAGTGATGCGGCGGAAGCGCGTCCAAGCACCCGCGCCGAGATTCTGCGCGGCCTCGTCGAGCGCCGGGTCGATGTTGGCCAGCGCCGCCGCGACATTCAGGTAGATGATCGGATAAAAGGCAAGCGCCTGTAAGAGCACGACACCGGCCATGCGCGCGCGACCGAGCCAGTCGATCGGCCCGCAGCCGAGCAGCGCGTTCAGAGAACCGTAAGGTCCGAGCATCTGCATCACGCCGATCGCACCTACGAAGGGCGGCAGCACCATCGGCACCAGCAGCAGTGCGGTGAGTGTACGCTGACCGCGAAAAGTGTAGACGTGCGCGAGCCACGCCAATGGAATGGCCAGCAACGCCGCGAGGCCCGTCGCACTTACTGCTAGGCGCAAGCTGTTGGCCAGTCCCTCAGCGTAGATCGGGTTGCGGAAGACACCCGCCAGATAACGCACCGTGAAGCGGCCGTTGACCCAAAATCCGCCACCGACCACCGTGAGCACCGGCCAGATCAGCAGTAGGCCGAACACGGCGGTCAGCAGTCCAAACAACAACCAGGCGGTACGTGTGCGCAGCATACGGGGTAACCTTGCCTATAACTTGAGCGTTGAAAGTTGGGCGTTGAGCGTTGAAAGTTTTTTAACGCAGAGACGCAGAGGCGCAGAGATTTTTACGGGATGGCGGCGTGAGCGCAAGCGTGACGGAAGAATTTGGAGTGCGGCGGCAAGCGGTATTCCGCGCGACGCCGCTTTTTGAGCAAGTGTGCAGCGTGTCTCCGCGCACAGCGCGGAGAGAAAGCGGTGCCGCGACCCGCGCACAGCGCGGCTCTTGTCACCGCACTCCAAATTTCGCCGCCACTCCATGCACGGCACAACAATCATGTTAATCACGTCAATCATGTCAAAAAATAGAATCTGGAGCACGGGCAGGATGCCCGTGCCCCACACGCCTCGTGGCATGGGCGTCCCGCCCATGGGACACGGGCAGGATGCCCGTGCCACGCTGCTCCGTGCCACACCCGGCGGCGAGGGCGCGGATGACGACGCCGGCCAGGATCAAGCCGGCGACGGACGGTACAAACGAAACACTGCCCGGCGGATGGCAGGTGGTTGCGGGCGTTTCACGCGAATAGACCACGGTGAGCGCGTCGACGCCGCGCGCTTTCAACGCCTTGCGCATCGCCTTGCAGAGCGGGCAGACGGAGGTCGCGAAGAGATCGGCCACCTCAAAGCGTGTGGGGTCGAGTTTGTTGCCGGTCCCCATGCAGCTTACGAGCGGGACGCCGGCGGCGTGTGCGCGGACTGCGAGTTCAACTTTGGCCGCGACGGTATCGACGGCATCGATCACATAGTCAAAGTCAGCGAGGTCAAAGGCGTCGGCGTTTTCCGGTAGATAGAAAGCGTGACGCGCATCAACTTGGATCGCGGGCGAGATGTCGTGGATGCGCGCCGCCATGACTTCGGTCTTGGGGCGACCCAGCGTGCTGTGCAGCGCGATAAGCTGGCGGTTGAGATTGGCGGGTGCGACGACATCGCCATCCACCAGCATGAGGTGGCCGATACCGGCGCGCGCCAGCGCTTCGGCGGTGAAGGAGCCGACGCCACCGAGACCGAAAAGCGCGACACGGCTGGCGCAGAGACGCTCAACGGCGTCACTCCCCAGCAACTGTTCGGTGCGCGTATGCACAGACGCTCTCCAAGGGCATTATTGTACCTGTTGTTCCAGCAACGCGCTCTCCTCGGCAGCGAGAGCTTCCTCCTCTTGGCGGCGCTGGATTTCGCGGGCGGCGGTCTCACGGGCGAGACGCTCGAACTGTTCACGCATCCGCGCCTCGGTCTCCTTTTGGGCCTGAGTTTTCTGCACGGTACGTTCACGTAGCCGATCGGCGAAAGAGGGCTCCGAAGCATTGGCGGTCAAGAGCTGTCTACGGGACGCGGAGAGAAGGCCCGGCGGGTGCCGGGCGGCAGTTGCGGTGGGCGCGGGGGCAGGCGCGGCGGTGGCGGGAGCAGCAGCAACGGTCGCGGAGGGTGCGCCAGCGGCAGGAGCGGCAGGCTGAGAGGATGCGACGGGAGTTTCGACAAGGCCCTCGCCTAATTTGAGGGTGATGGCCACGCCGTCTTTTTCGAGCGTCGCGATCTCGTCGTCGAAATCGGCGTCCTTCACCGTCCATCCGTCTGCACTCTCGCCGACGCGCAGGTAGTAATTGGAGGGCGGGTTCACCGAGCGGTCAGTGAAGCCGACGGTGGTATGTCCTTTGGGTGTGATATTCACGGCGGACACCGTGACCTGCTTGGCGAGGGCTTGCTGTTCGGCAGCGGCTTCGGCCTCAGTGACGGCAGCGGCTGCCTGCTCCGGCGACACCGGAGGCGCGATCGCAGGCATCGCACCGAAGGGCATGCGATCCAAGATCGGCTGATAATGCTCAAAAGGCGGCAGCCGGTAAGGGCTGTCGTCGGCTTGCGTTAGCGACGCAAACGACACACAGGCCGTCAACGCGCACACCGCCACCCCGGATACCGCCCGGAAAGAAGTTGGAAGCACAGCGAACATGCCCGAACTTTAGCAAAAAACCTGAGGGGGTGAACAGTGAATAACGAAATAGCGGCAAGGACGGAAGTAGTAAGTAAGATGTAATAGGTAAGAGGTAATAAGTGGGCAAGATGCCCGTGCCACATTCGTAAGCAAGAACGCGCCCACGCAGAGAAGCTAGAAACGGCTTCCACCATCGTAACCTTTAGTGTTATCATTTCGAGCAATTTTGGGGGCGGGGTAGTTGCCGGTTCGGGATGTCGCAACTCCCGGCCTTTCCCTCGGGCGTGGATTCGACTGCGTTGGATCGCACGCCGATGTGCGTTTATCTTAGATAGGAGATTTTGAACGATGGAGTTAACTGAACAACAGCGTCAGAGCGTGAAAGAATGGCTGGCCGCAGGGGCCTCGCTCGCCGATGTCCAGGGGAACCTGAAAAGCGAGTTCGGGATCGCCCTGACTTATATGGATGTCCGCCTGCTGGTGTTGGAGATCGGTGCCGCCGTGAAGGACAAGCCCGATCCGGAAGAGGCCAAACCGAAACCACCACCGCCGCCGTCGATGGATGACGATGATCCTTACGCTGACGATCCCTACGCCGATGAGTCGTTCGGCGACGAAACGACGCCCGATGGTGAGCAGGCGGCAAAGGTGTCGCTGTCGTTGGACCGTGTAATGCGTCCCGGCGCGGTGATAAGCGGCACCGTGACCTTTTCGGACGGCGCAAAGGCGAGTTGGCTGATTGACCAGTATGGGCGCTTCGGTCTGGATCCGGAAACGCCGGGTTACCAACCAGCACCTGCCGACATGCGGGCCTTCCAGCTTGAACTGCGTGCGGAGTTGCGTCGTCACGGTTATGCGTGAGGGTGAAAAATGAGAGGCTCTTGTAAGGTCCCTCGTGGCATGGGCGTCCCGCCCATGAAACACGGGCAAGATGCCCGTGCCACACCTGTAAGCGAGGGATTTTGCAAGAGCCTCACAAGAGAAAAACGGTAACGATAGGAGCAAACAATGGCAATCGGATTTCTGGGTGCGGGCAAGATGGCGGAGGCGCTTTTGTCTTCGCTGGTGCTGGATGAACTGTGCGAGCCGTGGGAGATTATCGTTTGCGATATCTCGAAGGAGCGGCGCGACCGGATGGCCGAGCAGTACGAGGTGGCGGTCACGGACGATGCGGCGGAGGTCGTTGAGGAGTGCGATGTGTTGGTGGTCGCGGTAAAGCCGCAGGATATCAACGCGCTGCTGGCCGGGATCAAAGACCGGTTGGATGAGGAGCATCTGGTGGTTTCGATCGCGGCGGGCAAGACGCTCGCGGCGTTGCAGGGGGTCATCGGAACCGAGCCGCGCTTGGTGCGCGTGATGCCCAATCTCGCGTTGAGCGTGGGAGAGGGCATGAGCGTCTTCTGCGCAGCCGAGAATGTCACGCCTGACGATAAGGAAGCGGTGATGCAGCTTTTCGGTGCGGCGGGGGCCGTACTGGAACTGCCGGAACAGCACTTTGACGCCGTTACCGCGTTGAGCGGCTCAGGACCGGCGTTTGTGGCGTACGTGCTGCAGGCGATGATCAAGGCGGCGGTGGCGCTTGGGCTGCCGGAGGAGGACGCGCGCCTGTTGGCGGAGCAGACGCTGATTGGCACCGCCGTCCATCTGCAGACCACGGGAGATGACATCGGCGAGTTCATTCAGGCGGTTGCCTCGCCGAAGGGCACGACTGCAGCGGGCCTGGCGGTGCTGGAAGCTTCGGACGTGAGCGCGGTCATCGATCAGACGCTGGCGGCGGCCGCCGCGCGCAGCCGCGAACTGAGCAAGGCGTAGGGGGCGCGGAATGGGGCGGCGCATCGGTTTTGTCGGCATCATCCTGGAGAACCGCGAAAGCGTCGAGGCGGTCAATCGCGTGTTGTCTGAACACGCGGAGATCATCTTGGCGCGCGTGGGGCTACCGCGCCAAGATAAGGGCATCTCAGTGATCACGTTGGTGGTGGAGACCACGACCGATGAACTGGGGTCGCTCTCCGGACGTCTCGGCAAGATCGCCGGGGTGTCGGTGAAGTCCGCGCTGGCCAAGGAGCGCGGATGAGGTTCTGTGCGCTCTTCCTGTTGCTCGCGGTGCTCGGTGTGCAGGCACGGCCTGTGGTGTTCGTGTCGATCCCGCCGCAGGCGTGGCTGGTCAAGCGGTTGGCCGGCGATGCAGCCGAGGTGCAGACGCTACTGGCCGCAGGAGCGAACCCGCATACGTACGAGCCCGATTCGCGCCAACTCCGCAAGCTGTCGGAGGCCTCGCTCTACTTGACGGTCGGCATGCCGTTCGAGACGCCGCTGATCACGCGCGCCGCAGCGCTCAATCCGTCGCTGGCGGTGGCGGCGATGGATGCCGGTATCGCTAAGCGCGGCTCACACGCGCACGGTCACCATGAAGGCCACGATCACGGTGCGCCGGGGCATGCCTGCTGCACGGCGGGAGGCGATCCGCATATCTGGCTGGCACCGCATCTGATGTGTGTCATGGCCTCGAACACTGTGACGGCCCTGGAGCGAACATTGTCAACGTCGCAGCCGGGGTTGGCGGAGCGGCTGACGACGACGGTGGCCGAGATTCAGGCGACCGATGTTACGGTGCGTGAACGGTTGACGGGGTTGCGGACGCGCACATGGGTGGTCTACCATCCATCGTGGTCATATTTTGCGGAGAGCTACGGGCTCGTGTTGCTGGCGGTTGAAGAGGAAGGCAGAACGCCCTCCGCACGGCATTTGGCGTCGGTCATCCGGCAAGCGCGAGAGGCTGGCGTGCGGACTGTATTCGCCGAGCCGCAGTATGATCAGCGGCCGGTGGTGACGTTGGCCCGGCAGGTCGGCGCACGTGTTGAGGTTATCGATCCGCTGGCTGAAGCATGGCCAGAACTGATGCACGACGTGGCAGCGAAACTGGTGGCGGGAGATGCGCCATGAGAACTATCGCCGAGCCGGTCATTGATGTGCGCGACGTCTGCTTCTCTTACAATGGGCATGAGGTATTGCATAATGTCACCTTCAGCGTGGCGCCGCATGCGTTGGTGGCGGTGGTGGGACCAAACGGCGGCGGCAAGACCACGTTGCTCAAGCTGCTGCTGGGTGAGTACGCGCCGCGTTACGGCACGATCCGCGTGTTGGGTGCCGAGCCTGCGGCGGTGCGCATGCGTGTCGGCTACGTGCCGCAGGCCGCGCCGTTCGATCCGGCTTTTCCGGTTTCGGTGAATGAGGCGGTGCTGATGGGGCGTGTGGCCAAGAGCCGTTTCGGGTACTACGGCCGGGCCGACCGCGCGGCGGCCCAGTTGGCGTTGGAGCGGGTGGGGCTATCCGGTTTCGGGCGGCGTGCGTTTGCCGAGTTGTCCGGTGGCGAACGTCAGCGCGTACTGATCGCGCAGGCGTTGGCGGGCGGCTCCGAGTTGCTGTTGCTGGACGAACCGGTGGCGAATGTCGATCCAGAGCATGCCAGCCGTCTGTATGAGCTCTTCAAGGCACTTACGCAAGAGGTCACGGTGATGATGGTCTCACACAATTTGAGCGTGGTGACTGGACATGCGACCCATGTGCTTTGCATCAACGGCACGGCGGGCATGCACGCCTTGGGCGAAGTGGCCTCGGCGACCTTCACCGAGGCATTCGGCGGCAGCCTGACGGCGATCCGCCACGGGGCCGACTGCCATGTGCTTGATCCGACGCCAGCGATGCACACACCGCATCACGGTGAGTGATATGCATTAGTAGGCCAGACCCGGTACGCGCGGGATTAGGGCGAGCCGCTGTTGGGTCCACTGCTGGATCTGCACATCGTCCTCCGGCTTGGCGATCTCGTCGGCGTGCTGCTCCTTCCAGGTGCGGAACTTCAGGTGGATCGCGTCATACGTTTTACGGAGTTGTGCTTCGGTTGTCTTCATTTGCCGCAGGGAGTCTTCGATCCGCATCTTCTCCAGATCGGTAGCCTTGTCGCGTTTTTCCGAAAGTTGCTTGGCCTTTTCGACGTGGGCCATAAGCGTCTTGTAGGCGGCTTGGTATTCTGGGAAAAAGGGGTTCTTGTCGGCCGCCTGTTGGAGCAGTTCCTTCTTGCGGTTCGCTATTTTTCCGGTCAACGTGTAATAAGCCTTCAGGTCATCACGTTGCCGCTGCGAAAGCTTCTTGTGGTCGCCGGTGAAGAGGTAGGCGTCAGACGCGCTGACCAGCATGGGAGTGGCCGGGACATTATCCTCATGCAGGATACACTCAATCATACTGCCTTTGGTGGAGGTGCGCACGCCTTGGAAGTCGAACAGCACACCGCCCTCCACATGGCCGACGCGCGAGCCGCCAGGCGTGTAATAGGTCGCACGCTGGTGCGTGATGCCCCAGCCTGGTCGTTCGCCGCGCTGTGCCAGATAGATGCCATGTAAGGCCGGCGGCAGCTCATCGAGCTGCGTTTCTTGGATGGCGGCAGGCGCTTGCCCAGCGACCGGATCTGCGGATGCCGTGCGGCCGATGCCTTGGATGCGCGCGGCAGTAACAGGCCGTACAACATTCGTCGTCGCCGACGGTGTCGAGGCTATCATCCATTCAGGAACGTACGGCCGAGCCAGGGGTGCCGCCATAAAGACAACCACCGTACCAGCCACAAACGCCGTCAGATAAATAGGCCAGAAATATCGCATGGCCCTCAGAGTAACAAACAACGGGGTCGGGTCACAAGCCCATCATGGCCGACCGAAGAAATGGTCGGAGCGGAGGGAGTTGAACCCTCGACCTTTTGGTCCCGAACCAAACGCGCTACCAGGCTGCGCTACGCTCCGACGTGGAAGACAGCAAGGGCTGAATTGAACAGGCGCATAGATTAACGAATCTGCGCCCAATGTCAAAGGCAAAGATTTGTTAAAAATCGGCGGGTGACAGGGGGCATTCGAATCAAGCGCGTGTTTTGTGATGTGCTAAGTTCGGGAGCTATTCCCCTTTTCACCAGAAACGCATGATCTTCGCACATCCCCGTCACTTGCCTATAGCTCACATCAAAGTTATCCTCATTTACATTCCCGTGCGAAGCGCGGGCGGCGGGCTAACCGATTACCAGAATGCCAAATTTCTCCCTTCCCTCATCCTTTCCGCATCCGTTATACTCCGTACGCATGAATTCTGAACCCATCCGCCATCTCTTGATCGTCGCGGGTGACGGCACCTACCCCGCCTGTATTGCCGTCGGCGCGCGCAAAGCCGGTGTCCCGCGTATCACCATACTGGCGCTGCGTGGCTCGACCGCCCGCGCCACCGCCGCGCTGGCAGACACCTGTGTCTGGTTCGGCGTGGGCGAGGTCCAACGCATCTTTGAATGGGGCGCGAGCATGAACTTTTCCCACGGCATCATGGCTGGCGGCATCACCCCGATCGCCCTCTTTCGTACGCGCTTTGATACGCTCGCGCGTACCTGGCTCAAGGAACTGTCCGTTAAAAATGCGCATACGATCTTCGGACGGATCGCTGTCGAGATGGAGCGCATCGGCATCCGCATGCTGCCGGCCTCCTGTTACATGGACGAGCACATTCCCGGCGTGGGTGTGCTCACCCGCCGCGCGCCGGACGAGCGCGAAACACGCGACATCGCCTTCGGACATCAGGTCGCGTGCGACATCTGCGGCATGGACATCGGCCAGACGTTGCTCGTGAAGGACGGCATGGTACTGGCCGTCGAGGCATTCGAGGGCACCGACCGTGCAATCCGCCGCGGTGGTAAGCTGGGCGGACGTGGTGCCGTGGTGGTCAAGGTCGCCAAGAATGGACACGACATGCGTTTCGACATTCCTGTGATCGGTGCAAAGACCATTCCCGTGTTGCGCCGCGCCGGTGTCTCGGCACTCGCCTATCAGGCCGGCCGCCTGGTATTGCTTGACCGCTCGGCTGTGATCGCCGCCGCCGACCGTATGAACATCGCGATCATTGGCCTTGATTCCGGCCTGCCACCCGCACCGCTCAGGCCCGTATGAACACCCCTCTGAAAATCATGATCTGCGCCGGTGAGGTGAGCGGCGACATGCATGCCGCCGCCCTGATGCGCGCCTTGCGAGCCGCCGTGGATCGACCGCTGGTCTTCCGCGGCTTCGGCGGCGATGCCATGCGTGCCGAGGGGGCGGAGTTGCTCTATCACACCGACCGCATCGCGCTTATCGGCCTCACTCCGGTGTTGCTCAACCTGCCGTTCCTGCTGGGTATGATCAAACACATGAAGCGCGAGATTCGCGTTTGGCAGCCCGATATCGTGCTCACGGTGGATTATCCCGGCATGAACCTGCGCCTCGCCCGTTTCGCGCACGACTGCGGTATCAAAGCGGTTCACTACATTTGCCCGCAGGTCTGGGCTTGGCGTCGCGGCCGCATCCCGAAGCTCGCGCGTATACTCGATCTGCTGCTCTGCATCCTGCCCTTTGAGCCCGCGCTCTTCAAGCGGACATCGCTTGATGCGCGTTTCACGGGGCATCCGCTGGTCGACCGCGCCGCCGAAACGCGCGCCGCGCCCCCCGTCGCGCTCCCGTGGAACGGCACACACCGCATCGCGCTGTTGCCGGGCAGTCGCGCCGGCGAGATCACGCGCATCCTGCCGCGTCTGCTGGCTGCCGCCGCCCTGCTCGACGAGCGTTTGGGGGGCGATTGTTCGTTCATCATCCCCGCACCCACTCCGGCCATGCGCGAAATCGGCGAGGCGGTCGCCGCCCGCGTCCGCGTCCGGCCTGCGCGCCTCACCTTTATCGATGGCCAGGCGCGCCATGTCATGCTTCAGGCGCACGCTGCGGCGGTTGCCTCAGGTACCGCCACGCTGGAGGCCTGCCTGATGCGCTGTCCCACCGTGCTGGTCTACGCGGCCAGCCGCGTGACCTACTGGGCTGCGCGCTGGTTCATCAAGGGCGTGAAGCATCTGGGGCTCGCCAACATCATTGCCGGTTGCGAGGTGATGCCGGAACTCCTGCAGGACGCCTTCACGCCGCAGCGCCTTGCCGACCAGCTCCAGCGTTATCTGACAGACGCCGACGCGCGTGCTCAGACCCTGACCGCGCTCGATGAGACGAACGCTCTGCTGGGCACCGGTGACGCCTCAACGCGCGCCGCCGACGCGATCATCAGCGCGACGATTTCCCCTGCGCGGTAGTCGGTTAGTTGGTGACTGGCAAAAACCATCCTTCCGCATAGCGGAAGGCGGCTCGTGGGGACACTCGCCCTCCATTGCCGCGCCCGAACGCGAACACTTCGCTGGCGCTGCCGGCGGGGCAGACGGCGGCGCGCCCGGGGATGTCGACGGCGAAGGCGTCGGACCCGAATCGCGACGCGCTGTGCGGCGGGGCGGACACCGGCCCCGTGAGCGCGTATCCGTCCGCCCCGGCCTTGAGCAGCGCGGGGGCGCTCACGGCCGCGAGAAGGACCGGGGCCGTCTCGGGGCGCCCCATGACGGGGTCGTACATCTTTTCCAGATCGGCCCTCCTCCTCTCCAGGGCCGGAAGCACGCGATCGCGCATGAGGGCGAACGGCCTGGCGGCGGGGGCGCCGCCGTCGATCGTGACGGTGATGGCGTTCATGGTTGCAATGATATAGCCTATAGGCTATATTGGCAAGCCGAAAGGAGGCACGATGCCAAACAAACGGGAAAAAGCGTCCGCCGCGGCCTACCCGCTGCGGATACAGGCCATCAGGACCAAGGGGCAGAACGTGAGGTTCTTCGTCTACATCCCCATGCCGCTCGCGGCGGCGCTGGGGGTGGAGGGCGGCGAGGAGGTGACTTGGGAGTTGCTAGACCGCAAGGAACTCCACCTTGTGCGCACGGCCCCGCCGCCGCCCAGGGCGAGGAAACGGAAATGACGAAGGGCGGCTTTCGGCTATGCCGTCTGCCGCCCGACTTTT
>Ga0209718_1002686_pt1 | contig 16992 bp, 17 predicted proteins | sample AD_JPNAS1_MetaG_FD_184420 | JGI IMG/M metagenome (GOLD analysis project Ga0209718, IMG submission 184420) | Active sludge microbial communities of municipal wastewater-treating anaerobic digesters from Japan - AD_JPNAS1_MetaG (SPAdes) (version 2) | ecosystem: Engineered > Bioreactor > Anaerobic... | reverse complement strand
ATGGCTTCCGATTCGGAAGGGTTACGACAGAATCCCATTGGTGAACATCGACCTTGACTATTACGTCGAAAATGGCTTCCGATTCGGAAGGGTTACGACCAGGGGGACGCGGCCCCCCGACCTTTTGAGCTTTTGTCGAAAATGGCTTCCGATTCGGAAGGGTTACGACTTCTTGCCCCGTGGGCGGCGGGGTCGATCAAGTCGAAAATGGCTTCCGATTCGGAAGGGTTACGACCAAGGTGCCGCCAGCCCTCTTTCCTTTGCGAGGAATGAGTCGAAAATGGCTTCCGATTCGGAAGGGTTACGACCATTGCCCTATTGGCCACTTCTTTGCTGTCGGGATATGTCGAAAATGGCTTCCGATTCGGAAGGGTTACGACAGATTCACTAATAGGTGTCCCTCCGTCGGCCCACATGACTGTCGAAAATGGCTTCCGATTCGGAAGGGTTACGACTCATTACCGCCAGGTACTTCTTTCATCAATTCAATTAGTCGAAAATGGCTTCCGATTCGGAAGGGTTACGACGATCATGTGACCCGCAAGGGTCACATGAACCTTATGTCGAAAATGGCTTCCGATTCGGAAGGGTTACGACAAGTAATCTACCTCTCTGGGGTATTCCCGCCCCCGTCGAAAATGGCTTCCGATTCGGAAGGGTTACGACTTCCGGGGCAACCCTGCCATGAGGTTTTGCAACCCCAGTCGAAAATGGCTTCCGATTCGGAAGGGTTACGACTTTACGTGCGCTCCCTGGGGCGAGACGCTACAGTCGAAAATGGCTTCCGATTCGGAAGGGTTACGACTCAAGGTAGGCTGATGTGTTCTTGTTCTTAACAGTCGAAAATGGCTTCCGATTCGGAAGGGTTACGACGAGGGAGCCAATTATGGCTCCGATTTCCGCGTATGAGTCGAAAATGGCTTCCGATTCGGAAGGGTTACGACCGAAGACCTTCCTCAATCTGCTCTTTTGTCGGTTTTACGTCGAAAATGGCTTCCGATTCGGAAGGGTTACGACAGGTTATAAAATTGCTACTTCTCCCTGTCCGTACAGGGTCGAAAATGGCTTCCGATTCGGAAGGGTTACGACGTCTTACCGGCAGGTTCAGCGGTGACGGCTTGCCAGGCCCAGTCGAAAATGGCTTCCGATTCGGAAGGGTTACGACCCAACGCGCATAGGTTGGTCGCACGGGCTTGTTCTAGTCGAAAATGGCTTCCGATTCGGAAGGGTTACGACGTAACCGGATGAGGTGTCGTAACGACCACCTTCCGGCCAGTCGAAAATGGCTTCCGATTCGGAAGGGTTACGACTCCGACAGCCGTTTCCACTTCTTTTTTTGTTCCAGTGTCGAAAATGGCTTCCGATTCGGAAGGGTTACGACTTAGCGCCGAGGTTTTTGACGATCTTTACGGCCCGCTTTGTCGAAAATGGCTTCCGATTCGGAAGGGTTACGACCAAGCCGTATCGCCGGACATTTGGACGGTAAGTCCGGTCGAAAATGGCTTCCGATTCGGAAGGGTTACGACATTTCGTATCGCACCGGGGACAGTATGTCCCTTTCATGGTCGAAAATGGCTTCCGATTCGGAAGGGTTACGACTTTTTTTCTCGACGCGTTGTTAGTTGCATTCCTGCCCGTCGAAAATGGCTTTCGATTCGGAAGGGTTACGACGTCTTTCACAATCTAGACGGCCTTTTACCGTAAGGCCGGTCGAAAATGGCTTCCGATTCGGAAGGGTTACGACGTATCCCAAGGTGGCCAGCACCTCGGGCGGTGTATCTGTCGAAAATGGCTTCCGATTCGGAAGGGTTACGACCCTCCCCCGGAGGGATCGGCGTCCTCTACGGTGAGGGTTGTGAGGTTGCGGTGATGTTCAAACCCGCCTTCGGCGACCCGTCGCCGCAATTCACCATCGCGGGTAATCAAATTTCGGTGACCAGGGCCAGAGGGGCCTTCGAAGCCGCGGCGTAAAACCGGATCGCTCTGCCGCGCCGGGAATTCCCCGGGGTCCACAGGGGTCACGACCACACCGTCCGCGCCTTCCCAGACGTCGTCCCCCCTTCGTCTCCCCTTCCCGCGCATGCCCGCGGCCCGCCCCGACGGTGGCGGGACCCGTTCGCCCGTGTCTCCGGGCAGGGCCCGCAAGGGAGAATGAAAGGTCCCCAAGACAGTAAAAAATCCTTTACAAATCCAGCGCCTATATTATATGGGCACGGGTAAAAACGCCGTGACGAGGTTGCCGCCATGACGAACCGTCCGTTTCAGATCGTCAGCTGCGTGGGGGAACGCCCCCTGGCCGTCGCCTCCCCCCTCGCCTCCCTTATCCGTGGCAAGGCATGGAAGGGGGAGGAGGTCGCCGTTCTTCTCCTGACCACCGCAAGAACGGAAGGTCATGCCGGTATGATCGCCCGGTGGCTCCAGGAACGTTTCCCCGGCCTGGAGGTCCAAAGGGAGGACTTCTGCATGGAAGACCCCCATTGGCTGCCGATGATGCCGCCCGACGCGGCCGTTTTTTTTCACTGCAACCCCGGCATGAACTGGCAGATCGCCCGCCTGGTCATGAAACTCCCCGGGGAACGGACGTCCCTTATTTACGCGGATTTCGAGCAGGTCCACATCTGGCCCCTCGGCGAGGACATCTCTTCCAACCGGAAGGAGACCTTCCACCTCGAGGACCTGGGCCTCGCGGCCTACAACACCCTCTCCCCGGAACTGCGGGTCGAGACCGCGGCGGTCTCCCCCTGCCGGCGGGCCTGCACCAGATTGAGGAGGAAGATGATCTGCCGCGCCGGGGACCGGGGCACCACCGCCCGGGGCGCCACCTTCTTTCACGTCGAAGACACACGGGGCCGCGATCTCCCCCCCTCGGTCAAGAGAGAGATCCTTTCCCGCCTCCTCTGGGTCCGGGAGCGGCGGGGCCTTCTCCATCTCCTCTTCGATCTCCGAAAAAAACGGCGTCTATGTTACTATAGCGATAAATGTAAGGCCGCACCTCCCCCGGAAAACGGCGAACAGAGGCAAGGCGACAAAACCCCTCCGGAGCTCCTCGACCTCACGCGTCTCCTCCTGGCCCTCTTCCCCTCCTTGTCCTACCGTCTCACCGTCGCAACGGACGATGAGGCGACCTGTAATCGATGCCATATCGAGGGTATCCATTGCCTCTTCGGCACAACGGAGGAGGAACTCCTCCCGCTGCTGGAGGATTGGGTCGCGGGGAAAGGCCTCCCGGGGACGAAACGCCTGCCCCCCGTGGCCGAGGCGCCGTCCGTGACCCCGGAGGCACCGACGCCGGGGGTGACCAATCTCTTTTGCGCCGTCGGCGACAACCCCGACCCGACCATCCAGGCCGTCCGGGCCCATCAACCCTGTCACGCCCGGCTCTTTTTTGATGCAGAGACCCCGCGCCTCAAGGACCAGGCCCTCCGTCTCCAGGCCATGTTCGCCAAAGAGTTCCCCGGCCGATCCTTCCCTCTCCTGGCTACGGACCATCTCGGCTCGGATATCGTGACGCGGCTGGGAAGATTCGCAGGCCCCTTCGTCGTCAATATCACCCCAGGCACCAAGGCCCAGGGGGTCGCCCTGGCCGTCTCCGCCCGACGTGCCGGCGTCCGGGCCTACAGCCTCGACAAGGGGCGCCTGGTAAACCTCCACGACGCCGCCGACCACCGGCCCGTACCGGCAACCCGCCTGGAGGATCTCCTGGAGGCCATGCCCCTCCCCACGGAGAGCCGAGAGGAACAAGGCGAAGAAGTCAAGGGCCTGTGTTGCCTCATCCTCCGGGAGTTGGCAGGTGGCCGATTGACGCCCAAGTGGAGCGAACCCGACAAACTCGAACACCTCCTTTTAAAGACCAGTAAAGAACCGGCCTTTGAGGTCACCCCCCGGGGTCTCGAGTACCGGGGAAAAAATCGCCGTGTCTTTCCCGGGGGCCAAGATCTCTGGGACCGGATGCGTGCAGGAGGGGTTTGGTGGGAGGAGGTGACGGCCCGGGCCATCGGGGACGCCCTGGGGGTAAGCGTGAAGAGGGGCCTGAAATGGTCCCGTCACTCAGGGACGGCGTCGGTGAATCACACGGAGATGGACGTCGTCTTCCCCTACAAAAACCACATCGTGGCCGTCTCCTGTAAGTCGGGGAAGATAGATTTCCCGTTGGAGGCCTTTCTCATCCGGGCCGAGGCGGGGGCGCGTTTCGGCCGCTTCGCCCTCCCCTGCATCGCCGTCCCCTATGAGCGGCGGTCTATGCAAAGGGTCCCTTCCGGCGAGGCCGTCAGCGGCGCCCTGGTCCTTACGCCGGCCGTCATGGTGGATAAGCGGCGTCTCCAGGAGCGTCTCGACGCCTTCATCGCCTCGTTACGGACCACCGTCAACGGCAGGAAAATCGGGGGACATAATACTTAATTCCTAACTCATTGAAATAAGGGGGAATATTTTTGGGAAAAACCGGTATCGTGTCCCCCGATTTCCCACAACCTGCGACGGGGCCGCCGAAACAACCGCCATGTGGGGGGGGGCGGGGGAGCGCGGAGGCGTCCCGCATGATCCCCCGTGATCACGTCTCCGAACCGGTCCGCCGCAAGCGGGATGTTCAACTGAAGACCCCCTTTCCCCGCCTGTATGAGCGGCCTGCCGTTCCGAGCCATCTCACCGAACGAAACGCTAATTTGAAAGACCTGTCCCCCCGCCCCCCTCTTCTGCAACCGTGGTTGTTAACCTCCCACGGGGATTGATGGCTCAACACCTAAAGACCACCCAAAGCCCGCCTTTCACCCCGGGGCACCGACCGGGGTAATGATCCATAATATGCCAATATTTAAGAAGATTATCTGAGGCAGACCCCCATCCTTACCATGTTTACAGCCCTTGGCACGCCGTTTGCCTTTGTCTCGAAGTGTGCCTGTCGGCTTCGGCCCACGCGTGGCCCATCAAATAAGAAAGGAGAAGAAAAAATGGATATGGATATCAGGAGCATCGTCATGATTACGGCGGCAGCGGTGGTGGCGATCTACATTCTTATCAAGGTCATCCAGATGTACAACCTCCTGGTAGGTCGCGAAAACGCCGTCTGTTGCGTCCGTTCCAGCCTCGATGCCCTGCTGAAGAAACGGTGTGACCTCGTTCCCAATCTCGTGGCGGCGGTCCGGACCTACATGGTCCACGAGAGCACCCTCATCAACCGGCTGACGGAAATAAGGGCTAAGGCCCTCAGCGGCGTCCTCTCTCTCCCCGAACGTATGGAGCTCGACAAGACCATGAGTTCCCTTATGCACCGCATCGTCTGTGCGGTTGAGAACTACCCTTCCCTTTGGGCGAGCAACAATTTTCTCCAGCTTCAGGCGGCGCTCAACGAAGTGGAGGAACAGATATCCGCCGGCCGAAGGGCCCTCAACGCCAGCGTCATGGACTACAACAACGCCGTGCGGATGTTCCCGACGAACATCTTGGCATTAATCTTCAATTACCGTCAGTTTGAATGGTACACCGCCAATGAGGGCGAGCGGGCCGTGCCGAATGTCAATGCCCTCTTCCGTCAGTAAGCCGACACCAGGAGAGACGATCGTGAAGGATATCAGTGATTTCGACCGGTTCTACAAGGATGAATTTCGCCCCGTCCTGAAGCGCATCGATGCCGTCCGTCTGCGCAATATCGCTTACAACGTCCTGTCCTTCCTGATCGCCTGCGCCGTCTTCGTCACCGCCGAGAAGGCGCTCTTCCACTGGGGGATTCATGTTCTTCCCTACGTGGTGTTTTGGGCCCTCGTTTTTCTCATCCCGATCGGAAGCCTTTTGTTGAAACGGCGCCTTTTCCGCGAAAAATACGGCTATTTAGAAAAGTTGTACGCAGAACAGGCTATCGGCGGCCTCCTCCGCTTCGTCGCGCCACCCCTCGTCCTTAGTCCCTGGGAAAATCTGTCTCTCGACGTTTTTCGCAGCAGTCGGTTGTGCAACGACCGGGTGGACAATTTCTCCGGTTCCCACTTGATCTACGGGCGTCTGGGATGGACGGACGTCTGGTTTTCCCAAATCCACGCCCAAAGACGGGAGGAGGTAGCAACAACGGACAAGGATGGCAAAACGGACATAGAGGAATACTGGGTGACGGTCTTCAAAGGAATTCTCTTTGTCGCCGACTTCAACAAGGACTTCAGTTCCGTGGTTATCCTCCGTCCCCGGAAGCAAGGGTTCTTCAACGACATCCGGGGGAGTTTGTTCCGCAACCGTGAAGAGATCGTCATGGAAAACCCCGAATTCAACCGTTTCTTCACCGTCTATGCCGGCGACCCCATCGAGGCACGCTACATCCTCACGACCACCCTGATGGACCGACTGGTGGAGCTTAGAAAAAGAGCGAACCAGGATATTGACATCTCCTTTGTTCCCCCATATATATACTTGGCCATGCCCTATAAGACCCTCTTTCGGACACCTGTGTACAGAAGCGTCGTGAACCGCAAAACTATGCGCAAATATTTCCTGTTCTTGTCTTTCTTCGCCGGCATCCCCGCGATACTCGACCTGGACACGAGGATCTGGAGCAAACAGCCCCAGGGGCAGAGGACGGCGGTTTGACAGGGGTAGGCGGCGGATGCCAATGACCAGGACAAACAGAAATGATCAAGAACGGTTATGAATTAAGCATCGTGTCTGCACGTATCGTTATCCGGAAAGCCGATCTGGATACGTGTCTCACCGCCCACATCCTCGGTGTTAGGGAAGGTAACGAGGTGTTCGTCGCCCCCGGCGGGGCGGCACCGGGGGAACTTGCCGACCCGGAGATCCTGTGCATTGAGGCAGGCGGCTCGGGGACGCCCCAACTGGGGAATTTCGATCATCACGACCCCCAAAGGCATCTGAAACCGGCCTGCCGCCAGGCCTACGACCATCTCCACCTCGACAACGCAAAGCTCTCGCGCCTCGTGGACTATGTCTGTCTTGTCGACGAAGACCCCTCCGGTCATCCCCCCGTACCCTTTCCCTCCCTCTCCAACATCTTCTCGGGGATGATGCTCATCGAAAAAGACCCCCTGAGGCGCTTCTGGAAGGGGGTGGGGCTGCTCCGGGAGATCCTCGCCGACGACCTCGACCCCTTCGGCACCATGCCGGACCGTTCCCATTGGCGGTCGTGGCGCGAGGCGAAGGAGGCCAACCGACGCCTCGTGGGGGAGATGTCCAGCCTTATCCGCACCCTGACCACGAGGGGGGGAAGACGGGTCGGTTTCCTCACCTCCACGGCCATAGGCGGCCTGGGCCTCATCTACGGACAGGGTTGCGAAATCGGCGTCTTGTACAACACCACCTTTGGGGAGCCCCCCGTTCCGAAGTACACCATCGGGGGCCACGGCGTGGCGGTAAGCCCTTTACTGGGACCCCTCAACGGCCTCGAGGAGGGCTGGGGCGGCCGGGAGACAATAATCGGCTCCCCTCCATCCGGTTCTAACCTATCCCTGAAAAAAGTGCTATCCTTGATCGAGAAACACCTGTAGGAGGCTTCTGTGAAAACACCCCCCCGCATTCTCCTTACCTTTAACGGGGCCCAAGACCCTATCTCCCCAAAGTCGGGCCGACCTGGACCTATCCTGACCCTCATGGGGTATTTCTCCTTTGATGAGATCCATCTCTTCTGCAACGACGAATTGACCCCCCAGGCGCTTAAGACGAAGGAAGAGATCTCCTCCCGGCACGGAACCCTTGTCCATATCCACCGTCTCAACCTCCCAGATCCAACGGACTATGAGGCCATCCTCGACGGCGTCCGCTCCCACCTCCCTGCGATCCTTGCCGATGATAAGGACGGTGACTATTTCATCTTTGTTTCCCCCGGGACCCCCCAGATTCACACCTGTTGGTTTCTCCTGGCCGCCGCCGGGGAGGTGCCCGCCCAGGTCCTTCACGTGAAGGATCCGGATCGGGTCAAGCCGGGACATGGCGTCGTCACGGAGGTTAACCCGCGGGCGAAGGCCTTTCCCATCCTGGGACACCCGTTGGCCCCGGCGGAGGTCCCGACCCCCGTAGACCTGAGGGCCCTCATCGAGCGCCAGGGGATCGTCGGTCGGCACCCCGCCGTGGAAGAGCTCCTGAAAAAAGCGGCCCTCGCGGCCCGGGGGGACAGCCCCGTCCTCATTGTGGGGGAAACGGGGACGGGCAAGGAATTACTGGCCCGCTTCATCCATGAGGCCAGTCCCCGGCGGGAGCTGGAATTTCACGCCATCAACTGCGGCGCCTTCACGACCGAACTGTTGGCCAGCGAACTCTTCGGCCACGTCAAAGGGGCCTTCACCGGCGCCCTCGGCATGCGCACGGGCTGGTTCGAGCGGGCTGGTGGCGGCACCCTGTTCCTCGATGAAGTGAGCGACATGCCCATGGAGATGCAGGTCAAACTCCTGAGGGTCCTTCAGGAGGGGGTGATCAGCCCCGTGGGGAGCACGGAGGTCCGGAAGGTGGACGTCCGCGTCGTCGCCGCCTCCAATCGCGACCCCGTGGACCTCATGCGAAAGGGGCGCCTGAGGGAGGATCTCTTCTATCGCCTCGGCACCCATGTCTTTCGCATACCGCCCCTGAGGGAACGCCGCAGCGACATCGGCCCCCTGGCGGAGCACATCCTCAAGAATTACCACGAAAAGTACGGGCGCGGCCTCAAACGCCTCACCCCCCGGGCCCTCCGGGAACTCCAGCGCCGCCCCTGGCCGGGTAATATCAGGGAACTGAGGAACGTCATCCAGGCCTCCTACGACCTCTGCCTGAAGGGAGAGATAGACGCGGGGGATCTCCGGGACAGTGTGCCCCTGCCGTTTGGGAATGAGGGGCTGCCGGAACCCCACGAAGGTTTCTCCCTCGACGCCTTCCTGGAGGAGACCCGTCGTCGTCTCTACGACCGCGCCCTGGAAATCGCCGGCGGTAACCAGACCCGCGCCGCCGCCCTGCTGGGCGTCAGCCCCCAGGCCGTCAGTAAATACAAAAATCAAAAATCGGAAATATGATACTTAATTCGTAAATATTCAAAATAACAGAAGAATAAATAACTTTAAAATGGATATCGTGTCCCCCGACTTTCCCGGCGGGCAAAACGCTAATTTTCAAGACCTGACCCCGCAAAGTAGTCTATCGATCCTTTTTCATCCGGTCATTTTTTTTCTCAATTACAATGATTGCAGTGCTCCAGATCCTCCGCCGTTTCGGGCAGGAGTTGGAGGGTCGTGTGGTTGATACCGTATTTTTGGAGGAGCATCTCCTGGGCGGCGCGGATGATCGTTTCGTTGTCCGCCCGCGCCCTCGTCCGGAGATGGGCGGAGAGGAGTTTTTGCGCCCCGCCGGTCCGCCAGATGTGAAGGTCGCGCACGTCCGCCACCGCCGGGATCGCCCGTAGATCATCAAGGACCGATAGGTAATCGATTTCCGGTGGAACGGCGTCGAGGAGGGAATCGACGGTCTGCCGGACGATCTTGTAGATCTCCCGGGCGATGACGAGACAGATGGCCATGGAGATGAGGGGGTCAACGAGCCGCCAGCCGAAGAGCATGATCAGGAGGGCACCGACAATCACCCCGAGGGAAAACAGGGCGTCCTGGAGGGAATGGAGCCAGGCACTCTTCATATTGAAGTTTCGCGCCGAGATCTTCTGGAGGAGCAGGGTCGCCGCGCCGTTGCCGACAAAAGCCGCGACGGCGACCCAGAGCATCTCCCGCCCGGGGATCTCCGGCGGCGCCGCAAGCCGCTGGAGGGATTCCCAGAAGACGAAGGCGATGACCACGGACAAAACGATGCTGTTGACGAAGGCGGCGACAAATTCGATCTTGCGGTAGCCGTAGGTCTTGAAGGTGTTGGCGGGGCGGCGGGCGACCCGCTCCGCCCAATAGCTGAAGCCCATGGCGGCGATGTCGCTCAGGTTATGGACGGCGTCGGAGATGAGGGCCATGCTCTGGATGATCAGGCCGAAGATCATCTCGAAGACGACGATCCCGCCGTTGATCACCATGGCGAAAAGCAGGTTCTTCAGCGACGCCGGCGGATCGTGATCATGATGGTCGTTGTGTTCCAAAATTCTTTACCTTGCCGCGATTATTGTACAGCTAAACATTGCGTCTGTAAAGGTGTCTACTGCTGCTGTGTCACTGCTGCTGTGTCTACTGCTGCTGGTTATAGGAAAGGGCGGCATTTGTATGACCGCCCTTTCCCGGCAATCCGGTTGTCTTCGCCTTATCTGCGCCAGCCGGCCCAGACGGGGATGCCGGAGGCGTCTCTGAGGACGAGTACGCTATCGCCTTTCTTCACCTCCGCGGCAAGCACGACGGACTTGCCGGCCAGGGTGGTGCGAACCCCTTTGACTTCCACCTTATCACCTTTGACAATTCTTGCATCGAGTCGTTCCATATACCAGCTTGGTCCGAGATGGACGGTGACTGTTTCCTTTTCCGTTTTGACCACGAGGGCAATTCCCTGATTCATTCTTTTCATGGGAACGGTCTGTTCCAGGGCGATCACCTCGCCGGACAGGGTTACCATGTTGGCGGGGTTGTACAGGGCCTGGTAGGGGGTTCCCGGGCCCCAGCCGCCGCTGCCGCGTCCCCCCCACTTCCCCGGTCCGGCCAGGGCCAGCGAAGCGGTCAACAGCAACAACATTACGATCGTCAAACCAGCGAGCAGATTTTTTTTCATCGTTCTTCTCCTTTCGAGGGACAACAGTACGGTCCCGCAATGATGTTTAATAACCTCTCATCCCCATGCCCGGTCCCATGCCGCCCGGACCTCTCATCCCCTGAGGATGGCCATAACCGCGCCCCCCTCCGTAAGCCTGAATTTTGGTTACCTGCTCCGGGGTTAGAACCTTGTACGCTTCCAGACGATAGGCAGCCTGTTTGTCCGCAAGCTGATCCCGCAGGGAACGGGTTTCCTTCTGCACCGCCAGGATCTTGTTCTGATCCGGCGTCTTCGCCAGCCACAGGAGCTTCAGTTCCCCCTGTTTGCTGTAAAGCTGATCCTGGATGGGTTTGACATCCCGCAGATGGGCCTCCCGCAGGGAGGCGAGCTTGGCGGACTGCTCCGCCGTCAGGTTCAAACCGGGCGCCGCGGCAAGGTCGTAATACCCCGGCCCCCGCTCCCCGCTCCACCAACCCCGGCGGGCCTCCGCCGGCGTTGAGGCCATCACCGCCGCCATGGCGATCACCGCCATTACTGCCATCAGTTTCTTCATTTTTTTGTCTCCTTTCCGGTGAAATTGTTTACCGTCTATATAGCAAGGGACATGCCAATGAATCACGAAAGGCTTATATATCTAATATGATTGATATTTTATTTTTCTATCGCGGCAACAACCATCTTTTGCATTACCGAATGGATATATAGTATCCACATTGCCGTATCCAGTTGCATAAAAAGTATCCATCAAATTTATAGTTGACAAAATCAACCAACTATGAAATAAGCAGCCCCGGCTTGAGACGACCAAGGCGGAAAATCGAAGCCGACAGGGGGAGGAGGAGCCAATGGATGAGCAGGCAAGGCAACTGGCCCTATTGATGGAAAATATGCTGTATGCATTCGGCGCGGCCGGCGTGGACGGGGAATGCTGCGAAAACATCTCCCACGGTGAATTTCGCGCCCTCCATACCGCCAGGCACAGGAATAATTGCAATATGCAGGATATCGCCAGGAAGGCGGCGGTCACGAAAAGCGGGGCAACGCGCATCGTCCATCGTCTCGAAGACAAGGGGCTGGTGCGTCGTGTTGAAGATCCCAAGGACGGACGGAGCTGCTGCGTAACTCTTACGGAAGAGGGCAAATCGCTTCTGAAGCGCATCGAGGACCAACTTACGAACAAAATGCAGACGATCCTCGCGGCCATGGATCCGGCCATGAGGGAGGTCCTGATCATCGCCCTGGGCGCTTTTCTCCAGGCCGCCCAAGGTCCGGCGGGCAACATGGATAGACGGACGGAGGGGGAAGAAGCGAAGGGAGAACAGGCGCAGTTTATCTGATATCGGTTGATAAATTCAACTATCACCGCAGCGGAGGAACAATCCGGGGCACGAAGAGGGACCGGACAGACGCCCCGGGGAAAACAATCGGTCCAGGACATGGACAAAGGAGTGCAGGTAATGGACACCATCAACAATTTTATCGCCGCCGGCAAATTTTTTCTCGTGATTGCCGGAGAACTGATTCTGATTTTTATTGCCGTGTCTTTTCTTGTGGGGATATTGACGGAGTATCTGCCCCCGTCCCGCATCCGGACTTTCCTTTCCGACAAGCTGACTTGGGTCCAGTATTTTCTGGGAGCGGGTCTGGGCGCCCTCACACCCTTCTGTTCCTGCTCCACCGTCCCCATCACCGCCGGCCTGCTGAAGGGCGGCGTCCCCTTCGGGCCTACCATGGCCTTTCTTTTTTCCTCACCCGTGCTAAACCCGATCATTATCGCCCTGCTCCTCTCCCTCCTGGGCTATAAGGTTACGGTCCTTTATGTGACCATCACCTTTTTCGGCTCCATGGGCGCCGCACTTCTCCTGTCAAAACTCGGGATGGAAAACCAGGTCAAGGCGCTGGTTGATATCCAGGCTTCGTGTTGCGCCGGGGAAGCGAATCCAGCCCCCCAGGGGGGTATAAACCGGCCCGCAGCCGCCGCTTGTTGTGCCGCCGACAGCGGCCAGCCTTCCCTCACCCCGCTGAGCTTTCCCATCCTGCCGGCGTCCGGCGCCTGTTGCCTCCCGACACCGGCCTTGACAAAGGAACAGGCGACGGCCTCGTCATGTTGCGAAATCAACTTCGCCGCGGACGACGGGGCCGCCGTCAGGGGGGAAACGTCATTCCGGGATAAATTGAAAAGGGCCTCAGCCGCGGCGATGGACACCTTCAAGGATGTCTTCTGGTACCTCCTCATCGGCGCCGCCATCGGCGCTTTCATCTACGGGTTTTTCCCCCAGGACGTCGTCGTGCGATGGGCCGGCCCCGACAAGGCCTGGTCCATACCTGTCGCCGCGTTGATCGGCGTACCCATGTACATCCGGGCGGAAACGGTGATCCCCATCAGCGCCGCCCTGGTCGGCAAGGGCATGGGCGTAGGCACGGTCCTGGCCCTCATCATCGGCGGGGCGGGGGCGAGCATCCCGGAGCTGATCATCCTCGCTTCCATGTTCAAAAAGAAACTGATTATCGCCTTTGTCCTGAACGTCTTCCTCGTTGCCGTCGCGGCGGGCTACCTCGCGGATCTCATCATATATTGAGTGTTATCATGGGTTTATTGGTCTATCTTTACTCCGCTCTTTCATGTTCATACAGGCGGAGCAGGTCCGGCGATTCGGCGCGCGTGGCGGCTTCCTTGCCGCCCCCGGCCATAAGCACCTTTCCGAACTGGATGGGGACGCCGTAATTTCCCCCCAGAAACTCTTCCAGGTAGGCGGAGTTCACCCCGATAACCGTACCGCGCCAATCGAGGATCGGCCCGCCGCTCCCGCCGCCGCTCGTCCGGGCGTCGTAAACGAGGAGGTGGGGCAGGACGTCCCAAAGGAAGCCGCTGGTGATCGTCGGCCGGAGGCGCTTCTGTTCGGAAAGACGCTCCGCCGTCTCAAAGGTGCATTCCCCTGTCTCCTCTTCCAGATCCATCCGATCCTCTTCTTCCAGCTTGGCCAGGACCGCCTCGAGGCCCGTCGGGTAGCCGATGATGAGGATGCCCTGGCCCTCCTGATCCGGGCCGGGATTGAGAAGGAGGTTCAACGGTCGTGCCGTCGGCGCCCAGCCCACGGTCCGGACCAGGGCGATGTCGTGCCTTTCGTCGAGGCGGAGGACTTCGAGGGGAACGCTTTTCACCCGCTCCTGGAAGAAGGCCCGCAACCTTATAAATACAGGCTTCAGACCCGCCGCCAGGAGGGGCTCGCTCTTTTCGTCCTCCCACCAAGGTTCGGCGATGTGGCGATTCGTGAGCAGCAGGCCGCCGGGACCGGCGATAAAGGCGGTCCCGCAGTAGTTGGATACGGCGAGTGGCCCTGTTCCCTTAACATCCACCAGGGGAAATCCCCGGGGGTCCGCCACCGGGACGCCCAGCTCGTTGACGACATGGCGGAGGGGCCGGCCCTCCTTGTCCACAAAGGTATAGGTACCCCAAATATAGGCCACGGCCCCCCGCGCCTTGGCCAGGATATCCGTCATGTTCCGCTGGCGTGATTCCAGGGCTTCCAGTCGACGGGAGATATCCGCAAGCTGCTTTGTGAGGGCGGCCTCGGTATTTTCCCCTTTGCCCGTCCATGTTGCGCAGCCGGTCAACAATACCAGCGCCATCACTACAAGAATCAGCCGGCAGTCGCCGGCGCGGTTCATGGCGCTCCCTCTCATTTCTCCTACCTCGGGAAGCGTTTTTTTGACGACCAGAGGGGGCGGCCGTCTTCATCCCGCAGGGTCAGGACACGGCCGGTGCGCAGGTTTTTTATCACCGCTGCCGCGAGATAGATCTTTCCTTCTTGGGTTTTCGTCTTCGCACCCTTGACGGCCAGCCGGTCGCCGGTCTTTATGTCGGCGTCCTGGCGATGGAGATACCAAACCGGCCCGAGGGTGACGTTGACGATCTCTCCCCCTGCCTCCAACTGCAAAGAGGCGCCCCCGCTCCGAGGCGTCAGATCGACAGACAAGGCAACGCCTTCCATCTCCACGACCGCCGCACGGTCGTAACCGGGGGCCACGGGCGACCCCCAATACCACCCCTGGGCCGCCGCCGTTGTGGGTGCGGCTAGTAACCATAACGCCAGGAATACCAAGGGGGTCGTAAGCAAGACCCCGCCGGCCCTTCGTCGCCGTGACGCTTCCCCCGCCGAGAAAACCCTACTAATCAAAAAGATCTTCATCTCCCTGCTCTCCTCGCCTTGCCTTGCCGGATAATGACCCCTGCTACAGGAGTTCGTCGTTGTATTCTTTCTTGTCACTGACGGCATCGAAAAGTCATCATTTTCCGTAACCGTCGCTCTTGATGTCCTTTTCCACCACGGTGCCGAATCTCTTCACCTGCTCCCGCAGGGCCGCGGCTTTACCGATAAGGACATACTGCAGGTTGTCGGCGGGGAAGTGGCGCGCGATGACCTCTTTGGCCTTCGCGACGGTTACGGCCGCCACATTCTTTTGATAATCGTTGACGTAGGCAGCGTCGAAGTCATAGACGAACATGGCGGCCAGGAGGTTTGCCAGGCTGCCCGGCGTCTCGTAGAGCAGGGGGTATTGTCCGAGCAGATACCCCTGGGCGGCCCGCAGCGTTTCCTCATCCACCCCCTGGGTATGGAGGCGCATGAGAACGTCCCGGGCCAGCGCGAGGGCGGCGACGGTCGTATCCGTCGGCGTGAAGCTGCTGATGGCGAAGGTGCCGGAGGTTTTGAAGGCGTCGAAACTGCTCACGACGCCGTAGGTCAGTCCGGCGTCAACCCGGAGGGCGTCGCTCAGCCAGGAGGTGAAACGGCCTCCCAGGATCGTATTGACCACCTGCACCGCCACGTAATCGGGATGATTGCGCTGGATACCCAGGCCACCGAAGGCAAATCGGGTCTCCGCGGCGTCTTTTTTGTCGACCAGCAGGACACGGGGAGACGTGAAGCCCGTAGGCGCCGCTATCTTCGGGGGTGCCGGCGGGGCGCCCTTCCCCCGCCAAGCCCCAAAGTGTTGCTGAACAATCCCTTTCATCCGGGCGGCTGAAAAATCGCCGACGAAAATCAGGGCCGCTCCCTCCGGACGGTAATAGGCCCGGTAAAACGCCCGGGCGTCGGCGTTGCGGATCTTCCTTACCGTGCCATAAGTCCCGAAGAGGGGGTTGGCGTAGGGGTGTCTCCCGAAAATGAAGCCCCGGAAATAAGGGTCCAGGACGAGCTCCGGCTGCTCCTTGGCCTGGATGAGCTCATCGAGGAGGCGCCGCTTCCGCTTGCCGAACTCCCCCGGAGGGAAAACGGCTTCCTGAATCACTTCCCTCAAAATCGGGACAACCCGCTCCAGATCGTCTTTGATAAAGGACAGGGAAACCCCCGCCGCGTCGAGTTCCACATAGGCGGAATAATCAACGCCGAGGCGTTCGAGTTCCGCTTCGAGCCTCGCTTTCCCGTAATGTTTCGTCCCTGAAAAAAGCGACTCCGCAGTAAGATAGGCCAACCCGGATTTGCCGCCGTCTCTGGCGGCGCCGGCGGGAAAGACGGCGGTTATGTAGATGAGCGGCACGGCGCGGTGCTCCATCAGATACACCGTCAGGCCGTTGGCCAGGGTGAACTTCTCGAAGGAGGGCAAAACAAATGGTTTGCCTGCCTGGGCAACTGCGGGTGTTTCCCCCGCCGGCACCCCGCCGGCGGCGACTGGGACGGCGGGACAGAGAAGCGTCATGACCACCGCCAGGTAAAGGATGCCTTTCGTCAGGAACCTGATGTTTTTGATCACGGCCTCAGTGGGTAAATACATTCATCCGCTTCCTTTAGGAAATGTTATGGAACGATATCGGCAAGTATCCGATTAATTTTATTTTTTTGCGACCGCTCCTAAGGGTGCCGGTTTATCCGTCCTGGGGGCCACCCCGGCCGGAAGGATCATGAGTCGTCCTGCTTCCTTGCCGTCTTTGTCCGGCCCGATTCAATCCCGCCCCTTCTTCATGATCCCCACGGTCCGGTTGGCAGGCCGGAAATACCTGGCCGCCGCCTTTCTGATATCTCCGGATGTTACCTTCTTGAACGCCTCGGCGGTGGAAAACAGCTTGCCATAGCCACCGAAAAAGATCTCATAGGTCCCCAAAAGATCGGCCTTGTCGCTCATCGTTTCCAGGGAACGGTAAAAGGAGACGACGGCTTTGTTGCGGGCGCTCTGGAGCTCTTCTTCCGTAACCCCTCCGGCCGCGATCTTGTCAATCTCGGCAATCATCGCTTTTTCCACGGCGGCGGCCGTCACCCCCCGGGCGGCAACGGCATAGATCTGAAAGAGGGTCGGATCCATAGCCTGGGGCAGATAAGTCCACGTCTCCGTCGCCAGTTTCCCGTCGCTTACCAAGGCCCGGTA
>Ga0209718_1002677_pt1 | contig 17035 bp, 7 predicted proteins | sample AD_JPNAS1_MetaG_FD_184420 | JGI IMG/M metagenome (GOLD analysis project Ga0209718, IMG submission 184420) | Active sludge microbial communities of municipal wastewater-treating anaerobic digesters from Japan - AD_JPNAS1_MetaG (SPAdes) (version 2) | ecosystem: Engineered > Bioreactor > Anaerobic >... | reverse complement strand
TATCCCCGGGGCGTGAGGTTTATCGCCCCCACAGTGCCGGACGGACGAGCGACTCGGGCAAGTCGGGTACACACGCTTGTATGCGATCGAGCACTGCCGCAGGCAACGGCCCCAAGGCGGCCACGCGCAGGTTCTCGCGCATCTGCTCCGGTGTGTCCACACCGGTCAACACGCTTGCGACCGCCGGGTTGGAGAGCGCATAGCGCATACAGAGTTCAGCCATCGTGCAACCGGCCTCACGCGCCACCGTCTCCAGATCGCGCCGGACCGGGATGACCTCGGATAAACTCGGACGGATATGTGCTTCCGGCATCAGCAGTAACCCTTGCAGGTAGACACTTCTGGAGAAAACATAAATCTTTTTTTGTATCGCCACCGACCAGAAGGTGTCGAATCGTCGATCAAGCACATTGTAAGGAAGTTGGATGTAGCGTACGTTCGCCGCCTCCGTCAAAAAGCGGTCGCTGTCCAGCGATACCCCCGCACCCGCTATCAGACCGCGTTCAACCATCCTCTCCAGAAGCGGCAGATGGCGCAGGTCATCCTCGCGGTGCAACAGACAGACGGCCAACTGGTCGAGCCGCAGACGTTGCAGCGAGCCGCGAATGGAGTGTTCAATGAAGCGCTCCGCCTCCGCATCGGTACCATCCGGGATCGGCGGAACCTTGCTGACCACGGTCATCGCCTCGCGCAGCCCCAGCCGTTCCAATGCGGCGCCCAGTACCTCCTCGCTCGTGCCATACGCGGCGGCGGTATCCAGCGCGGTCACGCCGCCCTCAAAGGCAGTCTTGACGATGTCGCAGACGCGGTCGAAGGAGGGCTTGCCCGCGACATTCGCGATTCCGTACTCCAGACCGAACTGCACCGTTCCCAGCATGATCCGCGAGAAGACTGTTGCCATACTTTTTTCCTCCGCGCACAGCATCACAAATCGCGGCGTATCCAGTCAACTCCTCAATTTCGGGTTCCGCTGTTTGCTTTTAAGGTTGACTTTTATCCCCCCTCTCGCACAATACGCATCAACCATAGGAGCCGGTGTGTTACCGGTCTACCCATGGGTGGATAGTGATTTGAAATCGAAGTTTTGGCTCGGGTAGGTTCAGGTCACCAAAAAAGAAGAATGGTGAAACAGCAATGACAACGACGAATAAAATGCTGACGGGTTTTCTGATTGCTTGTTTCGCACTGGGTACGTGCGCGGAGGTTGCCCAGGCGGCCACTCTCTATGTCAGTCCTGCAGGAAATGACGGGGACGGGCTGTCATGGGAGAACGCCAAAACCACCATCCAGGCCGCCATCGATGTGGCGCCGCCAGACAGTACGGTGCTGGTGACCAATGGGGTGTACGATTCTGGGAGCGTCGTGGGCGCTGGCAATCTCAAGTGCCGGGTGCTGATCACGAACAACGTGACGGTAAGGAGCGTCCAGCCGCACGGCGCGGTGATCCGCGGCTCGGGATTGCAGCACCACGGCGACACTGCGAACGCCATCCGGTGCGTGGAGATTTCCTCCGGCACGCTGGATGGCTTCATTGTTGAAGAGGGAGCAACGGGGGGGCAGACCTACAACGACGATTCGCTCGCGGGCGGGATCTTCTTCCATGACCAGGTTTCCAGCACGGCGACCAACTGCATTATCCGTAACTGCAAGGCCGGCGGGGGCGGGGCGACCTTTCGCGGTGTCTTGAGAGACTGTGTCCTTTCCAATAATGTCGCTACCGGAGCGGACGGCGGCGGCGCGATGTATATCGGCAAGGCGTACGGGTGCTTGATCGCACACAATCAGGCGCTTGACGGATCGGCGGGCGGCGTGTACGGACATCCCAGCGGCGACTACTATGACTGCACGATCCGCGACAACACGGCAACGCGGGTCACGGCGGCAAACAACGCCTACGGCGGGGGCGGCGCTTTTTACGGGACGTTTTACCGGTGCGCGATCAGCAACAACACGGTCACCGGATTCGGGAACGGCGGCGGGGGCGGCACACGGCATTCCACGCTGACGGACTGTGTCATTGCCAACAACGTGGCGCAGGACGTGGCGGGCGGTGGTGGCGCCTGCGGCGGGACGCTCACGCGCTGTCTCGTCATCGACAATACCATCACCAACGGCAGCGGCGGAGGGACGTGCGGGGCCACGCTGTACCAGTGTAGCGTCCTGTCGAACAACCTGACGTCCTATAAGAAGGGAAATAGCGGCGGGGTCATAGGGGGATCCGCATACAACACGTTGATCGCCTATAATCGGTCGCACAGCGTGGGCGGGGCGTTCGATGCTGACTTGTACAACTGCACGGTGGTCAGCAACACGGCGATCTCGGAGAACGCGCCCGGCATCCACATTGCGGGTAGCAAGAAAGTCTATAACTGTCTTGCGTTCGGCAACACGGGGGGATCCGGAGTTGATGTTGGCAAAGTGAGTTCCACGAGCGTTATTACGAACACGTTCGCGGGTACGGCGGATGCGACTCATGCTGAGCTAACCCTGATTGACCCAAGTGTGACGCCGGTTTTCACTGATTTTAACCAAGGGGATTTCAGCCTGTGCGCGGGCTCGCCGGCGATCAACGCAGGCGATATGACGGTGGCGCGGCAGACGACGGATCTGGCGGGCAACGCGCGTGTCCTTTTCGGAACGATTGATGTCGGAGCCTACGAATACAACCAGATGTTCGTGGCGACGAACGGAAACGACGCGGCCGACGGTTGGTCGTGGGCGGATGCGAAACAGACCATTCAGGCGGCGGTCGACACGGCCGAGGCGAGTATGGTGGTATGGGTTTCAAACGGTGTGTATGCGACGGGGGCGGCCGCTTCGCCGTACGGTGGTGCGCTCTCGAACCGGGTGGTGATCACCAAGGCGATCCGGGTCAAGAGTGTGAACGGCCCGGCGCAGACCGTGATCCGTGGCTCCGGAACGGCGACGTATAACACCGACGGTGCGATCCGCTGCGTGTTTATGAACAACGGCGTTCTGGACGGCTTCACGGTGGAAGAGGGCGTGACCAAAGCGGGGGGCGGTGTGGCATACGAGCACCTGCGCGGCGGGGGCGGCATCTGCCTGGACGGGCCGCCCGCAGCGGGAACCTGCGTGACGAACTGCGTGATCCGGAACAACCGGGGCTATACCGGCGGAGGCATCACCGGCGGAACGGCAACGCCCAGAGGCAGGGCAACAGTCTGCGACTGCGTCATCACCAACAACGTGTCGGACTACGGCGGCGGCGTGGCCTACGGCGCGGTTTTCGAGCGGTGTGTGATTACCCATAATACGGCAGCAGGAAACGGCGGCGGCTGTTACGAGCCCTTCCGGGTCGACAACTCGCTGATAGCGGCCAACGTTTCGCCCAACTGCGGCGGGGTTTATGGCCCCGCCCTGCTGGTCAACTGTACGGTCGCGCACAACACGGGGAGCGGCGTGACGGGGGTGGGCTCGCACGACCTTCACGTGTACGCGACCAACTGCGTCATCTGGGGCAATTCCGGAACTCAGTACGGCGCTCTCTGCCACTTCGGGAACTGTTGCTGTTCAACGGCGGGAGACGGCATTACCGTGACCACCGACCCCCTGTTCATGGACGTGTCGAAAGACGATTTCCGTTTGCAGCCCGCCTCGCCCTGCATCGATGCGGGAGTGCCCGGCAGCGCGGTGGGCACACTGGATCTGGCGGGCAACGCGCGTGTCGTGAACGGCATCGTGGACATCGGCGCGTTTGAGAGCCCGCCCTTTAAGCTGGTCATTTTTGACGCTGCCCCCGGTGCCTTCGTAGGGCTGGGGACAAGCCGTCTGGATGTCTACGTTCCGCTGACCAATCTGGTCTACGGCAGTTTCATCCCGACAAACGCCGTGTTCCGTTCGGGGCACACGCCGGCCGGCTGGTATTCCAGCCCCGGTGGAGGAGGGATCGCCATCCAGGCGGAGACCCCATTTGTCAGCCCAGACACGCACACGGTGTATATGCACTGGCTGCGGCGTGGTTTTATGATTAAGCTGTTTTAGTTTTGAAAAACTCGAACGAAAGAAGGGATTCACATGAAAAAGCTCATGATTTCACGACGTCGGTTTCTGGCTGGCGCGGCGACGGCATCCGCTGCTCCTCTGATCATCCCAGCCTCGGCTTTGGGACGCGGCAAACGGCCCGCGCCGTCCGAGCGCATCAATGTCGGCATGATCGGCTACGGCACCATGGGGCACGACAACATCGGCAACTTCCTCAATGACGAACGTTGCCAGCTCGTGGCTGTGTGCGATGTGGTCGCAGAAGGCAAGTATTACGGCTACAATGCGGAGCGCAGCGGTGGACACGTCCCGGGTATGAACCGCGTCAACAAATTCTACGCCGAAAAAACCGGCAAGCCGGATTACAAAGGCTGCCGCACCTTTGTCGATTTTCGAGAGATGATCGAGAAGGCGGATGTCGACGCGGTGGTCATCAGTGTGCCGGACCACTGGCACTGTGTAATGGGCATTTACGCGGCGCGCAAAGGCAAGCACATCTACGGGCAGAAGCCTCTCTCACTCAACATCGGTGAGGGCCGCGCACTGTGCGATGCGGTGAAGGCAGCGGGCGTAACCTTCCAGACCGGCTCGCAGCGGCGCTCGGATGACTATAACCGGATGGCGTGCGAGTTCGTTCGCAACGGACGTCTCGGGACGCTTGACCGCATTGAGGTCGGCATTCCCGGCGGTTACTCCACGTGGGGCAAGACGCCCGATCTGCTCTCCACGGAACCTTTGCCGAAACCGCCGCCGCACATGCTGGATTTCGATCTCTGGCTGGGGCCGGCCCCCAAGCGTCCGTTCATACCGGCGCTGCACTACCCGTTGATCTGGCGCTGGAATTTCGATTATTCGGGCGGTTACATCACGGACTGGGGTGCGCACTTTCTGGACATCGTCCAGTGGGCACTGGACAAGGACGATTCCGGACCGGTGCGGGTCGACATCATCAGCGGCGAAATTCCTCCGCTTGAAAGCATCTACAATACAGCGAAGACGTTCGCGTTCGAGTTGATCTACGCTGAAGGCACGCGAGTGCTCGTGAGTAACGCCTGCCGTTTGGGCATCACCTTTATCGGCAAGAATGGTAAGGAGATATTCACGGGGCTCGGTAAACTGGAGACCAAGCCCGCCGAGCTTGTCCGCGAAAAAATCCGGGACGACGAGATCAAGCTTTTCCGGAATGCGGTCCACGAGCGGAACTTCATTGACTGCATCTATTCCGGCAAGAGGCCGTTGACCGATTGCGAGATCGGACACCGCTCAATCACGCTGGCGCATCTGGCGAACATCGCCTACAGGCTCGGACGTAAAACCCTGAAGTGGGATCCGGTCGCGGAGCGCGTCCCGGACGATCCCGCGGCCAACGCCCTGCAACGGGTTCCGCTTCGTGCGCCTTGGGTGCTGTGAGCAGATGCTCTTGTGGTAAGTTTCTGAAAAATGGATGTGCCGGTTCCGCCGAGGGCGGATGATGGGAGGTGTTGCCGTGATAAGAGGCATATCGAAATGGGCGGGCAGTCGCTCGCCGGTTCTCGGCACAGTGTTTTTGCTGCTCTCGGGGGCACTGTTTCCCGCTTGTTCTCAGTCTGCTGCTGCCGAGTCGCTGCTGCCGCCGCATAAAAAATGGAAGCTGGTCTTCCAAGACGAGTTCGACGGGAAGACGCTGGATACGACGAAGTGGACGTTCTGCCCCCCTCGGCCCGGCATGGCGTTCTGTTGGAACGGTGCGAAGGGCGTCTGGGACAATGACCATGCCGGAGTGGACGGGAACGGCCACTTCATCGTCAAGGTCACCCGCGACGCGGACGGGGCCTACCGCTATCACGAAGGTGCCCGAACCAAAGGGAAATTCCAGCGCACGTACGGTTACTTTGAAACGCGCGCCCGGTTCACCCGCGAGCCGGGCTGGTGGGGCGCCGTTTGGCTTTACGGTGTTGAGGTCGGCCCGAACCCTTTCGTCATGGGACAGGAAATCGATATGTTCGAAGACTACCCAAAGCCAAAGAAAAGCCCCGAATTCACGCACAACATCCATTTCGACTCGCAGTTGGGTTACGCCAGCGAAAACGACAAGCGCGCCGGCGAACTGGAAGGCAACAGCCTTCACAGCATCTCACGCGGCAAGCACGTCGCGGTGGACGACTGGAATGCCTTTCACGTCTTCGGCGTGGAGTGGACGCCGCTGGAGTATGTTTTCTACTGCGACGGCAAAGAGACCCTCCGGTTGAACTACCGAGAGGTCCCCGTAACGACGCAGCCGATGTGCATCTGGATCTCCGGCTGTTTCCGCGATCCGAACCGCTCCAAGGACTGGATGGGTGACTATGCCGACGGGCAATGGCCCGACTCATTGATGGTGGATTATGTCCGCGTTTACGAGGAGGACACGGATGGGAGGGCCAGACCGAGCGTCACCCTGCAACTGGAGCCGTCTGTGCGCGTGGTTCGTCCGGACGACGATGTGACCTTCCGCGTGACAGCCTCGGCAGACGGTGCGGCGGTGACCAACCTCTGCCTGTTCAGCAATGGACGTATCCGCGCCGAAAAAGCCGCGCCGTCGGCGTTGTTTACGTTGCCGGCTAAGCGGCTCTATACCGGCGAGAACATTCTCATTGCCATGGCCTGCGATTCCAAGGGGCTGATCGGACAGTCGGCACCCGTGATGCTGGAGGTCAAAAGCTCCGAGGCAGACAACCACCGCCCGTATAGAAACAAAGCGCAAGTCATTCCCGGCCATATCACGCCCGGACATTATGACGAGGGCGGTCAGGGCGTGGCGTATTTCACCTATCTGAAGCAGAACATATTCCGTAAGCCCGCGTGGGACCTCACCTTCCGCACGGATGAAGGAATCAATGCGCCGAATGAAAACGGGATCGGCGCGTTTCGCAGCATGTGGGTCGTCTATACGGTGGACGTTGAAAAAACAGGTCGCTACCGGGTTGCGCCCTGCCTTGCCCGCGTTGCCGATCAGGCATTTCCGTCCGACGAAATGGACAAAATCGTTCTTGAGTGTGATGGTAAGCCGTTGGCAGACTTTGTCTTCGGTACGGACCTCACGACAGGCAAGAACTGGTGGGCCGACTTCAAGCCCTTGCCCGAAAAGACGGTTTTTCTCACCGCCGGACGTCATGTGCTGCGCGTCATGTTCGACGCCTCACCTTTCCAGTTCGGCGGACTGACGTTCACGTGGGCCGAGTAGGCACCGCCTCTACCTCAGGAAGAGAATCGAGCCGCTTGGTGGATAGGTTACGATTAGCGTACCAGGGCCGGTGATCCATGCGGCGTTCGCTGCCGTGTAGCATCCGCCGGGCATCGGTGCACCGTTCACGAAAAGCGCATGCACATACTGTTTGCCGGTGAAGGCCAGATTGAGCGTCGCGCCGGAGGTGACGTGCAGGTCGGTGCGCGGCAGCCGCGCCGCATCGAGCGCCAGCGTGCCGGCTTCGATCTGCGTGTCGCCGGTGTAGGCGGCTATGTCGGCGAGCGCCAACGTGCCTGCACCGCGCTTAGCGAGCGATCCCGTCCCGGTGATGGCCCCCGCTTCGCAACGGGCGGTGGCTGCCACGTCGAGGGTTCCATCGCCGTTGAGTGTCACCGCGCCGAGCGCGAGGGTTGGGATGGAGGTGTCGCAAGCAGCGAGCGCGAATGTCGCACCGTCACCCAGCGTGAGCGCCGGAATGTTGAACGTGGCGTCCGGTACAGGAGAGTCGAGCGTGACGCGGCCGGTCGCTCCGGCGGACAGTTCCAATGACGCGAGCGAGTCAACATCGGACATGGCGTCGTACGGCGCGTCAGAGGCGAAGCGCACGTCGCGGACGCGCATCTCGGCATTCACGCCGCCGGTGCCTCCGCCGAAGCCGACATACGCATACTCGCCGCCGACGCGCTGGGCGATGTCCACGTCGGTGAACACGTTCGTGACGGCGCGGAATTCACGCGCCGGATTCAGCGTGTCGGAACGGGGGCCGTCGTTGCCGATGATGCTCGTGAGCGTCTTGGCGACGGGGTCATACTGCACGGTGACGCGCGTGACGGCATTGCTATAGAAGAGGACCGGCTCGTACAGTTGCCTAGAGCCCGCGACGAACTCGCCGTTATAGCCGATCGTGACGCGGTTCTTTTCCCCGGAGGTGTTGCCGGGATAGAAGTACCAGCGCACGCCGACACTGTTCTGCATGCCGCTGAAACCGGCCTGCCCGGTGTTGCCTTGCGAATAACCCGGTCCGCGCGGGTCGTTGTGCAGGAACATGCAGAAGGCGTCGGCGGGGAAATTCATGCCCGCGCCCCACGTGTAGTCAAACGTGCACGTCCAGGCGTCTGATACGCGGACGCGGCGCGTCGACGTGACGGTTCCGTTGGTGTTGTTGATGGCCGCGCAGAATTGCATGGCGCCGCCGGGTGCCCACTTGCCGAGGGCGCTGAACAGCCACTCGGAGCGCGTGCCGAGCGCGGAGTCAAGCGGGGCGAGGGACGTCTTGCCGAGCAGCAGGCCCGCGCCGTCCTCCAGCTTGACGGCGAGGTTCGCGGTCGGGCGGCCGATGTCGCCCGGCAGGTTGAGCGTGCCGCCGCGCACGGCGAGCGCACCCGCACCGCTGTAGCTGTCGAAGGCGAGGGACGCGGGGGCGTTTGGCGACGGCATCGGCATGAGAGCGGACGCCGACAGGGGCGTGAACGAGAAATCGGTGATGATGTTTTCGGTCCACTGGCCTCCGGTCGCGCCGTTGAAGCCGACATAGGCTTCGGTGGTGCCGAGGACGGCGGCGATGTTGATGTCGGGAATGGCGGTGACATTGGTGCCGACGCCGTCCTGAATGGAGGTGACGGTCAGCATCTTTGCCGGCGCGTCGTAACCCAGAATGAAGGTCGCGGGGATGCGGTTGGTCAGGGTGACCGGCGCGATATCATCGGTGATGACGGTTGTGACGGTGTTCGAGACGATCTTGAGTCGTGTGGAGTGGATGCTGCCGTCATAGTAGCGCCACTGGACGGCGAAGACTTTGTCGGCGTTTGTGAGGCGGAACTGGATGTAATCCGCCGGCAGGCTGCTCGCCTCACCGAACGCATAGCCGATCCGCGCGGTCCACGAGCCGGCAACGGGGTATCGGTTGGTGGTCTGCGACGTGCCTGCGGGCTGGCTGTTGGCGGCGATGGTGTGGGCGAGCGTGCCGTCCGGAAGCCAGCGCGCCGATCCCGAAAGGGCCCACAGGGGCTGGTCGGCCAGAGTGATCGCAGGCAGGGCCGCGGGCACGGGGATTGAATCTGCAGACGCGGCCGAGATGTCGAGCGCGGCGCCGGCCGAGTAGGTCAGCGGTCCGAGTGCGAAGGCGGACTGCGCGGCGGAGGAGCGAAGCGCGACTGACAGCGTCTCTTCCGCGCCGAGGGTAAAGGCGCCCCCGAGGCGGTGCGGGAGGGTCGCGGGCCGCAGGCTGGATGCGTCGTTTTCGAACGTGAAGTCGGTGATGGTGTGCGCGCCCCAGGCCCCGCCGGTTCCGGCGGCAAACCCGACATACGCCTCGTCCGCGCCGATCTCGTCGGCGAGGTTCACGGCATAGGTTTGCGCGTGGCGGAACAGGCGGTCGGGCCGCTCGACCTCCACGCCAAGCGTTCCCTCCCCGTCGTAGCGGACGGTCACTTGCCAGGGGGCGCCGGTATTGTCAAAGGCGGGCAGCACAGCATTGGTGGCCGTCCAGAGCCCGCCTTGTCCGAGGGTGAGCCAGCGGTAGTTGGTGTAGCCGATCAGACCGATGGCGACGGAATCGGTGATGCCGGGGACGCCGGCGCCGGACTGATAGCCCGCGTTCTGAGCGCCGCCTCCGAGCGCGGCCGTGCCGCGCGGATCGTTCTGGATGATGAACGCCGCACCGTCGGCTGGCGTGGCGGTCTGAGCGAAGATACGGTAGGTGAAGCGGGCGGTCCAAGGGGCTGTGACGGCGCGCTTGCGCAACAACCAGGCACAGCCGGTGCCTGCGTTGAGGTCCGGCGTGAGACGCAGATGGCCGTCGGTGCGTCCGGCCTGGGCGGTGCCCAGAAAGGTCCACTCATCGGGGTAGGCGGCGAGCGTCGGCGCTTTCAGCAGCAGAGCACCCGTCGCGACGGGCGTGACGGCGAGCGCGTTGGCGCCGGAAACTTCGATGGATGCGCCGGGCAGCACCGTGACCGGAGCGGAAGGCACCGGCGCGACATTCACGGCATCGGCTGTGAGCGCGAGCGTGCCCTCGGCGACCGTGACCGGGACTTGCGGCGGCGGAAAGGCCAGCGTGCCCGGCCCGGTTTTTGTGATCGCCCCGCCCGTGCCGGACGGTTTGAGAGCCGGACCGATCCAGGCGTATTTGCTGACATCGACAGTCAGTCCGCCGGCGCCGACGGACAGGCCGTGGCTGCCGGGGAACCAATCGGACGAGCGCGAAGCGGTGCGCTGCCTGAGTGTCGCGTTGTCGAAGGCCACGGTACCTTCGGTGTTGCCGCCTGCGGTGGCATTGATCGGCGACCCGTCGAGTTCAAGCACGCTGCCGCCTTTGTAGGTCACTTTGCCGCCGCGTCCCACGCGCATCAGGTAGGCCCGGTTGGTGGAGGCAGAGTCGAACGTGATCGTCATGTCCGCGCCGGTCGAGGGCGAAACGATCATGCCGCGGTCGCTGGACTGATTGTCGGAGATAAAGGTGGAGCCGTTGACGACGTCGACCGTGCCGGTGGCTTTGTCGTTTTCGCCGAGAAAGACGTGGCCGTTGACTTTGAAGGTGGAGCCGCCGTCGACGCGCAGCCAGGGGCGCCCGCGATGGTCGGGCTGCCCCTGTGCGTTGTCCATGACAAAACCAGAGCCCTCCATGACGACCGTCGCGCCGCCGTCCACAATCATGCCGGGCGACTGCGGCGATGTGGCAGTGCCGGTGCCGCGGGCGATCGTGAAGTAGTCGTTGACGAAGCGGTGGTAGCCGCCGTTGATTTCGAGCGTCGGCGAATAGAGGCTGCGGCAGCCGACCCAGCCGGCCTGGATGACGTTGGTCTGGCCGGGTGCGCCGAGGCGCACGGTGCCGCGCTCAATGGTGAAACGGTTGTTGCCGTTCGTGAGGATGCCGTCCGCATCGAAGGCAAGAACGCCAGAAGCCCCGCCGTAATAGTTCAGGCCGATGGTCTGCGCGCCGGGAAACGTGAAGGCGACGGTGCCGGGACCGGTCTTGACGAACGCGCCCCCTTCGGTGCGGACCCGGCCGGAGACGGTGAGCGTGGTATCGGGGTCGGTGATGTCAATGACCGCAGCACGATTCGTAGCGGCCTGCACGCCAGCGCGCAGTGTGAGATCGCGGGCAAAGGTGGCGGAGGGTCCGGTGTAACGATAAGCACCTTCGCCGAGGATGGCAGGCGCAGTGCTCGCGCCGAGCGCGGCAGGGTCCGCGAACGAAATGATGCCTCGGACATGGTTGAAAGGACCGGAAAAAGTGTTGGCGCCGCCGAGCGTCGCATTGCCGACCGAGAGGGTGGGGCCCCCTGCGCCATCGATGGCACCATCCAGCGCGAGCGCAGTGCCCGGTGCCGCCGTGACGGTCGTGTCGCCGCCCAGCGTCAGCGGCAACCCAACAGTGTGGTTGCCGCCTAATATCGTAATGAACCCCGCCGCGTCGAGCGCCAGCGTGTTGCCGGCGAGGGTGTAGCCCGCGCCGCCGAGCAGCACGCCGCGCAGCGCGAGCGCGGTCATGTCGTTGTTCACCGTGCCGCTGCCGGCCGCGTCGAAGGTGGCGGTCGCCCCGCTGCCCTCGGCCACCGTTTGATTCTGCCAGTTCGACGTGTCACTCCATGCGCCGCCTCCCGGCGCGATCCACGTACCGTCTGCGGCCAGCAGTGTCGCCGCCGCTCCGAACACAACCAAACTCATCACGGTGATAGGTCTCATAGTCTCTCCTTGTATCAAGATGGCGTTTATCGCAGGAAAAGGATTGAACCGCCCGGCGGGTAGGTCACGATCAGCGCACCGGGACCGGTGATCCACGCGGCGTTCTCTGCCGTGTAGCGTCCGCCGGGCATCGGCGCACCGTCCACGAAAAGCGCGTGCACATGCTGCTTGCCGGTGAAGGCCAGATTGAGCGTCGCGCCGGACGTGACGTGCAGGTCGGTCGTGCGCGGCAGCCGCGTTGCGTCGAGTGCCAGCGTGCCGGCTTCGAGCTGCGTGTCGCCGGTGTAGGTTGCGGTTGCGCCGGCGAGCGTCAGCGTGCCCGCGCCGCGTTTGACGATGTCGGTGCCGCCGGTCACGTCCGTCGCGGCCAGCGTGCAACCGGTGCCGATCTCGAAGGCGGCGTCACCGGCCAGCGCCGTGGCACCGAGGACGAGCGTGCCGGGTTCGCGCGCTGCGGCCACGCCGAGCGTCGCGCCATCGCCGAGCGTCGCCGATGCGATGCGGAAGAGGCCGCCCGTCAGCGAGGTGTCGAGCGTGACGGTGTTGGTTGATGCGTCGGGCAACGTCAATGCGGCCAGATAGTCCGGTCCGGATGTGGCGTCGGCCGGCGTGTCGTAAGTCACGCGGAAGTCGCTCAGGAACAGCTCTTGATACGCGCCGCCAGTGCCGCTGCCGAAGCCGACGTAGGCCATCGTGTCCTGTACGTCATTAGCTAGATTGATCCCCGTGAAGATGTTGGTGGAGACCTGTCCGTCGCGCGACATGATGGAGGTGAGCGTGCCGGCCTCAGGCTCGTAGCGCAGCGAAAAGGCGGTCGCGGATTCTCTGCTGAGCATGACCGGCAGGTAGCTCTGGCCGGTGTTGCTGTCCCAGGAACCGTTGCGGCCGATGCACGTGCTATATCGTGTGGCTGCGCCATGGTATGGGTAAAAGAGCCAGCGCAACCCGAAGCTCTTGGGGATGTCTTGGAAGCCGCTCCAACTGGTTATGCCCGCAGCGCGTCCGAGCCGCTCCGGCGCGTTGTGCAGGAAGAAGCTGAAGCCGTCGGCGGGCGACGAGGTGCTCTTACCGATGAGCATCTTGAAGGTCGCGGTCCACGGTACTCCGATGCGTATACGGCGGAGCGACATGGCGGTGCCGGCGAAGTAGGATTGGTACTCGCAGATCTTGAGCGTGTCGTCACAGCCGCCGAGCCGCTTGTCGCTGAAGATCCAGTCGCTCGCGCCGTTGACCGAGGAGAGCGGCTCATCCGACGCCTTGCCGAGCACCAGGCCGCCCTGCTCCAGACGGAGCGCGAGGTTGGAGGTCGGCCGGTCATCGTCGCCCATCAGCCCTAGAGCGGCCGCACCGCGCTTGATCAGCGTGCCGCTGCCGCTCATGGTGTCGAATGCGACGAATGCGGGTAGCGTTTGGCTAACCAGTGGTGTGGCGGTGAAAGAAAAGTCGCTCACGATGTTTTCGGCATAAGAACCGCCTGTGTAAGCACCGAACCCGACATACGCCGTGGCCGCGCCGACGGCGGTCGGCACATCCACTCCGCCGAAAACATTGGTGACAACGCCTGCGGCCTGTTCGGTGATGACCGTCACGGTTCGCGCTGCTGCGTCGTGGTTGACGGTCATCTGAGCGGGGCCGCCGGTCACCAGGTTGACGGGCGTCAGATCGGTGGTGGCAAGAACTTCCACGCCGTTGGTGAACATCTTGAGCTGGGTGGTGCGGATCGCGCCCTCATAATAGCGCCACTGGATAGCGAATCCCGGATTGGGCGTGTGTGAGGTGCTGGTCGGCGTCTGTCCCTGTACGGCAAACGTGATGTAATCGGCCGGTGGGGTCGACATGAGTCCGATGTCGTAATTGAAACGCGCGGTCCACGAGCCCGCCACCGGATAGGCATTGGTGGTGTAGGCTGCTCCCGCGCTGTAGGTGAAGTTCGACGAGACCGCGAGACGCCCCGGGGCTTTCCAGAACGCCTTGCCGTTCAAACTCCAAAGTCCGGCATCGAACAACGAGGGCTCAGGCACGGGCACCGCGCGCGGTGCCTCAATGTTCAACACCGACTGGTCGCCATAAGCGAGGTCCCCGAGGATATAGCCGCGTTGAACCGGCGAAGTCTCGGCCACGGCATTCAGCGTCTCGCCGGATGCCAGCGGCATGAGCCGCCCGCCGGTCCGGCTGTACGCGGGTAGCGCGTCGCCGTTTTCGAACGTGACATCCGAGATCGCGTGCTGACCTTGGCTACCGCCTGTGCTGCCGACGAAGCCGATGAAGGCCTCGCTGTTGCCGGCCTCCGCCGCCACATCCGCTAGCCATGCTTGACGGTAAGTCAAAGAACCGGGGCGATCGATCAGCACGACCAGTTCGCCCGTGCCGTCATAACTGACCGTGATCATGCACTTGATCGGCTGCACCGCCAGCTTGGGAAGCGCGGACGGCAGCGCGCGTGATGAGACGAACGTGCCTTGCCGTCCGAAGCGAAGCTGGTGCTGGTAGACGTCCAAGCCGACAGCCACGGAGTTGGTGATCCTTGTACCGCTGCCGCCGCCATATCCCAGATTGCCGCCGGTAGATCCGAGCGCCGACATACCGCGCGGGTCGTTGTGCATGACAAGGCAGACGCCGTCGGCTGGATTGGGCCCCAGTGCCCAGCAGGTGTAGCCAAAGCGGACGGTCCAGGGCGTGTCAACCTTGATCTTGCGCCAGAAGTGGGCTGCGCCGCTCACATGTTGAACGGCATTCCACTTGCCGCTTTCGCGCGTGAGCTGCAGATAGCCGTCGGCGCGGCGTATCGCGTTGTTGGTAAAGACCCAGAAACCGGGCATCGAGGAGAGGGTGTGCGGCGTCAGCAGGAGCGGTCCGCCATTCAAGTCCAGCGTCATGCCGGCCGCGCCCTGTGCGGCGCCGATCTCCAGTGTGCTGCCCGCGCCCAGTGTCACGGTGCCCACTGCCGCATCGTGGTTCCTGCCGGCGGTCGAGAGCGCCAGCGTGCCGCTGTTGACCTGGACATCCAGTGCCGTGGGCGTCAACACCAGACGCCCCGGCCCGGTTTTGGTCAGGCTGCCGCCCGCGCTGGCGGGATCGGCCTTGGGGAGCGCGTCCAACCAGGCATGACTGTCAACGTCCAGCGTCAGGCCGCCGGCACCGACCAGCAGGTTAGTAACGTCTACGAACCAGTCGGAGACGAGGTTGGCGGTACGCTGCTTGAGGGTGGCACCGTTGAAACGCACCGTTCCCAGATTGAGCGTGGGGGTGCTTGCGGTCACGTTGCCGGGCGTCGTGTCCAACTCGACCGTGCTGCCCGTACCTACGTTCAGGTTCGCGCCTCGTCCTAGGCGTATCTGATAGGTGCGTACCGTGCTGCCGCCACCGACGTGGACATCGGTTCGCGCCCCGGCTGTCTGCGAGAGCGACATACCGCGATCCCACTCCGCTGAGTCGCACTGGAAGAGTCCGCCGTTTGTGACCACCACGGTGCTTTTCAGGTTGGCGCTCTCGCTGAGGAAGCAGTTGCCGATGACCCGCAGGGTCGCCCCGTCAATGTGCAGGTAGGGCTCACTGTAGAAATCGGGCTGGTTGTTCGGGAAGCCCATGACAAAGAAGGGCACCTCCACGAACGCGCCGTTCGAGATATAGAGGCTCGGCTGCTGCGGGGAAGCGGATGTGCCCGTGCCGCGCCCGATGGTTACGTAGGAGCCGACGAAGCGGGTCACGCCGCCGACGATATCCATGCGGGGCGAGGCGAGTGTCCGGCTGCCGATCCATGCCACGCTGGCGATCTGATTGGTCTGGCCGGGCGCGCCGAGGATCAGATCACACGGCCCTTATCGACAGTGAAGAGCGCGTAACCATTAGTGCCTGCACTGCCGTTCTCATCGAACACCAACGGCGTGGCCTCGGCCACGCTCGTCCTGCTTTTGCTCAGCTCTTGGAAACCGGGATAGGTGTAGGCCACGGTGCCTTCGCCGGTCTTGATGAATGAGCCGCCGGGCGCGGCGACTTTGCCGGCGACGGTCAATGTCGTGCCGGCGTTCGGGATATCGATCACGGCCGCGCGGTTGCTGCTGACGCCGGGGAGCAGTGTGTAGCCGCGGCTCAGCGTCGCCGAGGGACCCGTGTAGCGGAACGTGCCATCGCCCAGCACAAGGTTGGCCGGATCATCGTCGCTCGAACCCAGCGCGCCGACCGAGGCGACCTCGAGGATGCCCGTGACAAGTACGGTGGGGCCTGCATACGTGTTGGCCGCGCCGAGCACCGTCCGCCCGCCGTACAGTTCCAAACTGCCGACACCGGAAACCGCGCCGTCGACCGTCAGCGTCTGGCCTGAGGCCAGCGTGAACGTTGTGGGCCCGCCCAGCGTCAGCGGCAGGCCGACAGTGTGGCTGCCGCCCAGCACCGTGATGAATCCCGCCGCGTCGAGCGCCAGCGCGTTGCCGGCGAAGGTGTAGCCCGCGCCGCCGAGCTGCACGCCGCGCAGGGCGAGGCCGGTCATGTCGTTGTTCACCGCGCCGCCGGCGGCGGCGAAAGTGGCGGTCGCCCCGCTGCCCTCGGCCACAGCCTGATCCTGCCAGTTGGCCGTGTCGCTCCACGCGCCGCCGCCCGGCGCGACCCACGTGCCGTCCGCGGCCAGCAGCGTCGCCGCCGTTCCAGTTAATAACCACGCAACCACTTCGAGACGCCTGATTTTCATATCGGGACTCCTTTGTGTTGAAAGCGGGACACCACATGTACACTTCGCACCACCTGAACCACACATAGAACAAAATACAAGGGCCAGTATATCCGAGCGGGAGATTTGAGTAAAGCGCGAACAGTAAGAATTGAGGTCAAAAAATGGAGTGCGGAGATCATTGGAGTCTTACGGCTCGACAAGCGCGGTAAAAAAACAGGTTGTTTTCATTTTCGCCTCTGGGAGAGGGGCTATGGCGGGATGCGGCGGCGACTACGCGATCACTCAAAAACCGCTCACAAAAACCGGTTGCGGTCATTGCCTGAAAAGGGTATGATCCGGGGCAGATCGTTCACGGTGAACGTTCCAGCCTGAGCAACGAACGCATGAGATAGAAAAGACCCCTCGACACGCTGATTTTTGCGCTTTCGCGCATGACGCTTCAACCGAAAGACCGGCAGTTTTTACCAAGGAGCGGG
>Ga0209718_1002660_pt1 | contig 17119 bp, 12 predicted proteins | sample AD_JPNAS1_MetaG_FD_184420 | JGI IMG/M metagenome (GOLD analysis project Ga0209718, IMG submission 184420) | Active sludge microbial communities of municipal wastewater-treating anaerobic digesters from Japan - AD_JPNAS1_MetaG (SPAdes) (version 2) | ecosystem: Engineered > Bioreactor > Anaerobic... | reverse complement strand
TTCCACCGTTGACTTCATCGCCAACGGTGCACCAGAGGGAACACGCAACAACAGTCTGTATAAGTCCGGCTGTGATATGAAAAACAAACACCCACCAGAAGAAATTATTGCCACCCTAACCCCTCCTGCTTTGAAGTGCGGACTCCCTCAATCTGAAATTACCGCCACGCTGAACAGCGCATTATACGGTAAAAAATCCAATAACGGAAAGGCACAGGTCAACACCAAAATTAAAACCCAAACCCAAGCACCGAATGCTTACCCCTTCGGCAAGATGTACGGGTTTATGATGAGGAACGACATGACAAGAACCGACGCATTCCAAGCCCTCACACCATCGCAAGCCATGGTTGCACTCTACATGATGGAAAAGCATTTCAAAGTGACAGATGGCTATAAAAAAGATGCTGGGTTTACTTTCACTCCTGCAGATTTGAAAGGCATAAAGCACATAAAGAAAGATTCTCTTTACTCTGCTAAAAAGCGCATTTGTGAAGTAGGTTTTTTCAAGAAAGATGATTCACGAAAACAAGGACAGGAAGATATTTTTCTGCCTTCGGATAAGTGGAAGTCTTTCGTAGATACGAAGAAAAAAAAGGCCTAAGATGAAAAAGGTTTATGCTTATTCAAAAAAGATAGAGTATCCGGTTTTTCACTACACTAGTGTATGGTTTTTTAATACACTTTTGAAGGTTGACTATATTATAAATATTATCTACATCTTCTTTCTTCTATTCTTCCTGCCCCCCCTCTTCTCTTTTTCCCTATCCCCTTTCCAGTAAAACCTTAAATTGCTTTTATCGGCAATATCACCCTCCATGATTAAAAATACTTCATCAGAAAATATTCTTTTACGATCCCTCAACTTCATAACCCAAAATTTAAAGAAAGATACTTCATATGACTAAAGAAAAAACTTTTTTAACCCAAGCGAAAGACGAAGTAGAAAGCGCATTATCTGGAGTCAATGAAATCATCCGGCTAGCGACCATCGCCAATGATCCAGACTTGAAAGAACTTCATGCGATACGTGACAGCCTAGAAGAATTATCAGAAGGGCATTATGGTTTTCACTATGTACTTCACAAGATGGAGGAAGATATACCAGAAGCTGAATTAACTCTTCCTGATCCCGACCCTGAGCGTGCGCATAAGATTATTTCAGAATTGTATGAAGCTTTTCCGAAAGAGATCAATTTATCGAACATCTACACGCATGATACAGAAGATGAAGAATTTCCCCCTCTGGAAACTTCCTGATTGCCCCAAATAATCCATTCTGGACGTTTAGAGCGACTTTCTCAGGCTCAGGCATACTTGACTATGGCTAAAAGCTGAAAACGTCTTAAATCGAATATTTTCGTTTAACTGGATTCTCTCTCAGAAAAAAAGAAGGGGTCTCTTTTAAAACGACCTCACCGACAGCGGAGAGGCTGAGAAGCTATAAGCAATTTTCTGTAAACACTAAGACAGAAAAAAGCTGTTCCGTGAACGTTCACCGATTAAGCTTTAACGATCAATTTAGAGTATCAACATAACATCAAATAAGGAAAACTTAAAATGCCATATCATCCAGTATTTACAATGAGATTATGCGTTTTTAAAAAAAGTTAAATCATAGATAATTAGCTGTATTTCTATTCCATGAACGTTCACCGGATAAGCTATTTATCAAAACCACCGACACATCAACATAGGATCAAAAAAATAGAAGGGGTATCAGATGCAGAAAAGCATAACTTCAACACAATTACCCGGAAATATTTTTTATAAATTTTCCTCTTGATTTTTAAGTAAAGGATATGATAGGATTATATCACTATGAAGCAACAAACCATTACAGAAACGCTTAGACAGATCATCAGGGACAGCGGGATATCCAAGCGGCAACTTGCGAAAGAATCAGGCGTTGACAGAATGAGCATAACCTTTTTCATGCAGGGAAAAGAATTGCATTCAAACAACATCAACAAGCTTGCCGATTACTTCGGATATGAATTGACGAAAAAAAAGGAGGCTAAATAATGGCGACTTTATTTAAAAAAACATACACGGCTCCCATACCAGAAGAGGCTGAAATTTTCACCCGCAAGGGAATTGAATTTGCCCGATACAAAGGGCGAGACGGGAAGAACAGAACCGAACGGCTCACCAGCGACGGTTCCCGGCTTCTTCTGGAAACACAGACATGGTATGCGTATATCACGCTTGCAGACGGCGGATATGACAAAATCAACACCAAGTGCAAAGATAAAGCTACGGCGGAACAGTTTGCCATAAGCTTGCAAACGGAACAGGATAAAATCAGAGCGGGGGTATTCAGTAAAAAAGAAGTTAAAGCGGCAAAGCACGGAAGGGACTCACTACAGAAAACCGTTGAAGCTTATCTTTCTAGCATGACTGCAAGAGGAAAAGCAGTTACTACGGTGAAGGAATTCCGGCGGTATTTGGAAGTAACCTGCAAGGCTCTTGGATGGAAGACAGTTAAGGACATTGACAAAGTTTCTATCGATGCCTATCTGGAAGATCAACGAAGAAACGGAAGGGGCGCCAGATCGTGTAATGCTTATGCAGTTACTTGGGTTGCCTTCGGTAATTGGTTGATGGCTACCGACAGGACAGGCATTAATCCCGTTTCCGGTTTGGTGCGATTTGACGAAAGAGCAGACCGAAGACACCAACGGCGGGCATTCACCCTTCCGGAATTGGAATTACTTTTTAAGACGGCTGAGGAACGTCCCTTAAAGGAACGGCTTACCAATAGGGGAAGTAAAGCCAAGTTGACCCCGGCGACCATTGACAAACTGAAATGGTTAGGGCGGACAAGATCCCTTGCTTATCGCACACTTGCATATACGGGACTACGGCGAAGCGAATTAAGGAGCATCACCATAGGGGCGGCTCACTTAGACTCTGAACCGGCTTACCTCTTGCTCCAAGCAGAAAACGAAAAGAATCGCAAAGGCTCCAGAATTCCCCTTCACGCTGATTTGATACTTGCCTTGAAGGAATACCGACAAGAGCGACTTAAACGCCTTGCCGGCGACTGTGCGGCTTTCCCCGGCACCTTCGATGCGGCACCTTTCTTTGACGGACTCCCCAAAGAACTGGTTAGAGTGTTTGACAAAGATTTAGAAGCGGCTGGTATTTCAAAGAAGGATGGGGCAGGGCATGTGTTGGATATTCATGCTCTCCGGAACACTTTCTGTACTATGCTTGCCCGGGCTGGTGTTGGGCTGGCAACGACACAAAAGCTGATGCGACACAATGACCCTAAACTCACCGCAAACATTTACACCATACTGGAGTTGACGGACACAGAGAAGGCGGTGAATTCTCTTCCCGGTATCGATACCAGCAGAGAAGAAAAGAAAGTGAGCAGCAGTGAGTAACTTCCCCGAAATATCCCCCGTGAACACTTGTACTCCTACTTGTCACAAGTGTGGCTTTTTATGTCACGGAAGGGGTATATTTGGCATTATTGTTGATGGAAGGCTTACAAGTTTTTTGAGAGGGCAAAATGGCATTATAGCCAATGTTTACAGGGGTAAAATGAAGGTGGGAAATGGCGCGCCCAGCAGGACTCGAACCTGCGACCTTCTGCTCCGGAGGCAGACGCTCTATCCAACTGAGCTATGGGCGCAAAATATATCTGTATCATACCATACCGAAGACGGAAGTGTCTAATGGTGAGTCCCACATGCCCCTATTTCTGCCGTTGACAAGTACCCAGGAAGGTGCTATACTTTTTTTACGACAACAATCATAGTGCTGAAATCTTGCGCTTTCGGATATACCGCTCCCGTGCAATACGCGAAGAGCTACCTCCATGGAACCTTTGCATGTTCCACCCGGGAACATGCTGCGGATACATACAAACCATCAGGAGACATCTTATGAAACGAAAAGGATTTACACTCATTGAATTGCTGGTCGTGATCGCCATTATCGGCATCCTTGCAGCCATCCTGCTCCCAGCCCTCGCCCGTGCCCGGGAAGCGGCGCGCCGATCCTCCTGCCAGAACAATCTCAAGCAATGGGGTCTCGTATTTAAAATGTACGCCAATGAGTCGCCGGGCGAAAAATACCCCCGCATTCAGGTAGGAGAATTTCCGCAGCTCAATAATGACGGTCTGCCCAGCGGAACTAACTTTGTGTTTGACTTGGGCCCGAACACTTTTTCCCTCTACCCGGAGTATCTGACCGATCCTAACATCATTTTCTGCCCCTCTGATCCTGAGCTGGGTCAGCACAAAAAAGATATTCTTGACAGCACAGGCCAGCCCAATCTGTCCGGCGTCCGTCCCACCTCAAAATTTGCCAGTGCCGTAGATTCCAGTTACACTTACCTCGGCTGGTGCTTTGACCGCTTCGGTTATGAAGAACCAGGTCTCAGCTGCAACGCTATTCTGCAGATCATGCAGCTTGTCGGCGAAGCGAACAAAGTGCCTGCCGGCGCCGAAAACTTCACCGGACCCACACAACTCATTGCCGGTGTTGAAGGGTTGTTCGGAAAACTTGCGCCGCTATATGCCGCCAATAATCTTGATGGCATTGCCCAATTGACGGATAAAGACATTGAAGTGGATGCCGCCTACACGGGCGTAGGAAATGGCGGAGGACGCACTATATACCGTCTCAGAGAAGGCATTGAACGCTTCCTGATCACCGACATCAACAATCCGGCAGCCAGTGCGCAGGCACAAAGCACCCTGCCCATCATGTTTGACCACGTAGCCGTATCACTCAACCTCTTCAACCACGTCCCCGGCGGATCCAACGTGCTTTATATGGATGGACACGTTGCGTTCAGCCGCTATCAGGAAAAGGGTGAAGATCTTGCCAACCGCCGAGTTGCGGAAACACTGGGTGTGATGGCAGCCGCCCTCTAATCGTAAGACACATTTTTTAACCTGATTTGACTTGTCCGCGCCAGGCTTCGTTCTGGCGCGGCTTTTTTATGCCCTGTTCCCTCCCGAAACCGGTACCTCCTCGCATTAACTTTTTTATTGCCGGTTATGCTAGCCTGATATATATTCAGCTTTGTCCCGTTAAAATTGTGCCACCCGGTTACTTGCTCTGGAAGCACCAGACTCTTGATATCACGTGAAAGGAATCTGTTTATTATGTCTTTTTCGGTCAAATCCTTCTTCCCGTTTGTTTTTCTTTCGATTGTTGGTTTGTGTGCTGCCGGGTTTGCCACTGCTGAAGCGGAATTTTCAGTACCCGAAACTGTGTATCAGGGAGAACTTGCTTCTTTTCCCGGCGCTTTTGCATTCCAGATTCCTGCGCCCGGCATTATCCTGATTAATGATGAACAGCTGCGCCAGCTGGCAGAAGGAGATACACCGGTGGATCTCAGTCTGACCTACACAAAGCGTGTTGAGAGTCTGCGTCAGATTTGTGAGCAGGCACAGGCAGCAGGATACAGGACTTTAATCCTTTCCTTCGATTATTTTTTTACCCAGTACCGGGAAGGCGGACAGACTGCACCCCGCCTGCTGACGCCGGACAGACCGGAATATGTGGAGCTGATTGCCAAGATCAGCCGCTTTGTTCAGAACTACGGTCTGGGTCTTGAACTCAGTCTTCTGTCGCCTCTGGAAATTGGGAACGGGTATCGTGAGCAGACAGGCGAGTCAGGGCGGTGGATGCATTTCAGAAAAGGACTTCGTGACCCTGAATCCGGTGAATACAGTGTGGAGCTCTGGCGGCAGCGGCGGTGGGCAAACAACAAAGGTGTGGTAAACATTGAGGACGCCGGTATCCGTGTTTTTGCTTTCCAGGAGCATACGGTTTCCCAGTCGCCTTACAAGGTCGTTCCTCCAGACAGTATTGTAGATATTTCCGATACCGCATCGGTGCAGGTTTATGAGCACAACATCAACCGTTCGGGCGATTATGAAGCGGTGCGCATCCGGGTTCATGGCAGCGGCGGTGTGCCGGGCAAAAATCGTGTCCTGGTGGTGCAGCACTATACCACCCCGGAAATGGATTACTTCAGCGACAGTGCATCGGTCTATCTGAAAAAGTTGGGCGACTGCTATGCGGATGCAGGCGTGGTGCTGAATGGTCTTTACAGCGATGAAATGCATATTCAGCAGGACTGGAATTATTTCGGACATCATGATCACGGTCAGTTTGCTGTGCGTTATGTGAGCAAGGGGTTTGAAAAGCGCTTTGCCGAACTGTATGGCGAGGAGTATAAAGACTTTGCAAAATATATGATTTATTTTGTGCAGGGTCAGGAGGATGCGGCAAACAATCTGACGGCAACACTGGAGATTCAGCATGTATTTGGTGCGTCTCCTGAAGATATACGGCGCACCGCTCTTTTTCGATCGAATTATTACCGGCTGATTCAGAATGGTGTTGTGGATCTTTTTACCGGAGCGAAAAAACATCTTGAAATGCGGATGGGACATTTGCTTCAGGCGCGTGCCCATGCGACCTGGGCGGAGAGCCCCACTATTGATCATTGGTATGTGGAAGCACGGCCTCATCCTCAGAACCAGTACGAATACACCTCCAATTTCCTCTGGTCCTGCACGGTGCATCAGGCGGCGTCGGCGTGCCATGATTATTTCAAGTGGAATGATTTTCTTACCGGCGGGGGTAATGATCATACGGAAGGCGGATGGCTGGACAGGGACTACTTCGGAGCTGCAGTCGCCTGTTCCACAGGGATTCTCAACCGTGTGCCCTATGCCTATGCCGCTCACTGGGGTATGCCCGGAGCGATCAGCGAACGGCGCATGGCTGTGATCGAGGCGTTCGGCGCTTCCGGCAGACCTATGTACGGAATGGTCCAGGATATGGAGCATCGCGATGTGGATGTGCTGATGCTTTATCCGCTGGATCTTGTTGCCGCCAATGAGCGCTTCGGCAGCTGGATGACTCAGTATGCCTATGCCAACTATGTAACGCAGGAAAAACTGCTGGAGGAAGGGAGGGTGGAGGATGGTGCCATTATTCTGGGCGGCAGAAAATTTACGACACTGGTCACCTTGTTCGAGCCTTTTCCTGACAAGAAACTGCTGCGCTGGATGGAAGAACTGGCATCGGGCGGTGGCACTGTGATCTGGTCGGGGCCGCCTCCTGTAGTCACCAGAGATGGTGCGCCTGCCCGGGATCAGTGGAATGCGCTGACCGGTGCGGGTTACGAGCCTACTGTACAGGAAGGGCTGCTGGCGCCCGGGCGGCAGATCCGTTTTTCCGGTGCGCTGGGGCACTTGCCTGAAATGACTGTTCTGACGGATTTCACTGTTGATCGTATTTATCCTGTGCAGCCTTCAGACGGTACGGAAGTGCTTGCCCGTGAAGGCGGACATATTGTTGGTACACGGCGGCACCTTGGCACAGGATCTGTATCCGTCTTAGCGTTCAGGCCCCGGGATGATCAGTCCCGCAGTCTCGGGTATGAAACGCGCTTCTGGTTTGAAATACTGCATGCACTCGGTGCCTATCCGGCTACGGGCATTTTTGGGGATCAGAACGACAACACCGAATACCTTTCCCGTACAACACCATACATCTGCTGCCGTTTTCCCAATGGTGCGCTGGCTGTGGCGCCTCACCTGCGTGAGCTGGAGGAATGCTGGCCGGGCGGTTTTGCACGCAAGGAGGAAGAGGATCAGAAGCTGATGGAGCGCCTGGCGCTGCCGCCCAATACACTACACCTGGATCATTTTAAAATCGATGGCAGAGAAATTTCTTACGATGGCATGAACGCCATGACGTTCAGAGCAGATGCATCCGGGAAGCTGCTTGCTTTTGCGGGACAGTATACACAGGCAATAACGGTGGACGGCACAACAACACAGTTTGCCGACCAGCCGATGCCTCTCATCGCCTGGGCACCTTTAAGACAGGATCGCAAAGTACCCGGAGGCGCATCGATGCTTCTTTATTATGGTGGTGCGGGTACACTGCGGCTGCCGTGTAGTACCGGTGTTCGCAGTGTGGAAGCCTATGCGGAAGGGGCGACGCCGGCGAGCCGGGGCAGCCGCCTGGATGCCCGTGTTGAGGAAGGGAATATTGTGATTGCCGCTGACGCCGCTCATCAGTACCGCTGGATTTATATCTGCGAAGAAGAATGAGTGCACCACACTGAAAACCGGTACAGGCGCATCCCCTTCTCCTGTGGCGGTGCATCCTTTGAGGTGATGTCCCTTTACTGAAGGGATACAAAAAAACACAAAATACCCGAACCCCGAAAGGGGCCCGGGTATTTATAATTCATAACGTAGAGAAAATACAGATCAGTATTGGGCGACATTCACATCGGCGCCACCGCCGCCTGTCGCACCACCGCCAGCACCGCCCGCAGCACCACCGGCACCACCGGCACCGTCAATCGCTGCGCTGTCAACCACCGCAATCTGCGGGGCACCGACTGCTTCGACATCCGTGGCAGGTGTATCAGAAGCGGCAATAGCAACGCCTACCGCAATACTGGAGAGAACCAGCAGACCGATCACCCAAGTGATAACGCGTTTTTTCATGACAATTCTCCTTTGATTATTATGGCCTCAAAATCACACTTGCAGGTTCATATCGAACACCTGACATGACATAACCTGTCGTTATTATACACCACAAGTTAAGAAAAGTAAAGTTTATTTTTGGTGCGCATATCAAACATTTGATTTAAACGATTGTTTAGTGTATACTCTCTTCCAGTGAATCCCTCAGCGTGCCAGTGGGGCAGAGGGTCGGCACCAGGAGAAACGACATGGACGAAAATATTCCGGCAACAAAAGACATACTGTTAGAAACGGCTGGAGAGCTTTTTGCCAATGCCGGGCTTGAGGGCGTGAGCATCCGTAAGATTGCGCAGAAAGCAGGTGCCAATATAGCCGCCATCCATTATCATTTCGGCAGTAAGGATAACCTGTATCTGGAAGTGGTTCGCCATGTCATGCACCGTGTTCGCTGTACCCTTGCCGGACAGTATCTTGCGGACAGGGCAGCGTGGCAGGACAAGCCGTCAAGCCGTGCCAAAGTGATTTGTGCGCTGGTGGAAGAGCGGATGGTTCAGTTTTTTCCGGATCCTCATCCCGGGTGGTACGGGCGGCTGTTCATGCGTATGCTTCTGAATCCGACGCCTGCTCTGGGAAAATTGGCGGAAGAGATCATTCTGCCCGACTTTGAGCAGCTGACCGAAGTGTTCAGACTCTGCAAGCCCGGCATGTCTCTTGCAGAGGCGCGCTGCTGGACGGATACGCTCCTTGGTCAGCTGGGACACTATGTTTTTTCAGCGCAATTTGTGCAGTACATGCCGAATCAAAACCGTCAGGATGCGGATTTTCAGAATATGATTTCCCGTCATTTGTCCCGCTTGCTTTTAAAGGGTCTTGATTTGCCCCTTCCTGATTTTTTAAAGGATGACACACTCCATGCCAAGTAAAACGATGAAAATTCTTTTATTTCTACTCCTCTGTCTGGTGTCTGCTGGCTGTGCCCGGTTTAATCCTGAGGCGGTGCGGTCGGAGCATGCCCTGTCTTTCAGTGCTGCCCTGGAAGCCCGTACGGAAAGAGTGCTTTCCGAATCCGGCGCACTTAACCTGCACCAGTGTATTGATCTGGCGCTGGAAAACAACCTGAATGTGCAGGCGGCGGATATAGAGGCGCGTATTGCCCGGCTGAACCGGCAGGTTGCCTTCTCGCACTTTCTTCCGTCCATAGAAATGAGCTATACCTCCACGGAACTGAATAAAACGCCTTCCTCATCCATGTTCGGACCTTTTGCTGTTTCCGTGCAGGATCGGATTGTCCGTGAAACGATGGTGAAGGCGCAGATGCCTGTTTTTGCTCCGGCAACCTGGTTTCTTTATGACGCTCATCGCCACGGGGAAGCCATCGGCACGCTTGTTTCAGACTATGCCCGTCAGATGATAGCGCTGCAGGTGACAGGTCTGTATTTCCAGTGTCTCGCCCTGGAAGAGGCAGGTAAAGCACTGGCCTCACAGCATGCATCTGCCAGAGTGCTGTGCGGGGAAGTGGAGGCGTTTTATGGCGCGGGGCTTGTGATGGAGTCCGATGTGCTGCAGGCGCGTACGCTGGTTCTGTCCCGCGGGCGGGATTGCGAAAAGAACATGCGGGAACTTGCCGAGGCACGTTCGGGGCTTCTGGAAGTGATGGGGTTGTCGCCTCTTGCCTCTCTGACACTGGATGCGGAAACGCCTGTTGAGCTTCCTGAGGGAGAAACGGCGGACTGGATTATGCATGCCCTTCTCCATCACCCGCGGCTCGCCATTGCAGACCGTCAGGCAGCAATAGAAGAAGACAAACTGAAAATCGCCATTACCGAATTTCTTCCTGTGCTCGCTCTTTTTTCTGCGCGCAATCACACGACCAACAGTAAAAATACCTATCCCTACATGACCGCTCTGGGATTTACGGGGATGATGACAGTTTTTAACGGTTTTGCCAATATCAACGAATATAAAGCGGCGCGGCTGCACAAAAAGGGCGCCTATCTTGCGCTGGAGCGGGAAAGTCTGTCGTTGATGGCGCAGGTGTATCAGTCCCGCCTGCAAGTTGATAATGCGGAGTCTGATTCTGTGCTTGCAGCTGCAGCCCTCGAAGCGGCGGAGGCGGCATTGCGTGAAGCAGAAGTGCGTTTTCATGAAGGGGTGATAAACACGTCGGATGTAATGGAAGCAAGGTCCCGTCGGGACAGTGCGGCGTCATTTGTGATTGCCGCAGAATATCAGAAACAAGTGACCGCAGCGGTGGCATGCAATGTGATGGGTGCTACTTTCCGCGGTGATAAGGTGTCTTCTCTATGAAATTCGAAAAACTGACCTGTTACGGCAGCACAGCGCTGCTTTTACTCGCACTTCCCTTCGGGGGCTGTTCGTCCAGACCTACAGCAGCGGCTTCAGAAGAAGCTGCTAAGCGTGTGTCTATCCGTACGACGCCCGCAGAAGTGCGGCTCTTTGAAAAAACGATAGCGGCACAAGGCACACTCAATGCCAAAAGAACAGCAATGGTTCCTCCGCTGATTGACGGTACAATCACTTCTTTCTTCGTTGAGGTGGGCGATGCGGTCAAAGCCGGTGAAACAAAACTCTTCCAGATTGACAAGATCAAGGTAGAGCGGGCGCTTGCCGTATCGGAGCAGAACCTTGCATTAGCCCGGTCGGGCAAGAAAGATGCGGAAGCACAGCTGGCGAGTGTTCAGGCACAATATGACAAGGCGCATCTTGATTACGAGCGGTATACCCGTTTGTACGATCAGAAAGCGATTACACCCGATGCCATGGAAAAGGCGGAGTCCGGATTCAAGGTTGCTTCGGCGGGTCTTGAACGTGCCCGGGTAGGTGTGCAGGCAGCGTCTGAGCAGCTTGTTCAGGCGGAGGCTTCCGTGGAAATTTCCAGAAAGACGCTGAAAGATTCTCTGATCTATGCGCCCATGGACGGCATCGTGAGCGCACGGCTTAAAGAAGAAGGCGAGTTCGGTGCGGCAGGTGCGCCCCTGATTCGTATTGTGGATCCCGGTCTGCTTGAGCTGTCCGCCTTTCTTCCGGGGGAATATTATGCTGAAATTATTCCGGGAGAAACACAGCTGCAGCTGAGTGTGCAGGGGATCGATCTGGGTGTTTATCCGGTGTCCTTTAAAAGCCCCGAAATTCAGGCGAAGCTGCGTAATTTTGAAGTGAGATGTCTTGTGCCCGATCCCCCGGCGGGTGTTGCCCCCGGTGCGGAAGCGAAGTTGTCCGCCGTGCTCTTTGCCCGGGAGGGCGTCGGTATTCCTTCCACGGCGATACAGCGGCGGGGCGGGAAAGAAGTGGTGTTCACCGTATCGGAGAATCGCACACGGGGCATAGAGATTGTCCGCGGACTGGAATCAGCAGGCTGGACAGAAATTACAAACGATGCACTTACAGCGGGCATGCAGATCGTCACCATGGGTCAGTTTCTGGTGGAAGACGGAACGCAGGTCAGCCTGTCCGAGGAGGGTGCCTGATGTCACTTCCTGATTTAAGTGTGCGGCGTCCTGTCGCTATGAGTTGCCTGATCATCGCGCTGGCAATTCTCGGAGTGAATGCATACCGGAAGATGGGCCTGGAGCTGATGCCTTCCGTTGATATTCCTTATATCACGGTGATCACCGTTTATCCGGGTGCTACGCCCGAAGAAATTGAGACGGACATTGCAAAGCGCATCGAAGACAAAATGGTGACCATTGCCGGCTTGAAACATGTCAGCTCCACCTGTATTGAAAACGCCTGCCAGACACTGCTGGAATTCCGGCTGGGTATAGATGTGGACATAGCGGCGACGGATGTCCGGGAAAAACTGGATCTTGTGCGCAATGACTTCCCCGAGGATGTGGAAGATCCCATTGTCATGAAGTTTGACGTGAATGCCACGCCCATCATTACGCTGGCACTGACCGGTGATGCCACTGTGGAAGAACTGTTCGATTACGGTGACAACACTTTGCGTGACCGGCTGACCGTGATTCCGGGTGTTGCTGATGTGACACTTGTGGGCGGAGCCAAACGTGAAGTGCATGTGCAGCTTGACCGTGACAAGGTGGCGGCACGGGGTCTGACCTCACTGCATGTGGTGGAGGCGATCAAATCGGGTGTACGCACCATTCCGGCGGGCCGCATCCGTTCGGACGGCTCGGAATATGTGGTGAAATTTGACGGTGACATGCAGACGGTTGACGCCATCAATGATCTGGAGATCACGGGTGACAACGGAAGCCGCTGCTATGTTCGGGATGTGGGCCGTGCTTTTATGACAACCAAGGAGCAGCGCGAAGCCGCCTTTTTCGACGGTACCCCCGCAATCTCCATTCAGGTGGTGAAGCGCTCTGAAGCCAATGCTGTTGCCGTGGTGGATGAAGTGAAGAAAGCCATTGCGCTGATCAACGAAGAACTTCCGGGCGGCATGGTGCTGGAGTGGGTCACCGATGACGGTACCTTTACCCGCGCCGTGATCGACAGTGCCTGGAGCGATGTGATTCAGGGCGTAATTCTGACGGCGATAATTCTTTTCCTTTTCCTGTACAACATCCGATCTACTTTTATTGTCGCCGTGACCATGCCACTGACGCTTGTGATCGGGCTTTTCTTCATCCAGATGCTGGGGTATACGCTGAATACCATGACCCTGCTGTCCATGGGTCTGTCGGTAGGTATTCTCGTGACTAACTCTATTGTGGTGATTGAATCCATCGTCAGCGGGCTGAATGCGGGACTTCCTCCCAAAGAGGCGGCGCGTGTAGGGTCGAAAGAAGTTTTTGTTGCCGTGCTTGCCAGCGCATCGACCAATATGGTGGTGCTGTTTCCTCTGGCTGTGATGAAGACCATGGTCGGCCTGTTTATCGGGCCTTTTGTGTGGACAATGCTTATCGTGACTGTGGTGTCTCTTTTTATTTCCTTTACGTTGACACCGCTGCTGGCATCGCTCATCCTCCGTCCGGTTAAAAAAGATTCAAAGCATCCGCTTGTTTATATGCAGCGTGCCTGGGACTGGATGTTCGGTCTTGTGGTGAAAATGTATCGCGGTGTTCTTGTTCTCACAGAAAGATACCGTCCTTTAGCGCTTCTGGTTGTGCTGGGCATTGGGTTCCTTTTTGTATTTACCCTGGGCCAGGCAAAAAAGCTGGGCATGTCGCTTGGTGAAAGCCCCGACCGCGGGGAGCTGTTTGTAAAGGCGGAATTTCCCACCTATTACAGCATGGAAACCACCCTGGGCAGACTGAAAGAAATGGAGGCGCTTGTGCAGACACTTCCGCATCTGCGCCATTATGTGTCGCGTGTAGGCAAGGTGGAAGCGGGTTTCGGCCGTTCTTCCGACGGCGTGTATCTGGCGCAGATTCTGCTTCGTTTCAATGAGCGCACGGAGCGCGAGGAAACCATTGAAGACCTCATGGAGGAAGTTCGCCGCCGCATGGCGAATTTCCCGGACTGTATCCAGAGCGTGGCGCAGCCGTCTTTTGTAGGCGGCCAGGAAGCGCCTATTCAACTGGAAGTATCCGGTATGGATCTGACGGTTCTGGACTCGCTGGCACTGAAGATAGCGCAGAAAACAGCGGAAGCCCCGGGATTCGTTGATCTGGATACCAGTGTCCGGTCCGGCAAACCTGAGCTGCGTGTGCGACCCGACCGGACGGTGCTGTCCGATATGGGCATACCTCCTCTGCAGCTGGGCATGATGCTCCGTGGCAACCTGGAGGGCATCACGGCTGGCACTTATAAGCAGGATGCCCGGAACTATGATATTGTGGTGAAGTTCTCCGATGAGGAAGGCAAGAGTCAAATTCGGGACTTTCTTCTGCCTGCAGCGCCCGGTCGCCCCATTCCGCTGAATACGGTAGGCTCGGTTCAGGAAAGCACCACACCGGTGCAGATACCGCGTAAAGATAAAAAACGTGTGGCAAAGGTCTTTGCCGATCTTTCCCACGATCTTTCACTGGGTGACGGTGTCGAAGAAATTGAGCGGATCATTGAGACGAACAATCTGCTTCCTCCGGGCTACAACCATAACTTTGCCGGAGAGTATGAGATAATGAAGGAAGGTCAGACGGAAATGGCGGAAGCAGGTCTGATTGCCATTATTCTGGTCATCCTTACACTGGCTGCACTGCTTGAAAGCTTCAAGCAGCCCTTCCTGATTCTCGTCACACTGCCCATCGGACTGATCGGTGTGATCTGGGCGCTCCTTTTTGCCGGGCATGCCATGTCTATTTTTGTGCTCATGAGCGTGGTCATGCTCATCGGGATCGTGGTGAATAACGCCATTCTGATTGTGGATCAGTTCAATCAGATGGTTGCAAAAGGAGTGCATAGGCATGCAGCCATGATTGATGCGGCATGCGATCAGTTCCGTCCCATCATCATGATTACGCTTGCTGGCATTCTGGGCATGATGCCTTTGGCGCTGGGCACAGGTATCGGTGCGGAAATGCGCAACGGTGTCGGCATCGCTTCGGTGGGCGGCATGTTCGCTTCCGGTATTTTGTCCCTGATTCTGGTGCCGGTGCTTTATGATCTTTTCACGCGAAAAGCAAAGAATGGAAAGAAGCCTCAGGACTGATTTTTAGCAGATTGAAAAACGGCCCCGGCAGGGAGATACTGCTTCTCGCTGCCGGGGTTCGCTTTTCAAGGCATAACAGCCTTTTCTTCTTGGTATTTTCCTGCTTTCTGGTCTAAGATGTACCCATGAGTAAAAGAGCCGAAAAAGAAAATCAGACGCCGCGGAAAGCAGAGCAGCAGCCCCTGGTTACAGTGCTGGTTGTCTGGCTCTTTCTGACTGCTGTGTTTCTGCTTTTTAATCTGGTGTACCTGCCCCGGTATCGCCAGCAGATGCTTGCCGCACCTGAATCTTTTATGCAGCGTGCCCGATGGCTGGCGAAACAGGGAGAACGGGCGCGTGCAAAGGAGACGCTTCGTGAGGGGATTTCTCTGTTCAACCCTCCCGCTCCGGAACCCTATCAGGCACTGGCGTCACTTCTTGATGATGCGGACAGTGCAAGAGAAAAAGTATTGACCGCAGGGAGATCCGCTTTTTATCAATTGACGGGTACTGATTGTTCTGCGGAGAAAATGACCGCATTGGGTATGCTGGGCGGGGCGGCCCTTTTTCCGAAGCACTATGATCAGGCGTTGAAACCGCTTAGCGGCGCACTGGATATTTCCTGGCAAAGCTTTTCCGGAGCGCTGGGGCTCTCCACGCCCCCTGCGTGGGGCATTCCGGAGCGTGCCCTGGTTTTTCTGCTGGCAGGCAGCGCGATCGATTTTTCCGGCAATATCGGGACCACCGGCGTAAAGACACCTGTTCCGCTTCTTGTGTACAGCGGCGGCGGTGCAGATTCCCGGCGGGGTGTGCATCTCTTTGCAGGCGAAAAAGACTTGGGCAGGCGTGAGCGGGGTATGCATATTGCACTGCTGGACGCAGGCAGCGGGGCGCTGCTGGCGGCTGCATGCTTTGATGTGTGGGAGCGCCGGGAAGAAGGGCAGCGTCTGTTTTCTTTTCTGACAGAGGCGCCGGAAGGTTGTATCGGGCTTTTTGCCGTTTACGATGACGGGGCGGGAGTAGTGACACATGATCTTGAAGAAGCCTTTCTGTTTTTCGGCCTCGACCGGTGCCTGATGGATGAAAGAAAAATGCGGGTGACTGCCATTCGGTCCAGTCTGGCCGCAATCGGAGTCAAAGGTGCTGTTCCCGGCTCGGCGCTGCAGGTGTGGTCGCCTCAGTGGTATCACGGCAGGCGCGGGCATCCTGTTCTCTGCGCAGCCATTCCCGGAGGGAAAGCGCCATGAGGGAGCAGGATCTTTTTTATGCAAGTGTTGCGCTGGTAAGCTTTCTGGCGGTGTTTATGCTGGTGCCGTTGTGCAGGAAAGCGGCTTTGAAACTGGGTGCTCTGGATCAGCCTGACCAGGAACGCAAGGTGCACCGACGTGCCGTGCCGTATCTGGGCGGGCTTTCCTTTTTTCTTGCCTGGCTGCTGCTCCTTATCGTGTTCGCTTTTGCTGCACCGCATCGGCTGCTTCCGGAGTTTTATCCTCTGGCGGCGGGCGGTTTTCTGATTGTATTGCTGGGCGTGTATGACGATATCTGCGATCTGACGAGCAAGATTAAACTTCCTTTGGAGCTGCTGCTGTGTGCTTCCCTCTATTTCTGGGGGTTTAAAAGTGAAGTGCTGTCCAATCCTTTCGGCGGAACTGTTTATATCGGCGGATTTGCCCTGGTGGTGACGGCGCTGTGGATAGCGGGTATCATGAATGCCGTCAACTTTGCGGACGGACTGGACGGGCTGGCGGCGGGATTGACCTGTATCTGCTCTGCAGTGCTGTTTTTTGTGTCTTTTCGAAGTGGAAGTGTTTTTTCCTGCACGATCATGGCGTTTCTGTTCGGGATTACGCTGGCGTTCTTATGTTACAACTTTCATCCGGCTTCCATTTTTATGGGGGATGCAGGAGCGCTTTTTTTGGGATTTTTGCTGGGTGCCTCAACGGTGATTGAGCGGCAGAAAGGAACAGCGGTCATTGCACTGTCGGTTCCTGTCATGGTTATGGCGGTGCCTCTTCTCGATACGGTACTCAGTTTTATGCGGAGGCTGCGGCGGGCGCGCTCGGGCCGCTTCTTCACCCCC